>JAEEGK010018324.1_pt1 | contig 15160 bp, 9 predicted proteins | sample 8958771 | NCBI WGS metagenome assembly JAEEGK01 (sample SAMN16246547, study PRJNA631951) | gut metagenome | biome: gut microbiome; feature: rumen; material: SC-attached | host: Bos | place: Iran: Karaj | collected 2018-10 | reverse complement strand
ATTGGGGATTGGGCCCAATCCACAATCCCCAATCCCCAATCCCCAATCCCCAATCCCCAATTTATTTTCTTATTTTTTATTATTCATATATTTTTTATTTTAATTAAAATAAAAATCAAAATATTTTAAAAAAATAATTTAAATATTTAGCTTTAATTTTTAATTATAAAAATGAAATCTTTTATAATAACTTTAATTTGCATTTCATTTATATCATCTGAACTAATAAAAGAAGATTTAGGAAAAGGAATATATTACATCGGAGTAAACGACAATAAAATAACATTATTTGAAGGTCAATATCCAGTAAAAAGTGGAATGGCATATAATTCATATTTAGTAAGAGATGACAATGAAATTGCAATAATCGATACAGTAGATAAAAATTTCAAAAACGAATGGTTAGAAAATATAAAAAGTCAAATAGATAGTGAAAAACCAAAATATTTAATTGTTCAACACATGGAACCTGATCATTCAGCATGTATAGATGATTTTATAAAATTATATCCCGGAGTTACAGTTGTTTCATCTAAAAAAGCATTTGCAATGATGAAAAATTTTTTCCATAACGATTATAATACACATAGAATAGTAGTCAAAGAAGGAGATACATTAAAAATGGGAAAACATACATTTACATTTGTAGAAGCTCCAATGGTTCATTGGCCTGAAGTAATAGTAACATATGAATCTTATAGCAAAGCATTATTTTCCGCTGATGGATTCGGTAAATTCGGAAGTAATTCATTTAATGAAGAATGGGATGACGAATCTCGTAGATATTTTATTGGAATAGTAGGAAAATATGGAAAACACGTTCAAAATTTATTAAAAAAAGCCTCAGGATTAGATATAGCAATGATATGTCCTACTCATGGACCTGTATTAACTAAAGATTTAGGACATTATTTATCATTATATAACACATGGTCAAGCTATGAACCTGAAACTGAAGGTATTGCTATAGTTTATACTTCAATTTATGGTCATACTAGAGAGGCTGTTGAATTACTTGAAAAAAAATTAAAAGAAAAAGGAGCTAATGTTGTTGTTCATGACCTTACTAGAGAACATGTTTCTTATGCTGTTTCTGATGCTTTTAGATATTCTCAATTAGTTTTAGCTACTACTACTTATACTTCTACTATTTTCCCTGCTATGAGCTTTTTTATTGAACATTTAGTTGAAAGAAATTTCCAAAATAGAAATGTTGCTTTTATTGAAAATGGTTCTTGGGCTGTTACTGCAAAAAAAATTATGCAAAAAAAATTAGAAGAATGTAACTTAAGTTATGCCAAACAAAGTGTTACTATTAAAAGTGCACTTTGTGAAAGAAGTATGAAAGAAATTGACCTTTTGGCTAATGAATTAGTTGGCTATAGAAGAATTAAAAAATAATAATTTGGGTATAATATTTAATTTATTTAATATTTAAATGATAATTTTATAATAATTATTTTATTTAATTCTTTAATAATGCAAAATATATAAAGAAAAATATTATTTTATATATTAAAAAAGCTATTAATTTATAATCTTTCAATTTAAAAATAAAAATTATACCTAAAATAAAAAATATTTTTTCAAATAAATATTTTAAAATTATCTGTTCTTTTTTTCAATTAATTTTTGATATTTATAACAAATGTATTAACCTATTATTTAAATTTCCTTTAAATTTCAAATTTTTTTTATTATTTATAATAAATTATTAAATTTATTCAAAATATTTTTAGAAAGAATTTCTAATTTTAATCATAAATTATTAGAATTTATAATTAATTTTTTTTATTTTTAATTTATTTATATAATAAATATAATATTTAAAAATATTTTAATATTTAAATTTATTATAAAATAAATTTAAAGATTATTATTTCAAATTTTTAACTGAATTTATTCACAAAATTTTTTATTTTATAAATATTATTAAAAATAAATTTTAATTGATATTTTTAAATTTAAAATTATTAAATGTCAAAAAAAAAGAACTTAAATAATTCACCATCAGAAATTTCTCAAAATAATAATAATATTGAAAATAAATTAAATATTATTGATACAAATCGAATAGGAGAAATTGAATATACAAAAGTATTAATTAAAGCATTAAAAGAAGCAATTGAAGAGAATGAAAAATTAAGAAATTTAGCAAAAAATTTATTAGAAGAAAATGAAAAATTAAAATTAGAATATAATGATAAAGATGAAGCAATTAGAGAATTAGCAAATTATTATGAATTTTGTCAAGAAAATCATATTAAAAAACAAAAAAAGAAAAAATCTTTTAGTAATAATTTTAATAAAAATAAAAAAACGAAAAAAAAGAAAAAATAATCAATATTTTTATTTATTTAATTTATTATTAATCATATTAATTAATATTTATTTATTTATTATAAATTAGTAATTTACAATTCAAATATTAAAAATAATTTTTAATTTAAATTTTTTTTTCAATATTTAAATGTTTTTCATAAAAATTAAATAATTTTATGAATTAATAAAATCAGAAATTTATAATTAAATTTATATTAAAAATTATTCATCATTTATTATATTTTTATTTTTTAATTCATTTTCAACTTCATTTTTATTTTCATTATTATGCTCATTTTCATTATTTACTTCATTATTTTCTTCTAAATTATTTTCATTATTTTCTTCAATATTATTATCATCATCATTATTATTATTTACATCATCTTCAAATAATGCATCTTCTTCTTCATTTTCATTTGCATTTGGTGTATGTTCTTCAAAATTTTCATCTTCATTTTCTTCATCCATTTTATTTTCACTTTTATTTTCATTTTCTAAATCATTATTATAATCATTTTCATTATTTTCTTCATCTTCATTAAATTCATTTTCTTTATTATTATCATTATTGTAATCATAATTATTTAAATTATTTATTTCTTCTTCTTCTTCATTTTTAATATTTTTAACACCTTCAATTTGACTAAAATCAATATCATCAATATTTTTTATATTTAAATTATATTCCATTCCAATATTTTTATAATATTTTTTAATTTTATTTATTGTTTCTTCTTCTAAATTTTTAGGCATAATAATTAAATCTCTTTCTCTTTTTTGATTTAAAAAATTCATATTTTCATCATCATTATTATCATAATTTTTATTTTTTGAAAAATTTTGTTTTTTTAATGTTATTTTATCATTTGTTAATAAAACTCCAATTGTATTTTTTAAATTATCTTTAAATAATAAATATCTATTAAAATTTTCATAATCATGAGATTTAATTAAAGAATAATCTTTTTCATGAGAATAATAAGTAGCATAATTTTTATTTTCATCTAAAATTTGATCTTTTGCTTTTTCATTTTTAAATAAAGAAAAATCGTCTAATTCATACTCATTTTCATTATTTTTATTATATAAATTATTATTATGTTCATTATTATTATTATTATTTAAATTATTCTTTTTTTTAATTATAAAATTTTTTGGAATTTCTATTTTTTTATTCAATTCTATTTCTTTAATTGGATCATTTGGAAACATATATTGATTAATTTTAAAAGGTAAATATTCAATCATAGGTAAAATATCATAAACTTTTTTAGCTATTTTTTTATTATTTTTTGGATGAACAAATCCTTCTTTTATATTTTCAACTAATTTAAAAGAATTTTCAATATATTTTACAATATTAATTTCATTTTTTTTATTTTCTTTATTTATATTTTTATTACTTTTCTTCTTTTCATAATCATTAAAATTACTTAAAGATGGTCTAAAAAAAGTACTTGATCTTAAATAATAAGGTTTTTCTAATAAAATTTTTGGTTTTTCTTCTAAAACTTCATCATTTCGTTCAATAATATTTAAAATATCATTTTTAAATTCTACATCTTTTTCAGTTTTTTTATCAGAAAATTTTGTAAGATTCGGGAAAACAATTTCTAATGCATTATTTATAAAATCTTCATGAATTAAAGTATTTAATTTTGGATCAGTTAAAATTTCTCCATAATTTTTTAAATCAAAATTCATTGTTAATAAATCAGTTTTACATAAATTTTCTAAACATAAAGGATAATGTAATGATTTAGGAGGAATAATATTTTGAGGTAAATCACAACAAAATTTTTTTTCATAAATATAAGTATCACTAACTTTATTAAATAAATCAAAAAATCCATTTGGTGTATTTTTTACTTGAAAATGATGTTGTTTTTTATTTTCATTATTATTATTAATATTTTGTTTTTTTTCATATTCATCCATTAATTAATTAAAAATTAAATTATTTTTAAAATTTTAAAAATAATTATTATAAAAATAAAAATATATCTTAAAACTAATAAAAAAAATTTTAAAAAAAATGTTTTATAAATTCATAATTGCAATATTTTTATTAGCATTTTCTTTTCAATACAATACTTTTGATGCATCAAATTTGAAATCAACTTCAGATAATCCAAATAATAATTATGATGCATCTCAATACATAACAAATTTTAATGTTGAAATGATTAAATATTATTCATGGTTTGCAAGTTACGGTTATTGTAAAGATGAAGAAATTTCTTCAGGAAGTTGCTGTAAAAGTAAAAATTTACTTAATAATAATTGGAAAATTGTTTCTCACAACAATGTAAAAAACCCTTTTTCATTTAGTTATAATTGGGTTTTATTAAAAAGCGATAAATTTAAAAAATATATTATTGCTGTTCCAGGAACTAGAGAAAAATTACAACTTGTTTTAGAAGCTGTTGGAAGTGATTTAGATAGTTATAATGGTGATGAAAATATAAGAATATCTAATTATTTTTTATCTCTTTATAATGACTTTGATCAAGATTTATTTTCAGCTAATAATTTAAAAGAAATTAAAAATCATCCTGATTATCAAATCATTATAACTGGTCATTCTCTTGGAGGAGCAGTTGCATCAATAATTGCTTTTGCAATAAAAAAAGAAAAAATATTTACTAATAATTTAGTTTTAATTACTTATGGTCAACCTCGAACAGGTAATTATTATTTTGCTGATTATGTAACAAAAAATGTAAATAAAATATTTAGAATAGTTAGAAAAGGAGATATGGTCGTTACTATTCCACTGTATACTCCTATTTTAGGTGGGAAAAAAAAGAGTTATTATCACATTGGTGGAATGATTGTTTTAAATAAAGAAATGAATGAATTTACTCAATGTGAATATAATAAATTTGAAGAACATACTGGAATTTGTAAATATCAAGGAGATTTAGATTTTGAAACCTATCATAATAAATATTTTAGTCCTAATGTTAATTTCCCAAAGAGATGTAAAGATTAAATAATATAAAAATAATAATTATTATATAAAATTAGGAATATTATTTAAATAAAATATATAAAAAAATATTAAATTTTATTTTTTTATATTTATTGATTTTTTAAAATTCAATTAAATTTTAATTTTTTAATATTTTATTAATTTATAAAGTTTCTTTTAAATAATTATTAAAAAAAATACTCATTAGCATAAAAAAAAGGATTAATTTTTATTTATTAAATGATTTTCATTTATATAATTTATAATTAAATGATAATAAAGATTTTTACTTTTATTTTATTTATAAAATACATTTTTTTGGAAAAAACTAATATTATTTTACCAAAAGAATTTAATTGGGTTGAAAATGGAGTATTAAATGAAATTGGGAATCAAGGAGAATGTGGAGCATGTGTAGTTTTTAGTTCAGTGGCTATAGTTGAATCTTATATTAAAATACATACTAAAAAGTTATATAAATTATCTAAACAACAAATTCTTGATTGTTATTTTAGTGATATATGTTCAAATGGAGCAATGATGACAAATATATTTTATTATATAAAAGATAATGGTTTAATGTTAGATAATGATTATCCATATACATCTTTTGAAAAATCATTTAGATATCCTGATACAAAATGTTTATATGATAAAAATAAAGTTGTTGGAAAAATTGAAAAATTTCATGAAGTAAGAAATATTAAATCAAATAAATTAAAAGAAATTATATATAATTATGGACCAGTAGGGGCAGTAGTAAATAGTGCTTGTAAAGATTTTTTAGATTATAATGGAACATATATATTAAATTATAATTCAATTGAATGTAATCCAGATGATTATGATCATCAAATAGTAATTGTAGGTTGGGGAGTAGATAATAATAATAATGAATTTTGGATAATAAGAAATTCATGGGGAGAAGAATGGGGAAAGAATGGATATGGATATATAAAATCAGGTAATAATGTGATGGGTATAGAAACTGTTATTAATTATTTAGAAAAAGAAGAAAAAACAGAAGAAGAAGATGATTCAAGTTCTTTTGAATATTCTTATTCTTCATCTTCTTCATATTTTTCTTCATCTTCTTCTTCATCTTCTTCTTCTTCATTTTCAATTGAAAATGAAGAAGAAATAATAGATAATGAAACAATTGAAAATGAAAAAGAAATAATTGAAAATGAAAACGAAATATTTATAGAAAAAGAATTAATTGAAGAAATTGAAAAAGAAATAATTGAAGAAAATGAAAAAGAATTAATTGAAGAAATTGAAAAAGAAATAATTATAGAAAAAGAAATATTAGAAGAAAATAAAAAAGAAAAAATAGAAAATGAAGAAATAGAAGAAAATGAAGATTATAATGAAAAAAATGAACAAAACAAAGAAAAAAATTTCGAAGAAGAGGAAAAAGAAATTATATCAGATGAAGAAAATATAATAAAAAAAGAAGAAGAAAATAATAATGAAGATGAAAATAAAAATAATACAAAATTTAATAATGAAAGTGATTCTTCAGAAGAAAATGAAGAAAACTCAATAGAAAATTTATTATATATAAAATTTTCAATATTTAATTTATTATTATTTATATTATTTATTATATAAAAATGTTTTATTTTTTTTTTATTTTCTCCTTTAATATTATTAACATAAATCAATTATTTGTTAAATAAATGAAAAGTTTTATTATTTATCATAAATAAATTTAATATAAATATTTTTTTAATAATATTAATCTAATATTTAAATAATTAAATTTAAATTAAATGGAATTAAATGATAATTTTACACTTTATTTTATATTAATATTAACTTTTATATTAACTTTTATATATTTATTTTGTATATTTTATATATCAAAAAATTATTTTAAATAAAAAATTAAAACTTTTTTTAATAAAACATTTTTAATATTTTTAAGAATTTTACATGTTATAAATTATAAAAATAAAATTTTAAAATAAATTATAAAAAAAATATTCAATATAACACAAATTTATAAAAATTTATCAAAGAAATAAATTTTAATTTTTGCAACAAATTTCAATATATTATTATTACATATTATATATAATTATATTGATATATTTAATACAAATTCAAATAAAATTAATATATTTTTATTTATAATAAAATCAATAATATATTTTATAACAATTAATAATTTTAATAATTATATTACAGCAAAAAAAATATTTCAAACAAATATTTCATTTGATTTATCACCTTTATTTTTACTAATTCAAATTTTATATCCGATTATTCATTTTCCTTATTTTATTTTTGGTAATTTACCTCCTTTGATTTATTTACAAATATTTTTTAGTTTCTTTTTTTATTTAATTATTTATATTTTTTTAAACGAAGGAGTTAAAAATATATTAGATTATTTATATACAAAAGGAACAAAAAAATATTTAAAAATATTAATTCCAAATATGAAAAAATTTCATTTAATTAAAATTTATATAAATTTAAAAAATATATTTTTTATTACTTTATTTGAAATTGTTTTAATTAGTACTTTAAAATTAATGAAAGATATTGTTCAAACGAATTTTATTTTATATAAATTTATAAATTATATAATAATAATTTTAAATGAAATATTATTTATTTTATTGTTTTTAGGATTAACATATAATTTATATTTATTGAATAAAAAATATAAAAACAAAGAAAAAAAAATAAATAATAATGAAGAATATAATTATATTAATGAACAAGACTTTGAAAATGAGGAAGAAGAAGAAGAAAATGAATATGATGATGATATAATTGAAGAAGAAGAGGAAGATGAAGAAAATAATGAAAATGAAACATCATCAGAAACAAAAATTGAAGAAATGAAAGAAGATAAAAAAAATACAATTGAAAAAACAATTAAAAAAGATAATAAAATTGAATTAGAATCATAAAAAATTTTTTTATTTTTTATATATATATAAATACAATTAATATAATAATAATTATAATTAAATTATAATAATTATAATAATAATAATATATTTATAAAAAATAATAACATGAAAATAAAAAATAAACATAAAAGAAATTTATCAATTTCATCAAATTTAACTACTTATATAACAACTCGTTCTCAAACTCAAAATTCTCCAAATGTTTTTTCTTCAAAAATATACAAAACAAAAAGTAATGAATTTCCTGATTTAATTTTAAATGAATATAATAAAAAAAATGAAAATAATTTAAATCACAAAAACATATTTAAATCAAATTCAAATCATAGAAATAAATATAAAATTTTAATGAAAAAACTTGAAAATTGGGACACTGAAAATATTAATATGAAAAAGAAAAAACCATCTGTTTTATTTTCAACTTTAAATAACTTTTATAAAAATAATAACTTAAATTCAGAAAGAAACAGTTTGAAGTTTATGAATAATTTATTACAATCAAAAAATACTTTTAATAAAATTATGGAAAAAGGAAAAGCATCAAATAAAATTTTAGATGATTTTTTTAACAAAAAAAATAAAGAAGAAGGAAGTATTTTAAAAAATAATTTAATAAAAACAACAAATAAATTTAGTTATACATTAAAACAAGAATCAACAACAAAAAATTTACAAAATGATTTTAATTTTGATATAAAAACAATAAATTACATAAAATCAGATGATATAAATAATGATTATTATCAAAAAGTAATAAAAGAAAAAATAAAAAATGAAATTCAATTAAGAGAAGAATTATTTGAAATAAATAAAAAAATATTTGATAAAAAAAATGAAAAAGCAAATCTCATTAATGAATTATCAAATATTTATCAAAAACAACAAGAACTTAAAAATGAATATAATAAAATTATAAGTGAAAAACATTCAGAACTTCTTAAATTTCAAGAAAGATTTGAAAAAAAAACAAGAAAAAATCAAACAAATGATAATTTTTATATTGAAATAAATAAAAATGCTTCAAAAAACATTTTATTACAACATAATTTAAAAGAAACTCATAATTTATATCAAAAAAAATTTGATGATTTAAAACTTGAAAAACAGAAAATTTTAAAATTAATTGAAATTAAAAATCTTGAATTAGAATATTTAAAACAAGTCAATTATGAAATAACAAAAGAAAATAAAATTTATTTTTTAGATATTTTAAAAAATGGATACGATTCAAGAAATGAAGGTTTAATTTGGGTAGTAAAAAATTTAATGGAATTAGATACAAATTTAGAATATCATAATTTTCCAAAATTTTTAACACATGAAGAAATTGATTTTATATTAAAAATAAGTGACATTTCTTTAGAAGAAAATCAATTAAATATTATTTTAAAAACAATTAAAGATAAACAATCTGAAATTAAATTTGCTGAAGATATAAAAAATATGGAAAGATTAAATGCATTTTTTGAAAAATATTCTAAAAAAAGTAAATCAAAAGAAGAAGAAAATGATTTTAATTATTATGCTAATACTGATTATAGCACTAATGAATTAAAAGTTAAAAAAAATATAGATAAAAAATTTCTTAAAATTTATATGAAAAATGATGAAATTTTTAAAATGTTTACAGAAAAAAATTTAGAAGATAATAAAATTGAACGTGTTATTAAACATTTAAGAAAAAATTTAAAAAATAAATTTTTTGAACCAGAAGAGAAAAAAAAAGAAAATTTATTAGAAATTTTTATGTCAAATCAAAATAATAAATTGATTATTAATATTGTTTTATATATAAGAAAACGTCTTGAAAATTTAAAAAATCTTAAAAAAGATTTATATAATAAACAAATAAATGATTTTAAATTAAAAGAAGAATTTAAAGATGTTGATAAAAATATTAAAAATTCTATTCAACAAGAATTAGTTAAAAAATGTCTTTTTGGAACAAATATAAATATTTAATTTATTATATAAAATTTATAATATTCTTATAAATAAATATAAAATAAAATTAAATATAATTTTAAATTTCTTTTTTTTATAAATATTAATGTCGATGATCCCTTCAAAAAATTATAAAATAAATGTAAAAATAAAAAAACATTCAGAAGAAAAAGAATATAACATTTCAATTAATCAGAATGATTCAATATTGAAATTAAAAGAAATTGTAAATGAAATTTATAATATTCCTCCTGAAAGACAAAATTTACTTTATAAAGGAAAAATATTAGATAAAACAAAATTAATTGAAGATTATTATATAAAAAACAACGATGAAATTATTTTAGTAAAAAAAAAAGAAAATCAAAATTATAAATGTGAATTCATTAATGAAAAACAAATTCAAAATGAAAATTATTTTGATTTTGAAAATTTATTTAAAAGTATGGGTTTAAATATTGATTTTGAAACATATAAATATTTATTTAATAATATACCTTTATTTGATTCCTTATTACCTATATTAACTTCTAATCCTGATTATATGAATTATTCTTTAGATCTATTTATGGGTAATAATAATCAAAATCAATTCAAAAAAATGATTCAAGATCAAGTTAATCAAAATATGATGTCCAATTTAAATATGAAACAAATGATGCAAATGATGTTTAAAAATAATAATAATTTTAATTTTGAAAATTTTGCTAATTTATTAGACCAAGCAAATAATAATAATAATAATATGTTATTAAATAATAGCAATAATAATAATAATAATAATATGTTATTAAATAATGTGAATAATATGTTATTAAATAATAGCAATAATAATAATAGTAATAATAATAATAATAATATGTTATTAAATAATATGTTATTAAATAATATGAATAATATGTTATTAAATAATAACAATAATAATAATAATAATATGTTATTAAATAATATGAATAATATGTTATTAAATAATAATAATAATATGTTATTAAATAATAACAATAATAATAATAATATGTTATTAAACAACACGTTATTAAATAATAATAATAATATGTTATTAAATAATATGTTATTAAATAATAATAATAATAATAATAATAATATGTTATTAAATAATAATATGTTATTAAATAATATGTTATTAAATAATAATAATATCTTTTTAAATAATAATAATAATAATAAAAATAATAATAATAATAATAATATTAATAATAATAATAATAAGATGTTAATAAATAATGGTGATATGAAATCTGATAATAAAGAAATTAATACTAATTATTTAAAAAATATACTTGATTTAAATAAATTAATGAAAGAAAATCCTTATGATAATTTTGACTTTGTTGATGGAATTAAAACTAATTATGAAAAAAAATATGAAAAAGAACTTCAAAAATTAAGAGAAATGGGTTATAATAATGATAAATTAAATTTAGAATTGCTTATAAATTATAATGGAAATATTTTTTCAGTAATTGAAAATTTAAACTAAAAATATAAAATTAAAATATTTTTATTTATAAAAAAATTAAATTTAATTAAAAATTATTTGTTTAAATAAAAATATAATAAATATTAATAAAAAATATACAAAATGAGTTCACAAAAATCCCACAAAAGTTTGTCTCAATCAAATAATGAATGTCAACAACAAATTCGAGAATTTTATGCAAATACAAAAGAAAAACTTTTAAAATTAAAAGATGAAATTCAAAAAAGTCAAAGTGAATATGAAGCTCAAAAAGTAATAGTTGAAAAAAAGACTTTATTATATAATGAAACTCAAGAAGAAAATAAAAAACTTGAATTATTATTACAAGGATGGAATGAACGTGTAATTCAAGCAAATAAAATAAAATTAACATTACAACAAAACATACAAAGAAGAAAAAATTTAATTGATAAAGGAACTCAAGATTTAGATAATTTAAAAATTGATGTTGATCATAAAGTAAATAATGTAAAAAATAATGCAGAATGGATTAATCAAGTTAAAAAAAATTTTATACAAGCTATTCAAGAAAAAATTAATAAAGAAAAAGAACTTAATAAAGCTTTAAAAGATAGAATTACAGAAACTACTAATAAAATAGAAGAAATCAAACAAGATTTGTTCCTTAATGATGCCAATGAAGGAAAACGTAAGAAAGCTCTTTTGGATGAAGCTGCTGAGATGACAAAATTCTTAGCTGAAATTTAAATTATTTATATTTATTAAATATTTAATCAATATTATTAAATAATGTTAAATTTTATTTATTGAAAAAATAATTGAAAATTTATGATATTATTATTATTATTAATTAATTTTATATAAGAATCATTAAAATTATAAAAATTAATTTAATATTAAATTTAAATATTATTATAAATCAAAAATATATTCACATTATAAATATTATATTTAGTCTATGGATCAAGAAAATTTCATTAGCATTCGTAAAGAATATTATACATATAAAAAAGATACATTTTATAAAAAAGTTAAAGAATCTGTTTTTGGAATAATATATGTCTTATTAAAAGAAAAAACTGAAGAAGGAGGAATATTAGACCCAATATTAGAATTCTCAGAATTTGCTGAATTTATGGAATTTCCATTTCATCAAAATGTAAAATCAATATGGTTTAATGATAAAATAACCGATTATATGTATAATTATCTTGAATATCTATCTATTGTTAAATATTTCGAAGGAAGACCTAATTACATATATTTAACTGGATATTATATAAGTTTACTTTCAATAACAATGATATTATTTAATATAGCTTATGTTAGTTATTCTTTTAATAGAAAATATTTCACTGTTACATGGCCATTATATATATTAAAAACAGTAGCTAAAGTTTTTTTAACTGCTTTATTCAATCCTTTATTAGAACTTACTCTAAGTATTTTTGTATGTGAAAAAAATGATAATGGGGATTATTATCTCGAAGTCAATAAAAAAATTAAATGTTATGACCCTGCTTATTTTATTCATATGTCATTAGGAACAATAATAACTATTTGTTTTATGATTATTTGTCTTTTCGTTGCATTAACATTATTTGAAAACAGTGAAAAAAACGGAGGTGAATCAGCAAAAGAAAATAGTCGAGCAGATTTTATAAATTTATGTTCTAAAACATTTTCAACAACAATTTGTTGTTTTGTAGAAAATAGAAATTATCATTGGTTAATAATAGCAATACATTTTAGTTGTAGCACATTTCAATTATTAAAATTATACATTGATAAACCATATTATAATATGAAACAACAAAGATTATTATTAATTTATAATAGTATTTACATGTGGGCGAATGTTATGTTAGTAGTTTGTAAAATATTTGAACGTTATAAATTCAAAGGATTTTTTTATATTTGGCTAATTGGAGTTCCTATAGTATGTTTTATCATATATAATTTCAGTAATGACACTGTTCGTGTTTTAAGTAAAGATATAATATTTTGTAAAAACGCAGAAGAAGTTCAAAGACATTTAAAATATTTATTAACAATATCAGATAGTTATAATAAAAAAGACAAAGAATTTGAAACTCAATTAATAAATAAATATATATCAAATCATAATTGTCAAGATATTGCATGTTCATTATGTGAATTAAAACAAAAATATAAAAAAGATATATCAAACGTGCCTGCAAAAACAATAGAAAAATTATTATATAATTACATAGCAAATACTTATTCAAAAGAAATAAGTAAATATCCTAATAATACTTCATTAAGAATTGCATATTCAATGTTTTTATTCGAACGTAAAAATGATAAAGCATTAGCTTATCAACAATTTGATTTCGCTGAAAAATATAGTCCCGCATTTGATGAAGAATTTATTATTTATAGATATAAACGTATGATAAAAGATGAAAATGAAATTTTATATTCAAGTAAAATAAATAAATCAGATGAAGAAAATTTAGAAGAAGAAGAATTAGATGTTGTAAGTTCTATAGTTTATGATAGTCATTTTCGTTTATGTTTATATAATATTAAAAAATCTACTGAATTATATATAAATTTTTGGGAAAAAATTGTAAATGGTGGAGGTGGACAAGATTTAGCTATTTTAAATGAAATTGCTTTGAATATAAATAGTGCTAATAAAAATATTGTTATTCATTGGAAAAATATGTGTGAAATTAAACCAAATGATCCTAAAACATTTAAAATGTATGGAGAGTATGTTAAATATGTATTAAATAATATTGATAGAGGAAATGAATTATTAACAATTGGTTATGAAAAAAGTGATAAAAAACCAAATAATATAGGTTATCTAAATTTTGAAATAGATGAAGAATATATACTTCTTAGTAAAGAAGGAAATGCGTTTATAATTTGTAGTAATGAAGATGAAACTTTTGGGAATATTATTAAATGTAGTAAAACAACAACTAAATTTGTTGGTTTTACTGATAAAGAAATTTTAAATAATGAAAATATAAAAAATGTTTTTGTTGAATGTTATAATAAATATATTTTAAATTTTATAAAAAGTGAATTATATAAAAAAAGAAATGTAAATCGAACATTTTTAATGTTTGTTAGACATAAAAGCAATAAACCAAAAGCTATTAATGTTTTATTTAAAAGATATAATGGAAAATATTTAAATAGTAAATGTTTTGTTTGTATATTTTTATATGATACAGAAAATAGAGAATGTTTAAAAAAATTTACCAAAATTTCTTATTTTGTTGTTGATCAAGATTTTAAAATAAAATATTTAACACAAGAAGCTGTTGAATTTGTTAATAATTTAGGAAGAAAAATTCCTGATGATTATGGAAATTTTTATAATATTTTACCTGAATTTGAGTTTGATGTTCATCAAAATAATTATTCTTATTTAGAAACTAATAATAATAATAATAACAATAACGATAACGATAATAATAATAAAATATTAAACAAAAGTTTTTGTTTTCATTATTTATATATGAAATCTTTAATTATATATAAAAT
>JAEEGK010018323.1_pt1 | contig 15161 bp, 8 predicted proteins | sample 8958771 | NCBI WGS metagenome assembly JAEEGK01 (sample SAMN16246547, study PRJNA631951) | gut metagenome | biome: gut microbiome; feature: rumen; material: SC-attached | host: Bos | place: Iran: Karaj | collected 2018-10 | reverse complement strand
AATAAAAGAAATATTGAAAAAAAAAAGTAAAAAAAGTAAAAAAAGAAAAAAATAAAAATTAATATAAAAAGAGAAACAATTAAAATAAAAAGATTTTTGTTCTTCAAAATCTATTTAAAAAACCAAGAAAATAAATAATATTTAATATATAAAGAGACTCAATGAGTTACCTTCAATTTTATAATAGTCCTTATTTCAATAATAATAATGGAATACTTTTTAATCTCCGAAAAGAAGAGAATGAAAAAGAATTTTTTAATTCTCTTAAAAAATATATGAAAAGGGTTAAAAGAAAAAAAGAAAAAATGAGAAAAAAAAGGAAATTTAAACCAGATGATATTAGAAAAAAAATAAAATCAAGATTTCATAAAACAATTAAAAATATAATAAATGAAAATTTAAAAAAAGCAGGTTCAAAAGAATTATTTGATTTTCTTCCTCAAAGTTTTATTTGTAATATTACTAAAGAAAAAAATAAAGGAGTTATGAATATGACATATAAACAAATTTTAGAAACTGATTTTACAAAAGAAATTACAAAATTAAATAATCATCAAAAAAAAATTGATTTAAAGAAATTTGAAAATAATTTAAAAGTATTAAATTATTTAAAAAACAATCCAACAATTTCAATTAATTCAGGATTTGAAATTTTTTCTAAAATGACTTATGCTGATATTTTAAGAGAATATTTTGTTTCAAGTGAATTTGATGAAAGTATAATTAAACTTAAATTAGAAGAAGATAATGATGATTATATTAATGAATATATTTTAAAAGCTAAAACTTATGTTGATTTTTTTTGTTGTGATAATTCTGAAGATATTGTGTAAATAAAGAACAATTTTAAAAGTTTTTTAAAATATTTAATCATTATTATATTAATTTTTGATGGTATTAAGAATAAAGTTATTTAAATGTTTTTTGTTTTTTTTAAGAATTATATTAATGACATATAAAATATAGATTAGGAAAAATAATATTTTTTTATATTTATTTCATATTACATTTATTATTTTAATTAATTCTAAAAAAATTTAAAATATTATTCGATATATATTATTCATCTACATATAATCTAATATATTTTTTATCCATTGTTTTTAATAATTTCTCTTCTTTAAACATTTTTTGTAATTTTGGTTTAATTCTCTGTATAATTTGTTCATTTAAATATATTTTTTCAGATTTTTTTCTTATATTTTTACTAGAAATAATATCTTTAATATCTTTAACACTATCAATAAAATTATTTTTAACAGCTCTAGATAAAAAATGATCAATTCTTTCATCACTATAATCTTTTACTTTCTTTAAATAATTTCTTAAAGTTTCTTCTACTTTATTAAAATTATCCTTAACTAAACTCTCATAAGCAATTTGAAGATGAGTTTTTTTAGGACGATAAAAGAAATTTTGTGTAGTATGATTAGTATTATTAGTATAATTTGTATTATTAAATCCTCTATTTGTATTTGAATCAGTATTAACTCTATTATTATCTAATGATTGAACTTGAGTATTTAAAAATTTAATATCAGTACTTTTCTCTTTATTTCTTGATCTTGGAATATTATTATTATCTTTTGGTGAATTTAATAAGAAATTATTAACTTTTTTTTTATTTTTTGAATCAGATAATAAATAAAATGATTTTTGAGAATTTAAAATTGGTGTATTATATAATTTTTTATTTTGTATTATTGATTGACTTGATAATTTTTTAAATGAATTAGAAATTTGATTTGAAGAAAAAAAATGATTAACTATATTATTATTATGTCTACTTGTATTTGGTTTATATATATTTCTATTAGGATAATTACATTTATTTATTTTATATTTCTTTGGAGTTTTAGTTAAATGACATTTTGTATAATCTTTTAAAGGTTCATCTTTAATTAATTCTAATAAAATTTTAATTTTTTCTAAAATTTCTCTTTTACTTTCTTCTTTTATTTTATTTCCTTTTAATTTAATAACAGGCATAGTAACAATTTCTTGAATAGGTTTAATAGTAATATTTTCTTTTTTATTTTTATGAATTTCAAATATTTTTTTTTCAACAATATTTTTTAATCTTTTTAAATAATTAATTGTTTTAAAAGCAACTTTTTTACCTCTATTTGATTCAGTATGTGATACAAATTGAGAATATAATCCTTCATACATTTTATCATCATTATCTTCAATTAAAGGATTCATTTTAAAAATATTATGTTGAACTGTTAAATTTGGAATTTGATAACCTTTTTCTTTATATTCTTCAATTATATCTCTAAAATTATCTTCTGGGCCTAAATTATTTTTTTTCTTTGTTATTTTTTTATAATTTTTACTAAATTCTTCATTTGCTGTTTTTAAATTTCTTATTTTTGGTTCTTTTGTTGAATTTAATTCATTTTTGATATTTGTTAATATTTCACGTAAATCATTTTCACTATCTAAATATGGTTTAACTTTTTTTACTGTTTTTGTTTCGTCTATTATTCTAAAAAGATATTTATCTTTATTATAAAAATTTATAAAATCTAATGATTTAATTTTGTCTTTTTTTTTTGATTGATTATTATTATTTTTATTCAAATTTTCCTTCATTTAATTTAATATTATAATATTATTGTAATATTATTTTGTTAATTAAATTTAAATATTTCAAATAAAAAACAATTTTAATTTTTGATATAAAAAATGACAAATTTAAATCATCAAATTAATCAAGAATTAATTGATGGAAAAAATAATGAATTAATTGAATCAATGCTTAAAACATTAACTGCTTTAACTAATGAAGTAAATGTAAAAAGAGTTGAATTAGAAAAATTAAAAAATAAAATAAAAGAAGGGAAATTTAATTATAATCAAGAAATAAAAATTTATCAAAAATTAAATCAAGAAATTATTTCTAATGAACAAAAAAAAGGAAATATAGAAAATAATATAAGTAAAATTAAAAAAAAGCAATTAATTTTATATTCAACTTTTTCAAAAGAATTTCTTCAAAATTTAATTGATAGTTTTAAAAAATTTAAATCTATATTTATACATTTTATAAATTTTAGTGGTTATTCTCCCGAAAAAGAAATTGATTTTATATCAATTATTTTAAGAGATGAACATGAATTAAAATATATTATTGAACATAGTCACAATTATCAAAATAATTTATTTGAAAAATCAAAAGAATTATTTTATAAAATTAAAAATAAAATAAATATATTTAAAGAACAAAATTCAATTCCATATCCTTTTGAATCAATTTTTGAAAATATGGAAAATATATATAAAATAATAGATTTAAATAATGATAAAAAAGAAATTAATAATGATATAAATAAAAAAATAGAAGAAAAAAATAAAATATTTTTAACATTAAAAAAAATAGAAGGTATAATAGTAAATAATGAAAAATTATATCAAGAAATGAAAAATTATATAAAAGGTATAAATTCAATATTAGATAATTATCAAACAATAAAGAAAAAAAATGATATATCAAATTATTTAAAATTTGCAAAAAGTGTTTCAGAATTTAATAAAGTAAATTTTTCAGAACAAAATACAAATTTTTCAAATTCAGATATAAATATAAACTCAATGACACTTCAAAGTGAATTTAGTGAAGATAAAAATGATTATAATAAACAATTTTTAAAAAATAAAAATAATTTGACAGTTAAAAATACAATGATTAACAATTTTAATTTAAATAAAGCATTAGCATTAGATAAAAATATAAGTAAAATTATATTATCTAAAACACATTCTAAAACAACTTCAAGAACAAGTTCAAGAATAAAATCACCTACTCCAATTCATAAATTAAAAAAGAAACAAAAATCTAAATCAAAAACACCAAATTTATCTTATATAAAAGAAAATAATTCAAAAACTCCTTTTAGAAAAATAAATAAAGTATATAATAATAATTATAAAAAATATTCAAATTTCCCATTAAATAATATAATACAAAAAACAGTAATTAAAAAAAAAATAATTAAAGAAGATAATTCAAGTGATAATGAACAAACAGAAAGAAATGATATAATAATAAATAATTTAATTAGAAATGATTTAATGATAAATGATACAAATGATCCATTTACAAATGATAATGATAGTGTTTGTGATGAGGTTTCTCCATTAAGACAAGATAAATTTAAAATATCTTCTTTAGTAATTAAAAATGAAAATGGTAAAATTTGTCCTATAATTAATAGAGGAATTAAACAACAAAATAATTTTAATGATTTAAGAATTGATAGAAAAGTTTATTCAAATGAATGTTGTATGTCATGTACTTAATTTATTTTTATTAATTTATTTATTATATATATAAATATTATTTTAGAGATAAACATTTAATATAAAATATTCACTCTAAATAAAATTAGTTTTTATTTTTATCTTTATTTATAATATAATACTCTTTATTTTTTTTTATTTTTTGATTTGTTTTTCTTTTGGAAATTCTAAAAATGAATAAAGTTTCATTTGTTTTTTTGTATTTTCTGTAAATATTTTAAAATTATTAAAATCATTTTCTAATTTTAAAATTCCAGATTGAATATTATTAATAAAAGAATTTATTTTATTATTATCTATATTCATTTTTGGTAAAGGTGGAGGAGAAAAATTTTCTTTTTCATTTCTAGAATTAACTTTTTTATAATCTAATATTTTCATATTATTACTTTCTAATCTTTCATTTGTATTAGAAAGTGATTGTATAGAAATTGATTTATTAAAATCATATTTTTTCTTTTTATTAAATTTATATTTTAATTCATTATTTTCAGTAGTCTTTAAAATTTTTTGATTAATTAAGCTTTCAGAAATACTTGAAAAAGAAGTTATTAACATATCATAAGTATCATTAAAATTATTTTTTTTATTAATTGAAATACTATTATTTTTTATTTGTTTATTTGCATTTAAAATATAATGTTGAAGTGATAATCCTTCATTTTGTCCTTTAACTTTTGTAATTAAATGACATTCTTCCATTAATTTTTGTGCAGATAAACAATTATTATTTATTCTAATTGCATTTTTATATGAATTCATACTTTCATTTATTGATATTATAAAATTACTTGTTTCTATTATTTTATTTATTTCTATACATACATTACATTTTTCTAAATGATTCTTTTCTTTTGATTGTGATTGTCTTATTAATTCTTTTAAAATGTCTTTCAATTCTTTTACTTTTATGTTATCATTTTCTTTACAAAAAATATATCCACTTGTAATATAAACTAATAAAAGACAATGAAAATTTGTTATTGTTAATTTATTTCTTTGATAATCATTAGTTAAAATATTTTTTAATAATGTATCTTGTAAAAGATAAATTAATGTTCTATAAAGTAAATTTATTATAGAATTATCTAAATTTAATTGTGGTTTTAAATTTTGATTTGAAAGTAATTTTAGTAATTTTAACATATAATTGTCAATATCATTATTTTTTATATTAATTATTCCAGTTAAAAATGCAGTTATAATATCATTTGTTATATTTAAATTATTTTGAATGAAACTTTTTATTTCTTTTATTGCTTTATCATATTTTGAATTTGTTAAATAATTTAAAATATTTGATATCTTTATATTATTTTTTTGTTGTATTTGTAAATAACTATTTTTTTTTTGAAAATTATTTTTATTTTGTCTATTTGATATTAAATTATTATTTCGATTTTTAAATGCTATTAAATAAATAATAAATCAAAATAATATTTTACTTTTTAAATTAACTTGTTTTATCATTTTAATTTATTCTAAAAAAAATAAAATAAATAAAAATAAAAAATAAAAAAATTAAAAAAATAAAAAATATTATTAAATTTAATTTTTTATATAGTAACTTAAATAATTTCATAATAAAATAAAAAATGTCATTAATATCTCAAGAAGATGTAGAAATAATAAAAAAGAAAAATCCTCAATTATTATTTCTTTTAGGATATCCAGGAACAGGAAAAAAATCTCAAATTGAAAAAGTCTGCAATGAATTTAGATATTGTAAAGTAAATATGAAAGAAGTAATCAAAAAAGAAATAGATAATAATACAGAATTAGGAGAAAAAATAAAAATTGATTCAAAAGATCAAGAAGTTTTAACTGCAATTTTAATAAAAGAATTAAAAAAAATAGACAATGATAATATTTTCATAAATGATTTCTTAATTAATTTAGATCATGCTTTATTTTTTGAACAAAATGTTTTTCCAATTGAAACTTTAATTAATTTCAATTCTGATTGTGAGACTTGTTATAAAAGAATTCAAGAAAGAGAAAAAGATTTAGAAAAAAAAACAACAGAAGAAGAATATAAAATAATATATGATGATTATTCAAAAAATATACAAAAAATAATAGAATTTTATCAACCTTATGGAATAGTAAAAAATGTAGATGCGACTAAAAAAATTGGAGAAGTAAATTCTTTATTTAAACAACAATTATATCCAATTATTTATTCTATAATTGGAAAAAGATATTCTGGTAAAACAGAAATAAGTAAATTATTAAATTCAAAAACTGGAATTAAATGTATTGATTTTAATGACTTTTTAAAAGAACCTGAAATTTCAAAAAAATTAGACGATTCTGATTATGTAATATCACAATTTATTTTAAAATTAAGAAAAATGAGAGATATTAGAATTTTAATTGAAGATTTTCCACAAACACAACAACAATATAATTATTTTGTTAATAATTGTAAAAATTTTGAATTAATTTATTACTTAAAAGCAGATAATTCATCTTGTTTACAAAGATTAAATGATATTCCATTAAATGATCCTAATTATACTAATTGCTCACAATTAGATAAAATGTTATTTGAATTTGAACAAAGATTACCTTTTATAGAAAATTTAAAAAAAAATTCAAAAGTTGAAGAAATTGATGTTAATTCACATAAAATTTTAACTTTAGAAAGAACAATTAAACAACTTCAACCTTATTGTGCTTATATTATTGTAGATGGTGATCAAAGAATTAAAGAAGAATTATTTACTAAATTAATAGAAAAACATGATTTTATTGAAATTGATTTATTAAAAGTAATTGAAAAAGCAGTTAAGAGAAAATTTCTTCCTGAAGGTTCTGATAATACAACAATAAGTCTCGAAGAAAAAATAAATTTAATTAGACCTTTAATTTTTAGAGAAGGATGTAAAAGAGTAATTTTAAATACTTTTCCTTCTTCAATGGAAGATTTACGTAGTTTTCAAAATAATATTTGTCAAATTAATAAATATATTTTATTAACTGATGTTCATTTATTAACTTATATTAAAAATCAAGATTCAATGGAAGTTTATTTTTATAATTTAAATAAATTAACTGTTGTAAATACAAATGATTTAACTGATTATAAAATTGAAGAAAGTTTAGATTTAACAAGAGATATTAATATTGTTTATGGAATGCCAAATTCAGGAAAAACTACAATTGCAAAACATTTACAATCAAAATATAAATTTACTTTATTAGATTTTAAAGAATTAACTGAAAAAGTAAAAAAAACTAAAATTGATCCTGAAAATCCTGATGCTGAACCAGAAATAAATTTCCAAGATTTACTTCAAGGATTAAAAAATTATTTAAATGAAACTCCATTAAATACAAGAATAGTAATTGATAATTTTTTTATTCCAACTGAAGAAACTTTCTTAATAAATACTTTTGAAAAAGCAATGGAAATTATTCAAACAATTGGTTCTTTTAGAAATTTTTATGAAATTGATTGTGAAGAACCAACATTAATTAATAGATATAAATTAAAAGAAGGAATTGCGGAAGATTTATCAGAAGAACAAAAAAATTCTTTTAGTGAAAGTCAAGAAAAACCAAAAAAATTAATTGATGAAATAAGAGGAATATCATCAAATGTAATTAAAGTTAAATGTGATGATAAAATAGAAAAATCAAAAGATAATTTTGATTATTACTTCGGTAGAAATTTTATTATAGTAAAACACGATTATGATATTTGTATTGAAAAAACTCTTCAATTATTCGCAACAAGAAATAGAGTTTTATATGTAAATGTACCAAAAGTAATTTATAGTCATTTTTATGAAAATGATGAATATGCAAAGAAACTTGAAGCAAGTTATGGTAAAAAAGTATTTAAAGTTAAAATGAGAGATCCTAAAAATTTCGAAGAAGCAGTTTTTTATAAATATAATCCAATTCACTTTGAAAAAACTTTAGTAAATGAAGTAGTATTAAAATATATAATTGATAATTATAAAATAATAGAAAATACTGGTAATTTTATTATAATGAGTGGATACTTAAATTATGATTTATATATGAAAGATGATGAACCATATAATCTTCCTTTATTAGAAATTAAGAGTACAATGGAATTAGGAGATTTTACTGCTTTAATACAAATGACTCGTGATGAAATAAAACAATATGAAGATGAAATACCACAAGAAATTATTGTTGAGAAACCTAAAAAGAAAGTAGTTAAAAAAGAAGGAGAAGAAGGTGAAGAAGGAAAAGAAGAAGAAGGAAAAGAAGAAGAACAACCTGAACCTGAAGAAGAAAATCCAGATGCTCCTAAATTTAAACCTGAAGATTTTAAATGGACTTATTATGATGGTTTACCTAGAAATTATGTTCAAATATTAAAAAGATTAAGGAAATTTCCTGTTAAATGTATGGAAAGTGAAAATTGTAGAGAAGAATTAGTAAGAGCTGTTGGTACTCATATTGATAATTTTAATGGGAGAGAAGATTCTAAATATAATGGTGTTATTGAAGTTGTTAAAATTATTGGGGAACCTCCTTTAGAAACTGTTGAAAGTGTTAATGCTACTTCGAAAGCTATTGAATCTAAGAGAGATATGGGTGGTTTAGGTGGTAAAGGTGGACAAGCACAAAGTAGAGCTAAAGCTATTGGTATTCCTGAAATACTTTAAAATTGGTTTTTTTTTATTTTTTTTTTTTTGGGAAAAATAAGTTAATGGAAGTTTTATTTTTTATTATATTGAAAATCTTTTTAATTTAAAAAAATTTTTTTTTTTATGTTTATTTTTTAATATTTTAATTATTTTAATTTTATATGGCAATTAATTTATTTTATTTATTTAAAAACATAATAATAATAATAATTATATTTATTAGTAATTTATTTTCCACCATCTATTTTATTTAATAAGTCAGCTGCATAGTCTGGTGAATAATATTTAACAATATCATCAGGATAATAACCATTAATTTCATCTATAACTGATATTAATTTTGAATTAACTTTTGATTTTAATTCCTGTATTTTTTGTAAACCACCATTTTGTGCGAAATTTCTCATTTCTGTTGTATTTCCTTTTAGATTTTTAACATACTGTTGTAAAATATGTTTTAAAATCTTCTCAGGAGCAACATGTAATAAAGGTTCTAAAGCACTTAAATTAGAACAATTATCAATAATTTTCTTTAAAGCATTTTTAGCTTTTAATTTTAAATCATCAGTAGAATTAGGATCCATATAATAATAAAGCATTAAACTTAAAACATTAGCATCAGAAACTTCTTTAGCATGTTTAGGACTATGTCTTCCAATATGTCCAAGTGCATAACAAGCAGCACTTTTAATATGTTGATGAGGTTCATTTTGTAAAGCATCTCTCAATTGACTAATAGCTTTAGCTTGAATAACAGACATAGCTAAATCATCTTTAAAAGCAGCAATAAAACCTAAAGATAATATACCATATAATCTAGGATCACCTTTAATATTAGTAATAAAATCAACAATTATTCCAGGTCCACCAGCAGAAACAATAGCTTGTGCATTTTCTGGACTTTTATTTACTATTTCACAAACACAAAAAGCAGCATTTTTTTTAACGATATCATCAGGATCTTTTAAACAATTAAGTAATTTTTGTGGATTATTAATTTTAGCCATTACTTGAGTAGCTAAATCAGAAGAATGTTTAGTAATATTTCCTAATAATTGACATATATTTCTTTTTAATTGTGTATCATTATAAGATAAAAAGAATATAATAGTATCTAAACCATTCTCAGCAACAGGTTGTGCTAATTGTTCATTATGTTGACAAATATAAGAAAGTGTTTGAGCAGCAGCTCTCTTTAATAAAATTTCAGGTTCTTGTAAACATAAAATAAGACTATCAACTGCTCTAGCTTCAACAACTTGTAAACTTAAACTAGCATTATGTTTAGAAATATAACCTAAAGCCCAAGCAGCAGCTTCTTTAACAGAAGGATCAAATTCATCTAAACATTGAACTAAAGGATCAAGTGCACCACATTTAACAATATCATCAGCTAATTGAGGACTATGTTTAGCTACTGATTTAAAAACGTAACAAGCTGCTTTTTTAAAAAATCTATTTGGTTTTGCTAATGAATAAATTAATTGTTGAATTATATCATTTTGAACTACACTTTCTGCTAATTCTTCACTATAATTAGCAAGACGTCCTATTGCTAATGCTGCACTTTGTTGTATTGATGGTACACTATCTAATAAAAGTGGACGAAGGAGACTCATTACTCCTGCTGCATGTAATGCTTCTATATTTTGAGGACGGGATGCTAAATCTGCTATACTTTGTACAAATGATATTCTTGCTTTTTGATATTCTTCAAATGGTTGAAGTACTGCTCGAGACATTTTTTTTATTTAAGTTATTAATTTAATAATTATTTAATTTTTTTTTATTTTTGGAATTTCAAATTTTTCAAATTTATATGTTGTTTTATTTTAAATTATATTTTTTATTATATTATTATGTTTATTATTATGTTTTTTTTTATGATGTTTTTATAAAATTTTTTTTTAAATAAAATGAATTTAAAGGAAAAAAATATTAATATTAATCCTTTATTTAAATCTCAAAGTGTAGAAAAGAAATCAAAAAAAAGTTTAAATTTAGGAAAAAGATTATCATTAAGAACAAGAGATGAATCAAAATTAGTAGAATATTTAATTGACACACATGTTCATAATTTAAATTTAAAAATTCAAGAATTAATAGAAGAATATGGAAAAAACAAATTATTAAATAATAAAAAAAATTTAAAAAAAGTAACAAGAACATCATATCATTTAATTCCTTTTAATTTTACAATGGATACTTTAAAACTTTTAGATAATATATTTTCAAAAGCAACAAAAACAAAAAATGAAATAATTTATATTCAACATTATTTAACTTGTTTTAAATCATTAATAAATGGAATTTATCAAATTCAATTAAAAACAGATATAAATCAATTATTAAATCAAATAGCAAAATATTTAAAAATGGAAAAATATACTCATAATCAAATATTATTTAAATTTGGTGATAAAGGAGATAAATTTTATTTTGTTTTTTATGGAGAAGTTGCAGTAATTATTCCAAAAGAAGTAAAAAGAAATATGACAGAAAATGAATATGTTATTTATTTATGTAAATTACTTAAATTAAAAGAATATGGATTAATTTTAAAAATAATTGAAAGTAATTTACATATTTTTAATAATATTCAAGTTGAACATATTAAAACAATTGCAACTGAATTTTCTAGTAGTGGAAGAAAAAAATTCCGTCGTCAATTTTCAATATCAAAGAAAAATATATTAAATAAAGAAATAATATCAATAGATAATTATATTAAAAGAGTAGAAATTGAAACATTAGAAAAAGAACCAAATCCATTTTTAATATTTATAAAAAAAGAAAAAGAAAAAGAAAAAGAAAAGCAAAATCAAAAAGAAAATGAAGAAGAAGAAAAAGAAGAAGAAGAAGAAAAAGAAGAAGAAAAAGAAAAAGAAGAAAATAATGAAAATGAAGATGAAAAATTAGAAAATGAAGAATTAAATTCTTATTTAGAAGAAATATATAATTTATCAAATGAAATAAAAAAAAAATTAAAATTAAATATAAGATTTAAAGATATAAAATTATATGAATATTATAAAGTAACAGAATTACCACAATATACAACATTTGGTGACGTTGCATTAGAAAAAGATTTAAATCACAAAAGAACAGCAACAATAATTTGTATAGGTGAATGTATTATGGGAGTTTTAAATATGAAAACTTATAAAAAATGTATTCAAACTTGTCAAGATTTAGTTAGAAGTACAAATATTTCTTCAGTTAAAAATTTACCTTTTTTTAAAAATGTTAGTTTTGAATATTTTAATGAAAAATATTTTAATTATTTTATTCTTGTTACTTATCATCTTGGTGAATATATTTTTAAACAAAAAGAAGAAAGAACAAAAATTTTTGTTATTAAAAAAGGAGAAATTGAATTAAGTATGAATGGTTGTGTTATTGATATAAATAATATTATTGATACTTTTGATGAAAATGATAATTTTCAAAGAAATAAAATTTTAAATAAAAATTTATTTGAAGATGATGAATATTCTAAATTTTATAATAAAGATTCTAAAATTGTAAAATGGAGAATTTTAAAACAATATTCAAATGATATTTTTGGTTTAGATGATTGTATTTATCAAAATTTTTATTTTATGGATGCAAAATGTATTTCTCAAAGTGTAAAAATTTATGAAATTGAATATAATATTTTTTTAAGTATTATTGAAGACAAAAATATTTTCAGTGAATTTAAAAAATTTGAAAAATTAAAAAAAAAAATGATTACTGAAAGATTACAACATTTAAGAGAAGTTTATGTTAATCAAAATTATAAAGAAAAAGAAAATAATGAAAAACAAAAATTAATATTTAAAAATGATAAAGAGTATTTAAGTCCAATTAAAATAAAATCATTTGTTAATAATAAAATAAAACATTTAAGAACATTTTCAGATGAAAAAATTCAATTATCAAAAAGAAATTATATAAATTTATTAAAAAAAGATTCAAATAATAAAACAAATATAAATAATAATGATTCAAGTTCAAATCAAAATACAATATCATATACTTCATTATTATCACCTAAAAAAATAAAAAAATTAGAATTAACGCCTTTAACTTCTTTAAGAACTCATAATAAATTAATCATTAAAAATAAATCTCCATTTACTAAAATTAAATATAAACCTTATCTTATTGAAAGTAATTATTCTAATTATGTTAAATATGTTATTGATGGTTTTTATAATAATCCTACTTTTGTTGGTCGTTCAAATTTATTTAATTCAACTATGAATAAATCAAAAAATACTAAAAGTATTTTTAATAATTTAAATTTAAAAAATTTTACTGAAGAAAAAAATAATTATCGTTATAAAAGATTAAATAGTAATAATTCTTTAATGTTAAATGATAATAAAAGCAAAATTCAAATTAAAAGTATTAAAATTAAAAATATTTTTAAGAAAAGTAATATACATAATTCTTAAAGAATATAATTTTTTAACAATGAAATTTTGGAAAGAAAAATTAAATGATATAAATTTTGTAATATATTTATTTTTTTACAATTATTTGTAAATAGAATAGATATTTTAAATAAAACTAATTTATATTATATAGAAATAAAAATTTAATAAAAATAATTAATTTGATATTTTTTTATTTTAATAGAGAAAAAAAAATAATATTTATTAATATTAAAAAACATAACAACATAAATAAAATAAGTTATCATTAAATTTAAAAAAGATAATTTTTAAATAACCTTTTTAACTTTCTTTAAATGTATTGATAAAAGAGTTAACAAAAAAATTATTTGATTATTTATTGTTAGGAATAATGTTTTATATTTGCTAATTTATAAAAACTTCTTTTTTATTTCAGTATTAACAACAATAAAAGAAATTATAACTCAGCAATAAAATAAAATAAATTTCATAATAAAAACAAGAAAAAAAAACTCCGAAAAAAACGTCATCAATAAATTAATATATTTAACTGAATAATATAAATACAAAATTTTATTTTTTATTAAATAAATTTTTTTTAAGTATTTTATTTTAAATTTGTTATAATTCACTTTTTTTGTTTGAGAAACAATTGTCTAAGTTCTTCTCAATATAAGTTAATTATTTTCTATTTTTTTTCAAAATTTTTCAAACTTTTTTTGAAGAAAAATATATTTATAGGAGATTGTGAAATTATTATTAAATAAATGATGGATATAAGTAATGATGAAAATGAAGTTACAAATTATGAATCATCTATTGATAAAAATGATTTTATAGAAGAAACAAATTCATCAGAAATATTTTTAAATAAATTCATTAATTTTGGTTGTGAAAATGTTCCTAGATCTATAGATGAATGTAATAATTCTTCATTATTTGAAAGTCAAGATAATGATAATTTTGAAATTCCTGATTTATATTCTGAAGTAGAATTCATTATATCTCATTTTGACATGATGGAAAAAAATAATTTATATAATTTAAATTTAGATGAAAATGATTGTGAAAACGAGTTAACCAAAAAAAAAGAAGCTCTAAAAGAGTTAAAAGAAGATATAATAAAATATAAAAATAACAAAAAAAAATATAAAAAAATCAAAAAAGAAATTTTAAAGAATAAATCATTAATTAAACAAATAATTAATGAACAAAAGAAGAAATTAAATGCTAAAAATGATCAACAATATAATGTAATGAATATAAAAAGAAATAGGGTTTTTTTTTAAAATTATACACATTCATATAATTAATCATTAATTATGTATTGATTATATAAATATATACATTTTCTAATATATAATAAATTTCTATAATAGACTAAATAAATATTTCTTTTTTTTTCCTTTATAAATTTTCTATAATAATAGAATATTCGAAAATAATTTTACAGAATAAATATTGTAAAATAAAAAAATAGAAATTAAAAAAAAAATAAAAAAATCAAAAATCAAAAAATCTCCAATAAACACCATAACATTAAAAAAACCCCTTCATCAAAAAAAAAAAAAAAAAAAAAAAAAAAAAAAAAAAAAAAAAAAAAAAAAAAAAAAAAAAAAAAAAAAATCAAAAAAAAAAAAAAAGAAAAAAAAAAAAAAAAAAGAAAAAGAAGAAAAAGAAGAAGAAGAAGAAAAAGAAGAAGAAAAAGAAAAAGAAGAAAATGATGAAAAATTAGAAAATGAAGAATTAAATTCTTATTTAGAAGAAATATATAATTTATCAAATGAAATAAAAAAAAAATTAAAATTAAATATAAGATTTA
>JAEEGK010018320.1_pt1 | contig 15163 bp, 13 predicted proteins | sample 8958771 | NCBI WGS metagenome assembly JAEEGK01 (sample SAMN16246547, study PRJNA631951) | gut metagenome | biome: gut microbiome; feature: rumen; material: SC-attached | host: Bos | place: Iran: Karaj | collected 2018-10 | reverse complement strand
GTGCACAATTATGAATTTTCTCTTGCGAAGTCAGCCAAAAAGTCGTACCTTTGCATCGCAAAAAAAAGAAATGGTTATTTAAAGAAACGTAGGAGATTTACATCATGATTACACTAATGGAAATGGGAGCCATGCTTGTAGCAGGAACAGTGTTCAGCGCCTGGATGGCAAAGCACGACAACCTAGAGGTCCGCTAAGGCCTCTTTTTTTTGCCCGCTTAGTCCCCTTTGTGTCGTTTTTGGTCAGATTTTTACCATAATAATTATTATTGCTGCTTTTTTCATTAAAAAGGTTGCGATATTCAAAATTAATTCTTATCTTTGCCCCTGTCATTATACCAGTCCTGACCTCAGTGACACTATAGATTATTAAATATAACAGATATGATATATGAATATATAGAATGGAACACAGAAGACTTACTATCTGATTATATCCATCAACATAAAGGTCTTATTGACACGAAGGAGGTCAAAACAGAATATGTATTTACAACAGACTGTTTTTCAGCGCTTTTTGATTAAAACGGTAGAAAAGTGGTGACGTAGATTCTGTGGGTGGAGAAAAAAGGTGAAGATTTAACGTTTTTAACTTTTATTACGTTGGAAAATCAAATAAATCCTCATCTTCGTTCTTCTCAAATGCTACGTTGCCTTGCAATGGAATATTGGGATGTAAAGCTAAGGCATCCTTGGGAGCCTTAGTAACGTTTGCAACAGCTGTCACAAGGTCTGAGCCTGATTGGCTAAATTTATGTCTTACCAATTCTGTTATATTCTTTCCATCCACAGTAATGGAACTGATAATTGAGCATGCTTCTTCTTCACCCAAGAAATTCATAACATTCTTATTCCGCACCGTTATATCGACATCAAGTTTTGCATCATTTTCAGGAATATGATACATGACCACGTCCTTGTACTGATTTAATATCGTTCGTATGAACCCAAAGGATTTTGCATAGTCGGGATATTTTCTCAACGACATTACTTCATCAAAGAAATAGTCTTTCAATTGCAGTGACCTAAATTCCCCATGACTGTCAAAATATATTTCAAATAAAATGCCATTTAACACATGGTTATCACCATTGTCGCATTTGTACTTGCGTAAATTCATGGACAATGAAGTCATGAAATTTTGGGCACTAAATGACCAACTGGAAGATTGGAGAAGATTTCTTCCAAACAAAAACTGCTGATTTTTGTCAAGGTCTGATGCCTTCTTTGCCAACATTCTTTCTATGGCAGGATTTTGTCTATTGTAGTCACAGGATTTTATTTCATTTATAAGATCTGCTACCTCACCTGTTTCGTTATATTCTGCATCACGAACAACATTTTCCTTGTATGGTATCTGTGGTGAGGCTACCATTTGACCTGCATTAAAACTGAAATTTGTTATCAATGATGTATGCTCCCAAGGAATCTGCATGTTGTTTGTCCATTGTGCCACGGTACGCCTTACTTTCTTGAAAAGCGTCTCAACAGTCAACTGCTCGCGTCCTATATAACTGAGTAATGCTTCTGTATACACGCTGTGCTCCCCACCAACTGAATCCTTTGCTGCACAATTAGGTGATGTAGAAAAAGCTATTAAGGTTCCAGGAGGAGCATCAACGGGAGCAAAAGAATCATTACCGCCCCTACTTTGCAAATGTTTTCTACATGCATCCAATATAGCGATATGAGTTTTCTTGTCATTTTTACGATATATGTCCAATAGTTCTGACAATAACAAACTGTTTCGCCGCAAAGTATATTTGTCAGCTTCTCCAACCTGACATTCAACTGACGGAAGAAAATTTTCTCCATCTTCTTGGAACCCATGTCCTGCATAGAAGAATACCGACGCATCATATTGGGGAAGGTCAGATTCTAAACGACGAAGTAATTCCTCATATTTTTTGTTGTCACAGTCATACTCAGATACGACTGTGTATCCTAAACGGTTAAACACGTCCGCCATTGACGTTGCATCATTAACCGCATTATTAAGTTTGTATGGTTCGTAATAGTTATTATTGCCTATGACTATTGCTATAACTTTCATACCATCATTGGTTCAATTCCATTTCATTTTACTCAATTATCATCCACATCCCATCATTATCCTTTCCTTCACGTTTCAAAACGCCAAGCTTTTGCATAGCAGAAAGGTCACGTTCAATGGTGCGTTGACTCACCAACAAAGTCTCCGACATTTGTTTGCCGGTGATTGTCGGAGACTCTTTAATGAGATTGAGTATTTTCTGCTGACGCTCAGTGAGTTTCGTCTCCGACATGTCTCCGTCATGGTCTCCGACATTAGGTGTGTCGGCTGCGGCATAGATGATGGTCTGAAATTGAGTTGGAGTAGACTTGAATACTGGTTTCAGTTCTTCCTTATATCCATCTAGTGATTTGGTCTCATTGCAGATGCGTGTGAGCCCACTGCCACGCTTCTCCATATAGTCTAATTGAGCCATCACGTTTGCGAGTATGGGATTGCGTCTTTCGGAAGAAACATCAGCGATGTTCAAATTCTGTATCAACATACCATTATACATGCCACCAGGAGAGGTAACAGTGAGACGGTCATCATAGATGTCAAGATGAACTTCACTGCCCATCATAGTGTAGTCACGGTGGATGAAATGGTTGACCATTGCCTCTAGAACAGCACGTTCTGCATACTCAGGTTTGTTCTTTCGTCCATTAGGCAATTTCTCCCAGCCTCTCTTGGTGTTTGACTTCACAAAGTTCATAGCCTCACGGAGCAGCATGAGGACATTGCCCGTAAACTCTGCATCGTTAATGGCATCGCCCTTTTCCTTACCATCCCATCGTGTACAATAGAGACGTGATTGCCACATGGGACTGTCATCGGCAAACAACGCTCCTGCATTTGTTAGGAGCCCTGCATTAGTGACAAGGCCAAATGAAAGGAGATATTTTTTGTCCCATTCTTGATTGATACGCTTTTTGAATGTGTTGGCCAGAATAGTGAAAGAATATTCCTCTGCTTTATAGTCCGTATGAAGAGAATCGTAAGTTTTGTTTGAGCCTTTCAGTACCAAGCGCACCATCTGCTCTGCCGTAGCAGGAAGGCTCTCATCGCCAACACGGACAAAGGCTATGCGCTGACCATCACCAACGTAGTAATATGGTGTATAATGTCCTGCATTGACTTTGAGTTGCAAGATGCGCAAGCCATCCATATCATGCGGAATCATTTCCACCTCTGGAAGTGGATCCATGTAATCACGAATCTTACTGCTGATTGTTTCGCAAACATGCTGCACATCATCAAGTCCTTTGACGATACCATCATTATCAATGCCGAAGAAAAGGGAGCCACCCAAGCCGTTGGCAAAGGCACTTACGCTCTTCAACCAACTCTTAGATTTCTTCTCTTCAAGCATAATCTTGAAATCGTATGCGGTACATTCCGCTATCAGACTATTCAGTTCCATTTGGTAGCTAAACTTACATTTTGGGTACAAAGATACAAATTTTTATCGAGAATGAGGCTTAAATTCACTGTATCGCGCGTATTTTAAGCAAAATTTGCCTAAAAAAGCAACCTCTTGATGGGAAAAATTAGGTTTATTGAAGAATTATGTGTATCTTTGCAAAGCAATTTGGCGTATAGTGCCATATTTGCAAGACATATTGCTCACATCCTGCCAAATTACCACACCGAAAGGATTAAAGAGCAAACAACCAATCATCGTGAAGTCGCGCCATCGGCGCAGACTTCCCCGTAGATGATTGGAGGCTGTGGTAAGCCTGGCAGGATTATGGTGGCGGTCTGCGCCATTTAGTAAGGATGTTGGGAATACCCCAATAATGTCGAAGAGTATAACAAATAAAAAAATAATATGAAAGCATTGAGATTTCTAATTTTAATGTTAGTGCTCCAGAATGCGTTAATCGCATTTTCTCAGCAATACTGGAAGGTAAATGGATATACAGAGTCGGATGCAAAATCCTATTTGAACAACAATTCAAATCTTAATCAAATAGAAGGTGTCTGGCAAACAACTGATGGGTATAAGTATGCTATTGAAAAAAATGTCGAAAATGGATATAGACAATCAGACAAATATAGGGTTATTGTATTAGAAAGCAGTAACAAAGTTTGGAAGTTAGGACAGATTAAAGGATTCATAACCCATGGAACGAGTGATGACATTTATTCTTATATGTACTATTTAAAGAACCTTTATGATGGTAGTAATGCTGGAACAAATACTCTTTTCCTTGTAATGGAAAGTCCAATCCTTGCAAAGTATTCGTATGTAAGTAATGATTACTATGGTACAAGGGAAAATGTATCTATGTATAAATTGTATCCTAAGCCAGTGTCTAGTCCTTCCAATAATGGGAGCGCAACACATCCATCTGGCAGTAAATGGTCTGGAACAGGATTTTTCCTTACAAAAGCAGGATATATAATTACCAACCAACATGTTATCGAGGGTGCAAAAACCATTAAGGTTACTAGTGTAAATGGCAACCATAATACTACATACAATGCGAAGGTTGAGATAAGTGATAAACAGAATGATTTAGCTATAATAAAAATCACGGATTATTTTTCTGCCATCTCTAGCATACCTTATACATTTAAGTTCTCCACTTCAAGTATAGGTGAAAATTGTTGGGTGTTGGGATACCCCCTAACTAGCACAATGGGCGAAGACATAAAACTAACAAACGGAATCATTAGTTCAAAATCTGGATTTGACGGTAATATTGCTCAATACCAGATTTCCGCACCTGTACAACCAGGCAATAGTGGTGGTCCACTCTTTGACAACAATGGCAACCTAATTGGCGTAGTACAGGCAAAACATGGTTTAGCCGAAAATGCAGGATATGCTATAAAAGCAAGTTATGTAAGAAATCTTGTGGAGATGCTTCCAGTATCTATTAGTTACCCACAAACTAATCTGCTATCTGGTAAATCATTGCCACAACAGGTAGAACTCGCAAGCAAATGCGTGTGCATGATAATATGTGAATAGAAACTACTCAAACAGGCAACTAATCGACCTATGCTTCACCTGATTAGCTATGGTCATAAATCAAGTTATTATTATGAATAATCTAATTTTCAGAAAGTAGCTTGAATCAGAGAAGTGGATTCAAGCTGCTAAATAATTGTGGATAACATCCCAATTAGTAACAAGTTTGTTTACCTTGAATGGAGATATGGTTTAGTACTCTTAGCAACCGAATTCAGCGAATGAGATTCAGCTAAACATTGATCTCCTAGGTGCTTATGAAGACGTTAAGGAAGCATAGGGGAAAAACCGAAAGAAGCAAACTTTTGGATAACCTTCTCAAAAAAGACTGGTTGCTGGTAGCATGCCTATTCGGAGGTAAAGGTTCGATTCCTTTAACCAGTCCTATCCCTACCACATTCTGTTTCCGTCTTTTCAAGATTGATTCCTAAGATGACCCCATTTATATCCGTTAGAAACACCGAGAATCAGTGGGTTAATAGTTCCCTAGATGTAACCCACAAACCATGAAGAAAACATTAGATGATTAAAAACATTTAAGTCCCCTGCCAACCATTATGAAGAATCCCAAGACGAAGAAGATACAGAAGAACCACTGGGCATAATGACCGAGGTAATAGCCGTCCATTTCTCATTCCCCTTTCTTTCACTTATTAAATACTGGACTATCCACTTCAAAGTCACAGTAATCTTCTGCATTGCTTGCTATTTTATCTGGTCAGTCTCCCAAGCGTCGATAGAGGGTTGGGGTATTAGATTCTGTCATCTGTCGTAACCCATCAGAAACCCTTGTCAACTCCGTTCACGATGTGGCAAAAAATAAGCCTCGTAAATTCCCTGCGGTAGAAATTCGTTGCAAATTTATAGGGAATTTCCGAAGCAACCAAAAACACGTCTTGAAGTGTTAAAATATAAAAGCCTCTGTATTACAGCGTTTTACATCTGGTTGTTTTGTGTTGTTTATGGTAGTTTATAAGGCTCTAAATACACTTAGAGATTCTGCTTTTTATTTGGTATTTGGTGACAACACAAAGGTAAAATGTTCAGAAACATTAAGTAATATATTAAAAAGCTTGCCTAGCAATTCCCCAGATAGAAATGCTTTCGATATTATTATTCGAGGTTATGAAAACCTTATTACAGGAGAAATAGGTGTCTTTGCTTTGCCTTTTTTTCATGATAAAACTATTACTTGCGATGAGTACGTAGCATCTTGGAGAGATGCATCAGGTGCTTTGTATAATTTTGATGGAACTATTCTAAAACAAGGGGCAAACGTTCAATCTTATGTCGTAAAGGATAACACAAGGCAAATAGAAGCTAATGCTTTTTGTGGCTGTGACAATTTGGAAACGATTGAAATAGGTAGTCATGTTGTTGATATTGGTGAGTATGCGTTTGCAAATTGCCCCAATTTATCTTCTATTCATATATCTGAATATAATTGTACATATAAATCAGAGGGGAATACTATAATAGATAAGCGAACAAATACTATTATATGTGGTTGCAAGAATTCCACAATCCCTCCCAAAGCTAAGGCTATTGGAAAATCTTCCTTTTATGGTTGCAAATTCATTAAAAATATAACGATCCCTGATTCTATAGTTGTCATTGATGATGAGGCGTTTTATGGGTGTTCTTCGTTAGAACAGATTTCTTTACCATATTGCATAAAGAAAATGGGGGAAAAAATTTTTGATGGCTGCAATTCTTTAGAGCGAGTTGTACTAAATTCGAAAATTAGAGGTATTGACTATAAAACGTTTGCTCAATGTCAAAGCTTGAACGCAATTGATGCAAACTATACCTGCTACGATTATTACAAGCAACTCTTTTCCTATACACCCCTTATTAGGAAATTAAAGATAAAGGATACAGAACTAAAAGATTTCATCTTCTCTTTTGCAATAATGGAGCAAGACGGAGATGTTGAAAGTCGTTTTTTTAAGATCAATGTTCGTGAAGACGAAAATAACTATCTCAGAGCATCCCAAAAAGCGGTAATAGATGCAAAGGATATTTACTTGGCTGAGATGCTAAAATATCAAAATATGCCAATTACTTTTGATCTGAGAATATTAGAAGATGGTGTGTGGACCCTTGTAAATACACAAGATACAGAAAAGCTTGCAGACAAAATACTTGGACAGAATATATTCAGCGGCAAAATATATCCTACATATCCCCAACAGATTGGAGAACGATTAAAATTTGAACTAAAAGATGACAATGGTAAATACTTATATCATTATACCAATCTTAATTCTTGCATAAAAATATTGATGTCTAATACTTTATTATTTGGAAAATTAAGCGACATGAATGACATCAACGAACTTCAGCATCCTCTTTATTTCGATGATTGGGCTATCTCAAATATAGTACACGAAGAAATTAAATGTTACCAACAGATTTCATTGACACAGGATGGAGAAAGGCGTGGCTTTGATATACCAGCTATGTGGGGGCATTACTCAGACAAGGGGGCTGGAGTTTGTATAGTATTTAATAAGGAAAAACTCATAAACGTTTTACCTTCTGAAATTTATAAAGCTTCTGTTTTATACGTAAAGGATTTTGCTCCAGATATATTATTCCAATCTAAAAGTGGTAAAATTTTGCCATTCAGCCGAGAGGAAATTATGGAGTATTTCTTCAAAAAGTCAAGTGATTGGGCATACGAGCAAGAATATCGGATATTGCTAAGGAAAGAATCTAAAGATGGTAATAGATGCAAACTGGATTTAGAAGATGCTGTTGTCGGAGTTATCATACATAGAGATAACAATTGTGACCTTAATGAATCTGTTTTTAGTTCTAACACATGTAAGGTCTTAAGAAATATTGTAGGAGAAAATAAAGTATGGGCTTATTCTTTAGGAATGGGAAATAGAGCACTTATTCATCCTTCTGGTTGTTCTTTATGGAGTTCTGTTGATTATGATAATATGATTATTGATGTATAATTATGGCCGAATTGCATACATATAAATGCCAAAAGTGCGGATTTGAAACGTCTGCTTCTCCTGGAGGAGGTGATCTGTTGATGGATGGTGGTTCATATTCACATTTCATGTGTCCTCACTGTAAATCTATTGTTGATTTATTTTTTGATCCATTTAAACCAAAATCAGAAGTAAGCGACCATCCTGTTTGTCCAAGGTGTGGTAATGAGGATATTTTTCCATGGAATCCCTCTGATGGCTATTGTCCTGAATGTGGTGGTGCGTTGGAAGATTTAGGCCTTTTGTGTTTAATGGATTAAAGAACCTTTTATAAAAGTGGCACTAGCATATAACATGGAGATTTTCAATAAAGATCTGTTTTATAGTAACTTGATAGGAGAACGATTACTGTCGTTTACCTATGAGAAACCGCTTGATGCCTCTCATTTGAAACCAATTGAAGATTTCCTATTTAATGGGAAAGAACTGACACCATTTAGCCAAGAATTGTTTACCTATCAGGAGGCAAGGGAGTGTGTACTCAACTTCGATGTTTATACTATGCAGGAAAACTACAAGAAATTTCCAAACGTAGTGGACTTTCTGATGGACTGCTATAGATATGCTGCACAGGAAGATGTGATGGAGGCCTATAATAATATAGGTGTGTTCCTTGGCATGACTGACAGAATCGATGAAGCAATTCCTTGGTTTGAAGGTGCTGCTAATGCAGGGCTGGTAACAGGTCTGACAAATCTGATGGGATATTATGGCATGAAAGAGAATTACGACAAACAATTCTATTATGTTCAAAAACTTGCATGTATGAATAATCCTCTTGGTATGTATAACTATGCTTTGGCTTTTCACTTTGGATATATGGGGCGTCAGAAAAACATAGAAATAGCCAAGCAGATGTATCAACAAATGATGTTGCTGGTATTGAAAGACGATATGAAAGCAATAGAATACGATGAATCTCTGCTGATGAATCTGAAAACATGGGCCAACTACAATTTGGCCAAAATTCGTTTGTTGACAGAAGAGCGTAGCGATGATAATTTGAGGGATATATTGAATCTGATGGAACATACGCCATATGTTTGTTTGGATCAACCAAGGAACACGAAATTGAGAGAAGAAATACGGAAAATGTTATGAGAAGGATTTGATATTTCTTTTTTACACAAAGAGGTGACACAAAAGTTACTATGTTTGTAGTCGCCTACGGAATGAGATACTGAGTAGGCAAGCCTAATAATTTTGAAATAGCAAACAAATTAGAATAAAATTTGGTTATTTCAGGGATAATTCTTACCTTTGCAAGCGATAAATCAAATGTTAAACTTAAAAGTAATGCGATGAAAAAGAAAAAATTCTGTGTAGATAATGGTGTATATCATCCCATTCTGGTGTGGGGTAAGATTCTGTATTTTCGTCGTAGTACGAAAATAAATACTAAAAAACTTGCGTAATACGAATAAATGTACTAGCTTTGCAAAATATGGCAACAATGACATTGAAAGAGACCCAGACGGGCACGATGAAGGCGCAGTTGGCAGATATTCTGATGGCTGTATCATGGTCTGAACTATCGAGAACATATTTTGGAAAGTCGAACTCATGGCTATACCATAAGTTGGACGGAATCGATGGGAACAAGAAACCAACGGAGTTTACCGTAGAAGAGCGCTACCAGTTGAAGGGTGCCCTGATTGACCTTGCAGACCGTATCCGCAGGGCAGCTGACTCAATAGACTAAAGGCCGCTTAGTCGGCTACGACTGGCGATCAGGTTGGCTACGACTGCCTGCTTAGTCGGCTACGATCAGTGGTCCGCTTCCCAACGAGGGAATACTGCTCGCTGGGATTGAGAATACTGCAATCTATGGGCGAGCAGTATTCTTGCTTGCAGTGAGCAGAGTGGCCGATTGTGGGAAGGGACGGTATACAGCAGGTTTTGAAAAATAAGCGAGGCTTATTGTGCAATAAGCGCCACTTATTTTGAGAGAAAAGGGGAGTTTGGATGAACAAGACGCTCTCTTTTGATCTCAGAGAAAGTGGGAAAGTGGGAAAATGGGATTCAGGGTGGTTTTAGTGGGAAGATGAAAATGGGTGCTAATAATACGATTCTGAATTTAATTATCTTTTAATATTCTATTAGCGCCCTCCTTGTTTGAGACCATACCGATTCCCACTTTCCCACTTTCCTTGTTTCTCCTCACAAATAAATGCGAAAACATGCCTAAGTCTGGCAGATTTTTGCTACCTTTGCAGGCAAAATCAAAAAGGCTGAGCAAAAATGAAGCAAATACCCACCCCCAAAGAACTGCTGGAACTCATTAAGAGCAGCTTGTTCAAGGATATCGACATCGAGTGCGTGCTGTCGATGACCAGTGCACAGCTGGACACCTTTACACTCGAGCAGGAGGAACGACTGCTGGCAGCACAGCCGCATGGCAGGCTGGTCAGCTGGCTAAGCGACCTTTTCTGGACTGCCGACAAGGAGGCGATATTGATAACAACCCCTCACCCTTGGCTGGATGAAGGATATGAACTGAAGGGGCCAAAGGAGATGGGCGACTTGAACAGCGACGAATACGAGCTGGCAGAATGGATTATACAACTTGCTGCCCTATCGCATGACCTTATTGTACACGCACCCTTCCCACTCGACGTGCTACAAGACGGGCTTGACTGGTTTTACGAGGAAGATGAAGATAACTTCGGCTACAAGCATAAGTCACTCATCGAATGGATTTGCTCGACCCCCTATCGCCGCATTGCCGCATTAGTCTGCTATCAGGTGCTCGACAACGAGACCAACAGGGCCATCAAGACAAATCAGGCTATACAGGACTTCTACGCGATGGAGTGCTGGCGCCTGCACCCTGACTGGCAGTCTCTGGATGACTGCGAAGAATTCATCCGTACTGCCCTCGACGGAATGGAGCAGATAGAGAAACATTATGATGAGGGGCATGCCGCTGGACTCAACGACGAGGAGATACGCGTGCTCGATGCACTTTACGGCTTTGCACCTCACGACTACTCCAAGGAGGATTTCCCCCGTATGCGCGACCTCTGCAAGGCTGCTAACGAATCATTGCCTGACAAACCATACGTGAAGAGCGAGAATGGCCAGCGTGAATATGCGCGTAAGATGCACGAGGCTTTCAGGGAGATCTTCGCCAAGTACGGTACCCACTACGATCCCTCCGACCTTACCGACCTGACGCCTGGCTACCTCGACTCGTGGATCTACGACAAGTATTACGAATAAGCACAGAAGAGGAAAGATGGAATACTACAGCAAGCTGTCAGACAAAGGTCAGGACAGGCTCGAGACGCTATTGAGTCAGGCAGACACGTTGTTCTCTTATGGATGGATGCGAGAAGCCATGTTCACGGAACTGCGAAATACCATATCCCATAAAAAGGGATACTCACACTTTTGCAGTCGATTACAGGAAGAGAAGGAACTCATGTTCATTACGGAATACTTCATATCCTACCGCTCAACTCTTCAGAATATCATCGACGAATGCACGAATCCTTATGAAGATGAGGACGTGGTTGTGGGTCTGGCCAAAGAGCGCATGACCCTCATCAGCGAATATGCCTCAAAGCCACTATCAAGAGAATGGGACAGGGTGAAGGTGACGTATGAAGACTCCTGGAAGGCATTTGCCCGCAGACGTGACTTCAAGAGCGAGTCGAGCTTAATGGAGCTTAGGAGTTTTCTACATCTGGTGGACAAGATCAGCCTCATCACAGACATCCTTAATAAGCGTGAGGGCAGCTATGGACTGAACCTGAACTATGCTAATTATAATCGGTATACGCTCAAGAAAGACGAGCAGCAGAAGATGCCTCGTCAGAAATTGAAACAGATACTGATCAAAGCTTTGGATATGTGTCGCGCCTTCTTATGGGCAAACACTTCGATGGGAGTTGTCTTTGCTATCTGCAAGGAAGACTATGGCTTTGAGGACAACGCATCCGACTTTGAGCGTTTCATGCAGGAGGTACTAAATGGCATTGAAGTCCCCCTCGACTATGGCTGTCCGCAGAACACCATTGCCAGCGCAAGGCAGTCGGGTGAGTATCTGAAACACCCCATCAGCCAGTGGCAGATGTACACAAATGAAGCGCGAGTATTCCGTCTGCTTTCAGAATTAAGGCTTCAACTGGAGAAGGCTGAAGCCGAAATCAAGGAGAAAAACACCAAGATATAGGGTATGAGTCTTAGAATTCTAAGACCAGAGCCTACCATTCTAAGGGAATTTCGGGCAGGTGCCTATAGGTAGTAAATTCGCAGCAGGAAAGGGAATAAAACCCCAATCCTGCAAGAGGGGAAAGTCCCCGATTGCCTTAACATTCTAATTTTATCTATCATGAACAAAAACAAAATTTATCCGACCTGTTCAGAAGACGTTTACAGTCCGATGACAAAACTGACTGCCGAGTGGTTTGGCAGCAAAACTCAGTGCGAAAGCACAATCTCAATTATCAACGCCTTTCGAGAGACGGGAAAACAGAAGACCAAGAGTCAACTGCCCGTCTGCTGCTTCCAGGCGATGTTCGACACCTCTATTAATAAGAAAGGTGTAGAAGGTACCTGGCGCGAGAACCTCTATTCCCACTTGACGGGACTAGTGATGATGGACATCGACCATCTGGAGGTTGATCCTCAGACGCTCATCGACAAGTGGCTCAGTCGCGAGGACTTCAAGGAACTGGGCATTCTGCTGATTTACATCAGTCCGTCAGGCAAAGGTATCAAGGTGGTGTTCATTGCCCGCCCGGAATGGGGCAACCTCATCGACAACCAGTTTGAGATGGCCCAGTTGTTGGGTGTTAAAATCGACTTGGGTTGTAAGGACGCAGCCCGTGCCTCATTCATTCCCAAGGCCGACGATGTGAAGTATCTCGACGAGCGACTCTTCACCTACTCTAACCCTGAGTATGACGAGCAGTATGGCTCGCTCTATCGTCGCAAGCCCGCCAAATCAGGACCTACCCAGAAGAAGTGGAAGGCGTATGAGAAGCAGTTGCGAGAAGAGGCAAAAGCGCGCAAATCAGCCAAGAAAGCCGTCCAAGCAGCAACAGTGGTTCAAGAAGGATTGAGCAACGAGGAGACTATCTCCTCCGTTGAGGAATCAACAGCATGCGCTGCCTTGTACCACGGGGTGGCCTACTCAAAGATTGCCGATGAACTGGTTAAGACCTTGGGGGAGCCAGATAAGGGAGACCGTCACAAGACGATGATGCAGATGGGCAATATGCTCAGTGTGATTTGTGACAACGACCCACGCCTGCTTACCACCATCATGAAAGGTCTGCCCTTCATTCAGGAGATTGTCAAGGAGCGAGGCGCGCAAGAAGTGGAACGCGCGATGAACTACATCACGGAGAACTCTACTTACATCAACCCCTCGAAGGAGTTGAAGAAAGCCTTGCAACTGGCTGGTGTGAAGTCAGATGAGCCTGGCTCCAACGAGGCTCTCAAACAAGTACCACTTGCAGAATGGGCTAACGAGATTGAGGCACTCATGCCTTACTATCCTTGCCTGCGTGAAATCTGTCACGGATTGCCACGTGAGGTCTGGCCAGCTGCCCTCTTCGTTGGTGCTGCCTTCTTTGGCACGCTAATGACGCGCTGCACCTATCATTATTGGTGGAAGCCCAAGAAGGAGCGTCGATTGAATTACTGCGTGTACATTGTAGGTAATCCTACTAGTGGAAAGTCGTTTGCAGTCGACCTCGACGAACTGATTCTTGCCCCCATCAAGCAGCAGTCAGCAGAAGCCTCAAAGGCTATCAACAACTACAAGCGAGAGACCAAGGAGCGTAGCACTTCGTCGAAGGCTCAGGAGCAGGATCCACTGAAGAAGTTCGCAGGCATCAACCGCTACATGCCCGCACGAACAGCCAATGGTGTCTTCATCGACAGTATGAACAACGCCGTAGAAGAGGTAGACGGCCGTTTGATGCATCTGCATATGGTGACCTTCGACTCTGAGCTCGCCAACTCTACGAAGATGCAGAAGGGCGGCAACTGGATCAACAAGGAGTCGATGGAACTGAAGGCCTTCCATAATGAGGAGGACGGACAGAACTACGCTAACACCGACTCTTACAGTGGAAACTTCACAGTTTACTGGAACTACATCTATACTGGCACCAAGGGCGCTTTGGATGAGAAGGTGAACGCTCGAAATTTCCACACGGGTCTGTCAACACGATTGGCTGCCATCCCTATGCCAAAGCCCAGCTTTGAAATGATGACGTTCGATGAGGATGAGGAAGCATCAACCAAGTGCGAGATGACACTCAGCGAGTGGGCTACGAAACTCGACAAGCGATATGGCGAATTGCCAGTTAAGAAGTTGGTAGACTGTTGTCAGGAATGGTATGAGAACCGTCTGGAGATCGCCAAGTTCAACAACTGCGACGAGGCAGACCTGATGCTTTTCAGTCGTGTAGGCTATTACGGCATTAACATCACAGCTCCGTTTGTCGACATGCGCCACTGGGAAGAGCGCGAGCAAACTGGCACCTATGTTACTGATGAAGTCGACGCACGCTTCTGTCGATTGGTAATGGACATTCAGTATCGTTGTCAGCACCATTTCTTCGGAGCACTGGCTTACAACTTCCACGACAATCAGGCACGTGATGCTGCTGCCAACAGCACCCATCACAACACCCGATTTGCCCAGTGTTTCAAGCTGTTGCCCGAAAAGTTCACAACAGAGCAGTTCGCAGAGATATTCAATCTCGAGAATAATAACGCAGGTTCCAAACAACTGGCGACACTCATCGAGGAGAAGGCTATCAAGCGCACCAAACGTGGTCAGTATGAGAAACTCGTAGCCAACCTCTGTTGAGAAACAAGGAAAGTGGGAAAATGGGAATCAATATGTTTTTTTCCTGAGAAATGATACACCTTTCAGAAAAAATGTGTATATTTGCAGTCGTAATGGGAAGGAATCTTCGGAAATGGGTGCTCGCTGCAGGGCTCTGGGCCGTGAGTTCGCTCACGGCGCAGGCCCTTCGGGCTGCAACGGGCGAAGACCTGCCAGAGCAGGGCACAATCCGCGAGGAGCAGGGCTTTAAGATGAGAAAGGAGCACGACAGCCTGTACTGGCTCAACGACTGGCGGCTGCCCTACCCTGTCTACCAGTTCCAGACGGGCGACG
>JAEEGK010018318.1_pt1 | contig 15164 bp, 10 predicted proteins | sample 8958771 | NCBI WGS metagenome assembly JAEEGK01 (sample SAMN16246547, study PRJNA631951) | gut metagenome | biome: gut microbiome; feature: rumen; material: SC-attached | host: Bos | place: Iran: Karaj | collected 2018-10 | reverse complement strand
ACATGTACCTCGACAACATGCTCCTCTGGAAAGCCGACGGTACCGCCGACACACTCCAGGACTTCAACACCAAGAAGCCGAAACTCGAAGGCACCGCCAAGGGTGAACTCATCAAGGCGAACGCCACGGGCGACTGGGGCGCAGACACCAAGAGCGGCATCTGCATGCCACGCGTAAGAACAGCATCCAAGATGCTCGTGAACGTGCAACCGGGTTCCGTCACTGCCATGTTCACCGCAAGCAAGGCCACCCGCGCAACCGCCATGCTCATGAACTCCATGGGCCAGGTGATTGCACAGCAGGCCTTTAACGCCACCGCAGGCACAAACGAAGTCAAGCTGAAAACAAACTTCCGCGGTCCAGCAGTTCTTATCGTCAAGATGGGCAGCCAGAAGAACGTGCAGAAAGTAACGCTGCGTTAACTTTCGGCATTGACTGCAAAAAAAAATCCCCTTGCATGTTGGAGTGTTTACGCAAGGGGCAACACAGAGAACAAATTCTCGTTGTTGTTTGGGAAAGGACCCGGCTTTCGCCGGGCCCTTTTTCTTTGATTCCTCCCCCAATATTTTTATCTACGGTTCGTTCCGAGAGCCTTTATATTGAACTTTCCTTGGTCCCCATTTTTCCCTTTTATAATGAACCTCATCGTCACGGCTCGTTTCGCAGCCTCTTCGCCTGATATTTTGAATTTTTCACCATTCGGCACTTTATCCAAATCAATTTGTTTAAAATCACTCCACGCAAAGCACTTGGACGTTTCGACAGACGATGTTGGCAGTACGACAGACGGCCACTTGTAAATATCAAAGCCATCGTCTTCGACATAGAACCCCGAAGACGCCGTATCAAAATCAACTTCCAACGACACAGGATCCAAATCCAATGTTATAGGAATATCTGTACTATAGGTGACACAGATTCCGCCCCAGTTGGAGATATTGACAGGCACCGCGGCACCAGAATCATTGTGCGCCAGCTGGAACCCAAATAGAGCAAAAGGTTCACGTTCAAGGCCTCCGTTATCTAGGACAACATCACTGCACATACCCTTGCAGTAATCAACCACATATTCAAAATAAATGCTTTCATAATCATCTAACGATTGGTAATTCCACCAGCTGAACGAGGAATTTCCTCCTTCGTATTTATCCGTGTAATCATACCATTTGCCATATGGCTTCGCCTTCCACGCTCCCTCCGCATAAAGCCCTGTCTTGACAGTAGCTTCTCCGGCGACTCCGTTCCACAAATCGCTAGACGCAGCAGGAGATGTCGAGCCCGAAGAAGGACTAGAGTTTGGCGATGCGCCTGCACTTGACGAACTAGCCGGATTTGAAGCTTGGTCAGAATACGTCCCTAGACTTTTGATATTGAATTCATATTGCCCAGGAGAAGCCTGAATTTTAAACCTTACTGCAACAAGCTGTTTTGCAGCCTTTTCGCCGGAATTGTCCAACCAATATTCAGGCAGATCCATGGAACGCACCCACGTAGGCAACTTGAAATCTTTCCATTCGTAGCATTTCGTCACGACCTCCGGGGTTCGGGTCTTGGGCAAGCTCATATTGGGCAGCCCAAACTGCAACAAAGAATTTATGGAATCGCCCAAATCCAATTCCAATAAAGGAGCGGCAACCGACGTATAGCTGATGCAAACGCCACCCCAGTCCGAAACGTCAACAGGAACAGGAGCGCCCGCACCATCCTTTGCCAGCACAAAACCAATACTCGTAAACGGACTGTACGTCATCGTGCCCCTATCCAAAACGGCAATTCCGCAAATTCCGTCACAGGCATTGACAAGAGTTCCCTCGTCTTCCACCCGGACAAAATCCACAGGCCACGTGACAGATGATTTTCCGCCCTCCGAGCTATCCGTTTCCAAGGACCAGTGGCCATCGGGTTTTGTATTCGCTGGCAACGAGGCCGCATAGCGAGCCATATTGATTGTCAAATTGCCCGCCTCCGGGTTCCACAAATCATCACGTTCCGCAACAAACGAGCTAGACGAAGTTCCAATCACCGAGCTAGACGAATTTTCAGCAACAGAACTCGACGAAGCGTTATACGCCGTCAACACATTCGGGTCTTCCGATGAGCCCGACACGTTATCGCCCGAGCAACCAAACATCGCAAGCGAAAACACCCCAGCACATGCCACATACAATTTCTTATTCATACTACTCCTCCGTTTCATGCACGACTCTTTCGGTCAAAGGGAAAAATTGCAAATTCAGTCTACAAACCTGATCAAGCTTACCGCACTTCGCCGCAATCGAAATCACCTTCTTGCGGCAAGCATCGAGTTCTCTCACGATTTCTTCGTAACCTTCACGGTTTACACCTAAAGTAACGCCCGTGACATTGCGGTTTTCAGGGCCGAACTGATCAACAGAATCCATACCAAGGCGTCCCATTTCGCGATGCATCATACGAATTGCAAGCGTCAAGCCTTCCTTGGAACCCACTACCGCCTTATCAGTCTGCTCATAAACGTTCTCGCCGGTCTTTTTTAAGAATCCCGCCTTTTCCAAAAACGCAAGCGACTTGCGGACTTCAAGCGCAGAGATTTCCTGGCAGCACACCTTCGCCATGTCACCCGGCATCGCACCCGGCATCATCGGGGCAAGTTCACGCACGACCTGATTTTTCCAGCTGTCGTAATATTCAAACGCATCCTTGTCGATGACGCGCACCCGGTTCGCCGCCGAAATCGCCATCATCTTATCGAAGTAGGTTTTCTTGACATCGTTTTTCTGGGCATTGACAAAATTCACCATCGCTTCGAAATATTCAATTTCATAACCAGAAAGCCCCATCGCCACAGCCACACGGTTCATCGTCACGCGGCTCAGGCTGCTCTTGCCATCACAAACAAGTTTCAAATACGAGGGCGAAGTAAACCCTGCAATTTTTGCGAACTCGCGCCAAGTAAAAGCAGAAGCCCTCTTACGTTCTTCGTAAAAGTCCGCCATATAGGCTCGGTAATCATTATATTCGACAATCGGTTTCATGTTAATCAATATACATTAAAAAAATCAAAAGTCAATATAAAATGATACAAAATTAGTTAATTTTATCATTTTTAAAGAAATTTTTAAAATATTAAAATACATAAAGCACTTTAAATGATACAAATGTATCATTTAGCCCAATACACTCAAAAAAGCAAAACAGGACCCGGCTTTCCACCGGGTCCTTTTTCAATGAGCAATCAAGGCCAATATCCAATGAATCGTTTTCTAGAAAATCAGTCTTTAATACAGCGTACAGGATAAGCATTTATCTTATCGGTTTGCATATCTAAAATTTTTGCACTATCATCGAGATAATTCAACCCCATAAAACCGGCTTTGTTCACATCATACTCAGACGAGCTCCAAAAACCATTCAGCATGGTACTAAACACAAAAGCATTATATATCCTATACCCCGCAGGCAAAATAGAAAAACCGACCGCATCTATTCCATTCTCGCCATTCATATCAACAACACCCCATCCCGCCTGCGACCTGAGAATTTTACCAGCAACAGCTTCTCCTCCTACTGTATCTATCAATTTTTTCCATTCTTCATTACTCGGCAAATGCCAACCGTCAGGGCACGCTTCTTTAGCAGCATACCACGTATAATGGAGGCCTATTTCATCGCAATTTCCTCCTTGACGCGTAAAGCACCAGATATGATTCGTGAGAATCGGCGTTTTTACACTATCTGCATAGTTCAAATTTCGAGCCATCCACCATTGCCCACCGACTTTCACGGTCTTGTAAGTCTGACCATCGCGAGCATCCGTCATAGTCCCATACTCGCAATTATCTTCAATTTCCGTCTTGCAGTATATAGGCAACATGGCCACAGCAGAAGAACTGCTAGATTTCGTTTCTTCACCCCAATTGGTAGAATTCGGTCTATTCGACGCAATAGCCATAATCCTAAAAGAACTTTCCGAACCCGAAGTACCCTGCATTTTGAAAATAACCTTGACCACCTGCTTTGCTGCGTTTTCACCCGTTATGTCGTACTTATAGCTTGCAGACTGTTTTCCCGAACCAGACTGCTTAAAGTCCTTCCATTCAAAGCATACAAAATTCGAAACAGAATCCGCCTTGGGCAAGGTTACAAACGGCAAATCCATCCCTAAATCTCGATTGACAGAATCGCCAAGATCAAGCATCAACGAAATCGGCACATCGGCATAATATTGGGCACAAATTCCTTTCCAATTCGAAACATCCATCGCATAATACTTTCCGCTAGAGTCACGCCCTTCAACATTAAACCCGATTTCGACAAAGGGAGCATCAGAGGATTCACCTTGTCCAAAGTGAGCGACACCGCAAATTCCACGACAAGCATCCTTTACCTGAGTAAAGAAGTCTCGACCATCGCTATAAGGAATTTCCACAGGCCAAACTATATTCGACTTCCCCCCTTCCAACGAATCGGTTCTTGCAAAAAATTCACCAGCATCAGCACCTCTCAAAACTTTCCTCGAATACGCATCCGTATATACATGAGCGTAAGTATAACCGGCATACCACAAGTCGCTTGTGACATATTCTGCCGGACTCGTATTCGGCACCCTATAAGAACTCATCATACAGCTATCCGTAAGCATCACAATCTCCTGGGCCTTAATCGTTGCATAGTTTTCAACAGATTTATCATATACAGATTTAACATCTGCAAATTCTCTAGAAATGCGGTACGATTTATCGGCACATTGCAAAATCTTTGTCATCGCATTATCACATGTACGAACGCCCGGTGTCAAATCCAGCATCTCCAACATCATCATTCGCATTTTAACCGCGCCAAGACAATACCCCGCATCAGCCTTAGATTTGAGCATATCCTCCGCTTTAGCAAAAGCCAAATCAAAACTATAATACTTTGCGACAGAATCTGTATAATTGCATTCACAAAAACTTTCTACAGCTACAGGTGTTCCACAATTTTCATCGACAATAGATAAACTATCCTCGTTATAATTTTGCTTGTTCAAGGCTGCGGCATAACGGCCCAAACGCACAATCTTGAAAGATTCCGTACTTTTATCGTAACTGGACCGGAACCTAAAGCGAATTGAAACCAAATGTTTCAAGCTCTCTTCAATACTGACTGCGGGTTCTTCATCGACAAGCGGATGGTACAACCGACCTGTACTCGGTTTAAAATCGCTCCACGCAAGACATTCTTCGCGATAACGAGGCTCACTTATCATCGAAGGTTTTGAAGAACGGAACAACAAAGCTTCATATAAAATACCATCCAACGCATTTTCCACAGAATCACCAAAATCAAGAACAACGTTCATAAGACCCGAGGACGCGTATCCAATACAAATGCCGCCCCATTCGCTAACATCAACTTCATCGAATTTACCTGTAGCATTTTTTCCAGCCATGCTGAACACGATATCAACAGACGGGCGAACATCATCTTCCGTCAATTCATACACATCATGCTTGATGCCATCATCGACAACATTAAAGTGCGCCGTTCCGCAAACGGCTCCATCACACGCATCAATGACGTTACTAAACGAAAGCGAATCATAAACATCACTCACCTCCGCTGGCCATTCCACGCTAGGAATCAAGAGTTTGGTCGAATCCAACACCAAGAACCAAATACCAGACGTATTCGTCCCATTATCAAAACCGGTACGAACGCGGTACCCCGATTCCGGGTTCCACATTTCAGCAAACCAATCGCAATCGGCAGAAGCTTTTTGCATATCGGCCACGCGGCACAGTCTTGGACCTCCGAATTGTTCAGAATCCGACGAATACACAGTAGAACTTGACGACCCTAACGCCACCGTATTCGGTTCTGTCGATGTTCCGACAAAAACGCCATTGTCATCTGCACACGCGGCAAAAGCTAGAGCCATAGCGCCACACGCTACCCAAAACGGCTTCACAGCAAAAGGAATTACAAATTTCGAATAACCCATCTCGACCTCCTTTTTCAAATTACTCACGCAACGTCCGAATAGACGTAATATTAAATCCATACTCTCCCGATTCCGCCTGCATTTTGAATCTCACAGCAACAACACGTCTGGATGCTTTTTCTCCCGGATTTTCCAGCCATTCTTCAGGAACATCCTTATTCCAAGAAGGTATCTTAAAATCGCTCCAAGAAAAACATTTTGATATTCTTGAAGTTGATTTCGGAAGCGATACCGACGGCCAGGCCCAGCCCAGCAAAACATTCACAGAATCACCTAAATCTAACTCTAGTGCTAATGCAGTCTCCGAATAATAGGCAATGCAAATTCCACCCCAATTCGAGATATCGACTGGAATCGAATTTCCAGAACTATCTTTAGCTAGCGTAAAACCGACAACGGCAAAAGGATCATAAATCAAATCACCTTTTTCCAAAACAGCAGTTCCACAAACGCCCCCACACGACTCAACAACAGATTCAAAAGAATCCTCGCTATATTCATTGCCCAACCGACCAATCCAATCAATAGTAGATTTTCCGCCTTCATCCGCTGAATAAAACCATTCGCCGCTCGCCATTTTTTTCCATGATGGATCTGCATATAGTCCAACATCAACTTTTTCAACACCGTTCGCACCATTCCATAAATCGCCATCAATTCCATAATAAAATACGGGAGGATCTTTGAGTTCGAAACACTTTTGATAATCGCTATATTGAGGATAAGTTAACATTTCTTTTTCATAAACGGAATCGACCATGTGTTGATAGTTTGCTTGACTGCTTAGAGCTTCAACAGATTCGCTCAAGCTGCCATTTTCGCAGCGAATTGTTTTAGGAAGCGGATTAGAACATGGTTTTTCCGTATCTATTTTTTTAGGCTCCCACCTGCTATATTCACTGTGCAAATTCAAAAGACAGCTCACCGCCCTATCCGCTGACCTTGGCATCACCGAAGCTATAGAATCCCATTTTTTTTCAAACGCTTCAGAGGCCTTATTCTTCGCTTCCAATACCGCATCTTCTTCGGAATAATTGCAAGTACAGAACCATTCTTCGACGCTAGCAGGCTTGCACGTTTTTTCAACAGGATTCATCACTGCTTCTTTTGATTGCCTTTCGCTATACCGCCCAATTGCAGATATATCAAACTTGAAATAATTATTCGAATACGTGCTAAACAAAGCAAAACGAATGCCCGTCAAATGGCGAAGAACAACATCCAAAGGAACTTGACTGTACTTTGATTTAAAAGCATCCCATCGATAACAAAATTCATAAGTATCCATAGGAGTTTCTATATTCTGCATTTGAACGTTGTATAAATTATTATTCGACAGAGCGTTCAAAGAATCCCCTGCATCCAACTCTAATAAAATGCCAAAATCACTATAGTGAATCCAAGGATATTCTTCCACCGGGCCTAGCGAATACTTTACACAAAGTCCCTTCATTTCAGTAGCATCAACGGCAACCGCATTTCCATTTTCATTCAAGCCGCCCAAATTGAAGCCCACCAAAATCTTCGATTTTCTGGTCAGCGGCTCCGCATTCGCATCAGGATTCGGATGTTTCATATCAAAAAACACACTTCCACAAACAGAGCCTCCACATTTGTCAATGACAGAAGACAACGCCAACGAATCACGCATATCGCCAACGCTATCCGGCCACTGGAGGCGACCATTTATGCCGTCGGTCGTATCTTCCTTCCAATACCAAATACCCGAAGTATTCGTTCCGTTATCATAACCTGTACGCACACGATAACCAGATTCGGCGTTCCACATTTCGGCATTCCATTGGCATTCTTCGTCAGAATACAATCCATCCGAAAGGACCACCCTACAGTTCCTCGGTTCATTCATCGGTTCTGTATTAAACAACGTATTCGGCTCCACCGAAGTTCCAGACACCCTATCCTCCGAGCAAGCGACAAGCCCTATCAAAGCAAAGCAGGCAAATGCCATATAATTGTATTTTTTCATACTAAGTCTCCTCATTTTTTTCAACCTCTTTAGAAAGAGGGAAAAACTGTAAATTCAACCTGTAAACTTGTTTGATATTGCAGCATTCTTCAGCCATCGCGGTAATCCTTTTACGGCACTCGTCCAATTCGTGGACAATGCGTTCGTAAGTTTCGCGATCGATGCCCATCGTGACGCCAGTAACGTTGCGCTCTGCCGACGTGAAACGGTCCAGAGAATCGACGGCCAGATTCCCCATTTCACGGTGCATCGAACGGATTGCAAGCGGCAAGCCCTCCTTGGAGCCTTCAACAGACTTCTCCGTTTGTACATAAACGTTTTCGCCAACTTGCTTGAGGAACCCAGCACGTTCCAGGAACGAGAGCGACTTGCGGACTTCGTACGCAGAGACTTCCTGCGTGCACATCTTGGCAATTTCGCCTGGCATGGCCCCCGGCATCATCGGGGCAAGCTCACGCACCACCGGATTTTTCCAAGTGTCGTAATACTCGAACGCATCCTTATCGACAACGCGAACTTTATGGTCAACGGCAATCGAATGCATTTGTTCTAAAAACTTTTTTTTCGCATCATCCGTTTTGGCATTACCAAACTGGACCATCGCTTCGAAGTAAGTCACCTCATAACCCGCAAGGCCGATCGCCGCAGCCACGCGCCCCATGGTCACTTTGCTGAGATTCGTCTTGCCAGCACAAACATCCTTGAGATACGACGGCGAAACAAAACCCGCAATTTTTGCAAACTCCCGCCAAGAAAAAGCGGAAGTGCGCTTGCGCTCTTCGTAGAAGTCGCTCAAGAAAGCGTGATAATTTTGATATTCAACTATCGGTTTCATATTCACAAATATACGTTCTCGATTTCACAAAGTCAATGCTTTACAGTACATTTTTCTTTATTTTTATAAAATTTTAGCATTTTTCACAAATATAAAAACAGAAAATATTGATATATAGTACACCCTGTACTGTATATGAAAATCGCCGCGGATTTTATCCACGGCGATTCTTGAAATTCTTAAAAAAACGAAACGCGCCCGCGAATAGCGAGCGAGAATCGCGACTTACCAAATTTTGTCGAACTTTTTGCGGTTCTTTTCTTCGTCCTTCTTTTCTTGCACAATCGCGTCGATGACAGCGGCAACAGTCAAGTTGAAGATATCGTGCACGGAAGCGTCGGAGTCAGTAAAGTGAACCGGCTTGTTCAAGCCCATCTGCACAGGACCGATGGATTCGCCCACACCCATTTCGAGGAGCATCTTGCAAGTGGTATTTGCAGAAGACAGGCACGGGAAAATGAGCGTGTTGACCGCCTGGCCCTTGAGTTTGTTGAACGGGTACTTCGAATCACGAAGTTCCTTGTCCAAAGCCACGTTCACCTGCATTTCGCCATCGATCACGTAATCCGGATACTGTTCGTGAATCATCTTCACGGCTTCGCGGGCGGTGTTGGACGTTCCGCGCGGAGCACCCTTGTCAGAACCGAAGTTTGCGTAGCTGAGCATGGCCATCACCGGTTCGTGAGCGAAGAAACGGACAGCGTCGTGAGTGAGCTTCACGATATCCACGAGCGTTTCTGCATCCGGGTCGCGGTTCACGAGCGTATCGGCCAGGAAGAACGTCCCCTTCTTGGTGGAGAGAATGTGCAAAGCGCCAAAGTGCTTGTATTCTTCGCGGATGCCGATGATTTCCTTGGCGAGTTCAATCGTTTCGGAATACTTGGAATAGCCACCGGAAATAAGGGCGTCAGCGTCACCCACCTTCACCATCATCATGCCGAAGTGGTTCGGCTCGAACATATCGTCGCGGGCTTCTTCGAAGGTCACGCCGTTGCGACCGTTTTCTTCGGCATAAATAGCAGCGTACTTGCGGCGGCGTTCGAATTCTTCGGGCGAGCGCGGGTTCACAATCTGGATGCCCGTGAGGTCAAGTTGTTCACGTTGGGCGATAATTTGTATGCGTTCTGGGTTGCCAAGCAAAATCGGATGAGCGACACCTTCGACGTTCGCCTGCACCGCCGCCTTGAGCATGTTGAGGTTGCCACCTTCGGCGAACACAACACGCTTCGGATTGCTACGGGCAGTATCGCTGAACTGACGGATAAGCTTGTTGTCATAACCCATCATGTCGCGGAGTTTGTCGTAGTAAGCATCCCAGTCGGTAATCGGCTTGCGGGCAACGCCACTTTCGATAGCGGCCTTTGCCACAGCAATCGAAACTTCCGTAAGAAGGCGCGGATCTAAAGGCTTCGGAATCAGGTATTCCTTGCCAAACGTAAAGCGCTGTGCGTTGTACGCGATGTTCACCACGTCCGGCACCGGCTTGTGAGCGAGGGCGGCAATCGCACGCACTGCGGCATGCTTCATGTGTTCGTTAATCGTCGTTGCACGCACGTCGAGAGCGCCACGGAAGATGTACGGGAAACCGATAACGTTGTTCACCTGGTTCGGATAGTCACTACGGCCCGTCGCAAAAATCAAGTCGCCACGGCTCGCCATCGCTTCTTCGTAACTGATTTCGGGAGTCGGGTTCGCAAGAGCAAAGACAATCGGCTGGTCCGCCATGCTGCGCACCATTTCGCGAGTGAGGATGTTGCCCTTCGAAAGGCCCACAAATACGTCGGCGCCCTTCATGGCGTCTTCAAGAGTTTCAATATCGGTACGGTCCGTCGCAAAGAATGCCTTCGCTTCGGTGAGTCCCTTGCGGTCCTTGCGAATAACGCCCTTGCTATCGCACATCACGAGGTTTTCTTTCTTGAGGCCAAGCGACAAGTAGAGTCGAGTGCAAGCGCAAGCGGCAGCGCCAGCGCCGTTCACAACCATATTCACGTTGCGAATGCTCTTTCCTGCGACTTCGATAGCGTTCAAAAGGCCAGCGGAAGAAATGATGGCCGTTCCGTGCTGGTCGTCGTGCATCACAGGAATATCGAGTTCCGCCTTGAGCGTGTCTTCGATTTCAAAGCATTCCGGGGCCTTGATGTCTTCGAGGTTGATGCCGCCGAACGTCGGGGCGATTCCCTTCACGATCTCGATGAACTTTTTCGGGTCCTTCTCGTTGATTTCGATATCGAACACGTCGATGCCAGCGTAAATTTTGAAGAGCAAAGCCTTGCCTTCCATCACCGGCTTGCCCGCCAAAGCGCCAATATCACCGAGGCCGAGCACCGCGGTACCATTGCTAATCACCGCGACCAGGTTTCCCTTGCCGGTGTATTCGTAAGCGAGGTTGTTGTCTTTTTCAATTTCAAGGCACGGGGACGCAACACCCGGAGTGTAAGCAAGTCCCAAATCCGTTTGCGTGCTATGCGGCTTGGTGGGTACAATTTCAATCTTACCCGGCTTGCCCATGGAATGGTATTCAAGAGCCATTTCCTTCAAATCTTTTCCCATATACTCTCCTTTGAGCCTTTTTGCGGCGAACATGCGTTCCGCCGGGACGCAAATTTAGAAAAATTTACACAATAATAAAAGGGTGCTCAAAACGTGTTTTTTTATGACAATTTTACCCAATATTTTCTATCGTTGTTAGCCGCGAACGCAACTTTCAGCTCCCTTCCGACGCGTCGATTTACAAAAAATGAAGCAAACTATAAAAAAGACAGTTCTCGAAAACGGAATCACCATTTTAACGGACTACATGCCGCACGCCTACTCCGCGGCAGTCGGCGTCTGGATTCCACGCGGGAGCCGCCACGAAGCCCAAGATGAATTCGGGCTCAGCCACTTTTACGAGCACCTCGTTTTCAAGGGAACCGAAAACCGCACCGCACTCGAAATAGCACACGCCATCGAAGACCGCGGCGGAAACCTCGAAGCCTACACGACCCGCCAAGAGACCGGCTTTTACGCGCAAGTCGAAAGCGGCGACATGAAACTCGCCATCGACGTCATCTCCGATATGCTGATGCACCCGCGTTTCGACAAAAAAGAAATGGAGAAGGAACGCCACGTCATCATCGAGGAAGTCCACAGCTATGACGACATCCCCGAAGAGCTCGTAGGCGACATCTTCAACGCCATCCATTTTAAAGGTTGCGGCATCGCGCACGCCATCACCGGAAACGTCAAGCAAGTCCAGTCGCTCACGCGCAAGCAGATGCTCAAATACGGGCGTCAAGTCACCGACGAAATCCCGCTGTATGTCTGCGCCGCTGGCAAAGTCCACCACGAAGAACTTGTAGAACTTTGTACAGAAAAATTCAAACAAAAGAAAATTAACGGCACCCAACCGCAAGACATTTATAAATCCAACCAAAGCGTGAAAGTCGTGCAAAAAAGCGACATCGCACAATCCAACCTCTTTTGGGGGCTGAGCTTCGACCGTTCGCTCATGAGCGACCGCGACCGCTGTGCATTTTCACTCTTCAACGTCGCGATGGGTGCAGGCATGGCAAGCCGCCTGTTCCAAAAAATCCGCGAAGACAAAGGCCTCGCCTACTCCGTCTATTCCACTGCCGACCTCTACAGGGACTGCGTCGATTGGGGCGTTTCGCTGGCCACGGAACCGCATCAGCTCAAGACAGCGCTCGCGCTCTCCGTCGCCGAAGTCAAAAAATTCCTGCGCCACGGATTTATCAAGGATGAATTCGAACGCACCAAGACGAACATCCTCGGCGGACTCCACCTCGGCGCCGACAGCCCCGAGAAGCGCGTACTCCGCATGGCAGAACAGACCCTCCACCTCGGCGAGTTCCACACGATGGAAGATGTCGAAAAGAAAATTCGCTCCATCACCGAAGACGAAGTCCTCGCGACCATCAACCGCCTGTTCAGCACGGCTAAATACTCCATCGCCGTTGTCGAGCCCAAGAGCAAAAAGAAGACCGTCCTCGACGTGGATTTATTTTAAATTTATCATAGATTTACTTTATTTAGATTAGTAAGAATTCTATGAAAAAAATCATTATAGCGATTGGTTTGGCAGCACTTGCAATAGTCGGGTGCGATAATGGTTCATCGTCATCTACAGAGCCAAATACTGACGATCTAATTGCGGAATCTTCTTCTGCTAAGAGAAGTTCGTCGAGTTCAGTAAAGTCTATTAAATCAAGTAACAGTAGCGAAAAGAAAAAATCTTCGAGTAGTTCTTTCTCTAGTTCCAGCAAAACCGTTGCAAAATCCAGTAACAGTCAGGGAAATGAACAAGGATTCACCGTAAATAAAACCTGTACCGAATCGGGTGCCTGCGACGCCATGATCAAGTCCGACATAAGCACATGGCACTTTGTCCGCAAAGACGACTTCGGCGATGACGCCGAATACACCTACAAAGCCGATGGCCGTGATTTGATAGTGACCATCAAGAGCGCTGACGGCTCTACAAGTTCCAACACATATACAATGTACAATATGGAGTCCGAAGTTGGCGTGGAAATGGCATTCAACGCCGCAAAATCAACCTGCAAGGACGGCGGCGGGAACAACAATGTGATAAAGACCTGTGTGATTGACACCGTTTACTTGTCTAGTTCGTCCAGCTCGGATGATTGGAGCTGGGATGTGCCGAAGGAACAACGTCTGAACCCAAAAATCGCCTACGGAACTATGACAGACCCCCGCGACAACAAAGAATACAAAACGATAAAGATTGGCGACCAGACTTGGATGGCGGAGAACCTGAATTACTATGACAAAGAAAACCCGAGTCTGAAGTCCAAGAGTTGGTGTCAAAGCAAGCCAGATGAAGAAAATGATGCCAATGGAGAAAATGCCGCCACCTGCGATGTGATCGGTCGCCTTTACTCTTGGGCGGCAGCAATCGACTCGGCAAAACTTTATACGGACAAATCACTTGTTTGTGGATACGGCAAGGAGTGCATCACTCCCGTGACAGTGCAGGGAATCTGCCCGGATGGTTGGCATTTGCCGGACACTACAGAATGGAATTCTCTTTTCACCGCAATAGGCGGTCAATCGACTGCGGGCAAGAATCTCAAGTCGCAAACAGGCTGGGGCAGCGGAAACAGCAGCACGGACGAATTCGGCTTCTCCGCATTGCCTGCAGGCAGATGGGATTACGAACACTACACCACCATCAATCACACATTCAGATTTATTGGCATACTTGCATTTTTTTGGAGTTCCACTGAGAGAAAAGACGGAGAAGCATACAACATAAAATTGGGTCCCGACGACATTACAAAATTGGAAAATTCTCAATCGAGATGGGGGCATTCGGTTCGTTGTCTCAAGGATGACTCTTCGTCATTTATTGCATATGTTAAGCCCTGCAAGACCGAAGACGAGAATACCTGCGAGCACGGAACATTGACCGACACTCGCGACGGCCAGACTTACAAAACAGTCGTTATCGGCACTCAAACCTGGATGGCAGAAAATCTCAACTACGCTTACACTGGTGTTCCCTATAACTATAAAGGTTACACCTCAGATTCCACTAGCTGGTGCTATAACAACGATCCTGTCAACTGCACCAAGTACGGTCGCCTTTACACATGGGCTTCTGCGATGGACAGTACTGGCACATGGTCTACGAACAGTAAAAACTGCGGTTACCGGACAACATGCTCGCAGACCTATCCGGTGCAAGGTATTTGCCCCACCGGCTGGCATATACCCTCGCTAGAGGAGTGGAAAATTTTGTTCACCGCAATCGGCAGTGCATCTACAGCGGGTAAAAAGCTGAAATCTACTAACTGGTTTGATGGACGCAACGGCACGGATGATTACGCGTTTTTAGCATTACCCACTGGTTACAGAACTCCCGAAGGGATTTTCGCCGATGAAGGCCTACTCGAGATGTTCTGGAGTACTGCGGAGTATAACTACAACGATGCGTTCCAAATAAAGTTGGACCACCACACTGACGAAGTGCTCCGGAACGCCACAACCAAGAGCTTCGCGCGTTCCGTTCGTTGCATCAAAGACAAATAAGGCGAAAGCCGCGACAAAACGCTCGCATTTGCAAAAAATTTCATGCAAACAAAAAAACGCCCCGCCTTTTCGGGCGGAGCGCAATTTCTCGCGTTTGTTTAGCTATTAAGCAGCCTTCACAATTTCCACGACCTTGGCGAAAGCTGCCGGATCGGCAACTGCCAAATCAGCGAGAACCTTGCGGTTCATGTTGATGTTAGCCTTGGAAAGCTTGTAAATGAACTGGCTATAGCTGATGCCGAATTCACGAACAGCAGCGTTCAAGCGAGTGATCCACAGAGAGCGGAAATCACCCTTCTTGTCGCGGCGGTGTGCATAGGCATACT
>JAEEGK010018317.1_pt1 | contig 15166 bp, 7 predicted proteins | sample 8958771 | NCBI WGS metagenome assembly JAEEGK01 (sample SAMN16246547, study PRJNA631951) | gut metagenome | biome: gut microbiome; feature: rumen; material: SC-attached | host: Bos | place: Iran: Karaj | collected 2018-10 | reverse complement strand
AGCAGTTGAAGAACTTGATGATGCCGAGCCTGTTGAAGAAAGAGAAGAACTGGAAGAAGTTGAAGAGTTGGAATCGGCAGAAGAAAATGACGCCGACGAAAAATTTAAAGCCCAGATAATGGCGCTCGGAAATAATTACCGGTATGAATATCATCCGGGCGACAATGATTCATATTTCCCTGGAGAAGATTTTGCAACAGTAGAAAATCTTTTTGCTGAACCGCTCGGAATCGGTGCCGGCTTTGTTGAAAGCCTTTCTTCAGAAAATTATGATTTTACAGTTTATATTCCGACTTTCTTAGAAAAACAGTCTGCAGACGACATAACAGAAGAAGCCGCCGCTCAAGCCGAACCAGCTGTTCAATCAGAAGCTGTTCCTGCTGAAGAAACAACTTCCCCGGAAGAAAATCTCGAAGTTCTTGCAGAAGCTTCGGAATCAGAAATAAATAAAACGCCGCAAAAAAATAAATCATATTTCTCTCTTACAGGCTTTGCACAGGAATATGAAGAATTAGATAGTCTGTAATAAAATCTCCGCGCAAAGGATTGGAGCGCCGCCGAAGGCGTCCCGAAGGGATGAGCCGCGGTTAGTCGGCGAAGCGCGGAAAGCCTGGTTTTTGCGCAAGCAAAAATGCGCCCGTTATAAAGAAAATTATTACTGAATATATGTCTGCATAAGCTGAACAAAAAGATAAATCTTTTTGTAGATGTTTACGCTGAATTCTTTCATCGGTGTTTCTATGAATTTTTCCAGTTCTTTCCAGTTCTGTACAAGGACTGGTTTTGGAAGGGCGTAATCTTCTATAAGCTGCTTAATTGTTTTTCCTATTGTAATAAGATTCTGTGTAGCCTGAATTATGTAGCCGCGGGCAAGGTCATTTGCATCTGCAATTACGCGGTTAATAATGTTTTCTGCGCCGGCATCGTGTGCAGTTTTTGGAAGAAGTGTCTTTATCTTCTGTCCAAAGGCTCCGTCATCGGCAAAGTTATCGTCAAAGCGGGTAATTTCGTCAGAAGCCTTAAGCAATTCCTGGTATGCATTTGACATTGGAGCCGAAAGCGTTGCATCCCACTGTCCGCGGATTACAACTACATCATAGAATTCGCGTATTACGGTTTTTACAAATTCAAGAAGGAAAACCTTAAGATAGTTTAAAGGCTCTGCATATTCAAGTATGTTCAGGCTTTTTTTCTCCAGAACTGTATTATAGGCCGGAACATAATATTTCATGCTCTGAGGATTTGCGCTTCCAAAAATCTGCATACAGATTGAGCTTGATTTTGCTTCCTTCTGGTCTGTTTCGATCTTGCTTAAAAGATTTCTTGTTTCATTTTCTATCTGATCCATAAATGGTTCAAGTATAGATGAAGCTGAATATTTTACATGTGTTTCGTAAGAAGGATCCTGCGAAATATGCTGAATAATATAATCCAGTGATTTAGAAAGCTGAATGCTCTTAATTCGTGCAACAATCTTTTTCCAGTTTCCAGGCGAAACTAAATCTCTGTTCTGTGTAGATTTAATCATTTCGAATAAATCTGACCAGGCTATTGTATCATCTGTAATTGCATATGCAACTGTAAGGAAATCTTTTAAATCATCAACAATGTATTCTGCATTAATTTTGTCTAATCTTGGAACTGCATCAAAAGAAAATTCCTGATAAGAGGCATCGTATTTTTTTAATACCATGTAATAATCAAAGCAGCAGAAGTCTTTGAATAAAGAAAAGGCTTTTGAAAGATTTTCGGCTTTTGCAGCACGTGTTGAATCAAATTCGTTTCTAAAGTCCTGAAGCTTCTGTTCAAATTCCTTTTGAACCTGAAGAACATTTTTTGTTTTTGTCTGTTCTATAATATTTTTTTCATCTAATTCTTCAAGAAGAGCCAGTTGATGTTCTGAAAGAGAAAAATTTACTATCTGGCGGTTAAAAACAGCAGGATTCTGAGTGTTTTTAAACATAATCTGAGCCTGCGAAATTGCCTTGTATAAATCGAACATAAATTTACCGAACGGCGCGAGCATTTCTACAGAGCCAGGCTTGTAAAAGTTATGGAACTTAGTTTTAGATATATTTTTTGCAATGAGCTTTAATTTGCGTTTTTTTTCTGCTTCCGGATTAGAAGCTTTAAATAAAGAAGAAAAAATACTCTGAAAAAAACTTTCTTTCTGCTGAGTGGATTTTCCGCTGCCTTGTTTAGTTTCTTTTTCTGCCATAATTATACTATAAGCCAATTCAGTTTTTAATTCAAGATTGTTTTTAATGTTCAATTATATTATAATATTTCTATTAAATTGCAAAAGATATTATGGGAGAATTTTATATGAAAAAATTAATTGCAGTTTTAGTTGCTTCCGGGGCTCTTTTAACCAGTGTTGCAGCTTATAATCCTCCTGTTGGTTCAGAGAATATGGAAGATTTAACAGGAGCAGAAGCACTTTCTGGCAAACTTTCTGTAACCGGCGGTGCAATTTTTTCTGCAGGTCCAGATGCAATTGTTGCGAATCCGGCTCTTACTGCCGATGAGCAGCGTGTAAATCTTAATGCAGGTTATACTTTTATGTATTCAACATCTGAATATACAGATTTGCATATAGGAAATGCTTTCCAAAGCGGAATTCTTATTCCATTTAAGCTTTACATTTTTTCGGGTTATGTAAACGGTCTTTTTATTCCTTTCCCTGAACTTCCTCTGGGAAATAATTTAAATGCAAAGGCAGGTCTTTCTAAGGAAATTACAGATAAACTGAATGTCGGTGCAAGTATTTCTGGCGGAATTACCTGGGGACACGAAACTGACTGGGCTCTTGGTGCAAATCTCGGCTTTTTGTACAAATATGGTGACTTAGGATTTATTAAGAGCTTCCGTTATGGTGCAAGTGTTTTGAATCTTGGAAAGAACTATATTAACGTAAACTCAATCGGCTCTGATGTTTTATCAGAGATTACTCAGTATCCTACAATTGCAACCTTTAAGGTAGGTGCTGCCGGTTCATTTATTAAAACTGATGATGTAGAACTTGGTGTTTCAATTGATTTTACAACTCCTTGCTTCCAGAATTTAATAGTAGATTTTAATACTCAGTTTGCTATTAAGGACACATTCTTTGTAAGCATTGGTGAAAAATTCAATCTTATAGAAACTATCCGCGCTTCGCAGGATAAGTTCTTATGCAATTACAATCTTTTGCCTTCTATTGGTTTAAGCTTTAAGTTCTGTTTTGATGTTCATAATAATGAATATATAGAAAGCAATGGCTGGAGCCAGAGCGAAATGACAGTTTCTGCAGCATATAAAAATATGTATGAAAACATTCATGCTGCTTCGGCTGCTGTAGATATTGATCTTGGCATGAAAGATAAAGAACCTCCAAAAATCATTTTGATTGATATGGAAGACTAGGGGAGGTAGAGAATATGAAAAGAAAGATTTTATTAATCAGCATTTGTTTATTTTTTGTTTCTTCAATTTTTGGTGCGCCTGTAAAATATATTTCGCCAAATAACGATGGTGTTCAGGATGAACTTGTAATTCCATTGAATATTTCTGATAAACGTTATGTTCAGGCGTGGAGTCTTGTCATTATGGATGAAAATCATAATGTCATTAGAACTATTGAAAATAAAGTTTCGCTGCCGGAAAAGATTGGATTTAAATCATTCTTTAAGCAGCTTGTAACTCCAAAGCAGGGTGTTTCTATTCCTGCAGAAGTTACCTGGAACGGAGCCATGAACAATGGTGAAACTGCTCCGGACGGACGCTATTTTTACTATATAACTGCTACAGACGATAACGGCAACAAGGGCCAGACAAAAGAATATGAAGTTATAATCGATACTGTAGCTCCAGAAATTGAAGTTGCACAGCCTGGTGATAAGATTTTTGGTGAAGGTGCAAAATCAACATTTAAAATCCGCCAGACAGGTTCTAAAGAAGATGAATGGATTGGTATTTTCAAGAACTCAGAAGGAAATGCCGTAAAAACACAGAAGTGGACTTTATCTGAACCTGCAGAATTTTCATGGAACGGGACTGATGATTCCGGTGCTCAGGTAATGGACGGCGTTTATTCATACGAGGTTACTGCTACAGATAAAGCTGGAAATACAGCACCAAAAGCTGGAATTGCAAATATCATTTATTCTGCCGATAAGCCAGCTACAAACATTTTTGTTTCCGGAACAAGATATTTTTCTCCAAAGACAGACAGCAAGCTTCAGAATGTTACATTTGACTTAACAATTCCTGTTCCTGATGAAAAAACTGCTAACCGCCTTGTTGAATGGGCTGTTGTTATTACAGATGAAAAAGGTTCAACAGTAAAAACTTATAATAACAATAAAAACGGTTTAGTTCCTCCGGCTTCTATTGTTTTTGACGGAACCGGTGATGATGGAAAATTATTAAAAGACGGTGAATATAAAGCAACCCTTTCTGCAAAATATCTTAACGGATATGAACCTGCAAAAATTTCTTCCCCGGCACTCATTCTCGATACTAAAAAGCCTTCGGCTCAGATTTCTGCTTCGGATAAGGTTTTTGGCGGCGGATCAAAGGATACCGTAACCTTTACAATTATGACTGTTCCGGAATCTGGTGCTCCAATTTCCGGCTGGACAGGTGCAATTATGTCTTCGGACAAAAAGACAACTGTAAAGTCTTATGATTTCGGTAAGTATCCTCCTGAAAAAATAACCTGGAACGGTATTAATGATAATGGAAGCATTGCAGAAAAAGGTCAGTACATTTTTGTTTTGACAGGTTCAGACCTTGCAGGAAACGTTGGCGGTGGAGAATCTGGTCAGGCCGTAACATTTGATAATTCAGAAACTCAGCTTCTTCTTGCTATGTCCGATACTGCTTTCTCTCCAAATGGAAACAAGGTAAAGGATACAATTTCGTTTACTCCGGTAACAACTACAAAAGATGTAGCTTCTTATGATTTTTCTATTAAAGATAAATCCGGAAAAACTGTTTATTCTATAAAGCAGAATTCAAAGCTTCCTCCTTCTTTTGTATGGGATGGAAAAGATAACGACAAAATACTTTGTTCAGACGGATTATATTCAGCACAGCTTTCTGTAGTTGCTGCAAACGGTTCTACTGCCGCTGCTTCTACACAGAGTTTTGAACTTGATACAGTTGCTCCAAAATTAACTGCTGAAATTCCTTGGACAACTTTTGCACCAGGAGGAAACGGAAATCAAAAATCTATTCCGGTTTCTGTAAAGGAATCTTCTTCAGAAAAATTATGGACTGCAGAAGTTCGCGATTCAAAGGATAAGAGCGTAAACCGTTACACTTGGACCGGTAAAGCAGAAGACTTTGAATGGAACGGAACTGATGATTCAGGAAACATTCTTGCCAACGGAAAATACAGCATTATTCTTCATTCTACAGATGATGCCGGAAACAGCTTTAGTACAGAGCTTAAAGATATAGTTCTTGATAACCGCGAAACACGTGCATACGTAACTGCTGAATACGAAGGAATTTCTCCAAATGGCGATAATTACCTCGACTTCCAGAAGTTTGATATTACAGCAAGCGTAAAGGACAGTATTCTTTCCTGGAACTTTAGCGTAAGAAAAGAAGACGGAACTGCAGTTTATACAATTACAGATAAGGAAACAAAGAATCTTCCTGCAACTGTAAACTGGAATGGTGCCGATAAAGATAATAAAGCCTGCGAAGGAACCTTCCTTGGAACTCTTGAAATTTCTTATACAAACGGAAATACAGTAAGTGCTGTTTCTTCTCCTTTTGTTTGTACAGCAACAGCACCTGTTCTTTCTGTTCAGAAGGCTCCTGAATTCTTCAGTCCTGATAACGATGGAATAGATGATGATTTGTATCTCCGTCTTAGAGGCGAAACAAAGGCTGGAATAAAGAACTGGTCATTTACAATTAAAGATCCAAAGGGTAAGGATTTCTGGAAGGTTAGCGGAAAGAATCAGATTACAGAAAGAATTGTATGGGACGGTTTAAGTAACGTTCAGAAGGATGCAAATGGAAATGCAGAACGCGTTCAGTCGGCTATGGATTATCCGTATGTATTTACAGTAACAGATACTCTTGGAATGACAAACTCTGTAGAAGGCGTAATTCCTGTTGATGTTCTTGTAATCCGCGACGGAAACGTTCTTAAGATGGCTGTTCCTTCTATCATCTTTGAATCTGATGCAGCAAACTTCCAGAATGCAAACGCAAAGCTTTCTGCAGAACAGACTGCAAAGAATATTCAGATCTTGAATCGTATTGCAGATATTCTTAAGAAGTTCAAGGATTATAAAGTTACAATTACCGGACACGCTAATCGCCTTACAGATGATCCGGATGAAGAGTTAATTGATAATATGAATGTTTGGGGTAAGGCTTCTACTCCACTTTCTAAGGAACGTGCCGAAGCAATTAAGAATTACCTTATAAAACGCGGTGTAAGTGCTTCTGCTCTTACAACAGAAGGTATGGGCGGAAAGCAGCCTGTTGTTGATCCAAAAGATAAGGACAATAACTGGAAGAACCGCCGAGTAGAATTTATTCTTCAGAAATAAAGAATGAATTAAACAAAGCGTGAAAAATGAAATGCGATGGTTGTAAAATCATCGCATTTTTTTTTGCGTAAAATAAGATTACTTAAACGCTGAAAACCAAATCCATTAAAATATCATGTTTTTCATACGGGATTTTTTCTGTAATTTGAAAGCTAAAGCAAACTCCGGCTTTTATGATTTTTTTGTCTGCGGGTAATTTTGCCAGAAAACAATCGTAGTAGGCTTTTCCATGGCCAAGGCGTTTTCCGTCTTTTGTAAATGCAACTCCCGGAACAAGAATCAGGATTTTTCCGTTTGTTGAAGAAAATGAAAATTCCGGAGAAGCTTCTGAAGGTTCTTTTATTCCAAAGCTGCCGTTTTCGTTTATTGAAGAATTTGAAAATTCATGAAATTTTATAACCGGCGATTTTTCGTTTGGGTAAACGCGCGGAATAAAAACTTTTTTACCATCCGCAAAGGCCTGCTTTGTAACTGGAAAAATATCTGTTTCCTGCGGGAGCGGCATGTAAGACAAAATTACATCTGCAGTTTTGTATTCGTCCGATGCCAGTATTTTTTTGCAGATAATTTCTGATTCGGCCTGCATTTTAGATGCGTTGTCTTTTAGAGCCTGCCTGATTATTTTTCGCAGGGAAGCTTTGTCCTTTAGTAAGTTATCATTTTCCATAAAAATTAAATTTATAGTATTGACATAAACTGAAAAAATCAATATGATAATATTCACGTTTGAACAAACGAATGGTTCCTTAGCTCAGTCGGTAGAGCAATGGACTGTTAATCCATGTGTCGCTGGTTCAAGCCCAGCAGGAGCCGCGAAAAGACTTTCGAGAAATCGAAAGTCTTTTTTTTTGAGTCAAATAAATCCCATCAAAATTCATTTGTAAAAAACAGAATCTATAATACAATATGATGTTGAATATTACAGCTGGTAATTTTTTTGCGGTAGGCAATGGAGCGCCGCCGTAAGGCGAAGACCGGAGCGAAGCGAGGACTTTGAGCGTTAGCGAAGCGCGGAACTGCCGGCCTGACGAAGTCAGGCACCGCCATTATTTTTTTGAATCTGACGAATAAATTCTATAAGATGGTGTTTCCGGGAAGTACTGCAAAATGTTTAAAAAGTCTTCTGCGGTTGCGGTTTGAATGTAATTATATTCCTTTAAATAATATCCTGCGGTTTCTACGGCGTTTTCATTTTTTTGTAATTCAGAAGTTTTTCTCAGGCTCTGTTCCATCAGTCGGGCTGTTCCTGCATTTTCCGAAGTTCCCTGCATTCTGTATTCGGTCCAGGTGTCTTTTATTTTCTGAATTGTCTTTGAACTTGTTGAACCGTTTTCAAGCTCTGCTTTGATTTTTTTTACGGTGGTTTTATAGGCGCTGTCGGCTTCTTTTGTGTGTGCAACATTTTGAATTGTGATTCGGCAGAACGGCATTTTATTTTCGGGAAGGTCGGCTGAGGCTGTGGCCTCCTGGATTTTTTTATTTTCCACTGCGGCTTCATTAAATTCCTTACAGATGAATTCTGCCATTGCGCTGTAAATTGCGGCTTCTTTTGTTCCCTCTTCAGGCGCTTTTTGAATGTAAATTACAGGATCAAGAAATTCTGTTGTCGGTATTAAAACGGCTGGCATTGGGCCTGCTTCTTCTGCCGGAATGTCTGTTAGGAACGTATGTTCAATTTTCATGTTTATGGTTTTGCCGGAAGGAATTTTACATTCAAAATTTTCTTCAGTCTTTGCAGGGTGAATTCCTGCCGGAATTTGTCCGAGCGTTTTATTAAGCTCTTTGCTTATCTGCTCAGAAAAATTTCCGCACAAAATTATGCTGTATCTTTTTGAATCAAGTAAGGCCGGGTACGCCTCGAGAATTTTTGTGTAATCTGTTTTTGTAAGAATATCATTTTTTGTTTCATAAATATTATAAAAGCTTCCGTTTCCGTAAATTTCTTTTACGGCGCCGGCAAAAAGCTGATTTACGGCGCTTCCGTTTTCAAGGCGTTTTTTGTATTGTCTAGAACCAACAGCTCGGTCTGCCATTGCAGGAAGAAGTTCACCATAGACTATTGAATTATACAGGGCATCGCATAAAAAGGCTTCATCTTCTTTTGGATAGTTTATTAAAATATAGCTTTGAGTAAGTTCAGTTTTTGCACTTACTTCAGGAACTTGTGTAAACAGTCCTATAGAATAATATGAATTAATTGTCCGCTGAATCATAGAAGATAAAATATTTATCATTACTTCTTCAAAACCATTGTCGTCTGCAGAAGCAAGTTTTCCGCCGGAAATTACAAGCATTAATGAACAGTCTCTTGAATTGTAATTCTGTTTTGTATAAACATTAATTCCGTTTTCCAGTACAAAAGTTTTTATCTGATTTATATTTTTTTCATAAAAACCGTTGTCATTATTTTCGCCCAGAGAAGTATAAGAGCCAGGAGTTTTTTGCGATTCTACGGCAAACTGATTTTTAATTTCCTTATACATTTCCTGAACGTACCAAGAAGAATTTGTCTGATTAATTTCTTCAAAGCCTGCCGAGTTATATGATTTTTTATTTGCCTTAAAATCTTTTGAATTGATGATTACAAAAACAAAAGGTGTTTCAGATTCAAACGCGGCTTTTGTCTGCGCTATGTTTGTGTCATCAATTTCTAAAAATGTTGAATCAAGAGCGGCAGAAAGTTCATGTGATGAATTCTGTTCGTAATTTGAATTTTTCTGAAGTTTTTCAATTGCCCAGAACTGCGAAAGAGTTTCCATAAACGAAGACTGATTATCCAATGTCTGCTGGAATTCATATTTCATCATTTCTTTTGCCAGAGAAAAATCATAAACAGGAGTTTCCTGTGCCGCTTCCATTACTTTTTCCAGAAACAATTCGGCCTGTTCTTTAGAAGTGATTTTTGATTTTTTGTCTTCCGGCTTTTGAATCAAAGTCTGAATAATCAGTCTTGAATTTCCGCCTTTGCTTACCGAAGCAACATTTATGTATTCTGCTCCCGGAATATTCAACTCGGGAATGTTTAAAAGTTTTTCTTTGAATAATGAATAATCATTGTTAAGTGTTGCGGCTAACAAGTTGCATTGCTGCATATCCAGCAGCGTGTACTGAATTACAACCTGCGTTAAGTCTGAAGAAATTTCTGAATCATGAAGTACGTATTTTCTGTTTTTATTTACGAGATTTCCTTTTTTTATAGTTGGCGAAGGGGCGGTGCTGTAATATCTTCCGAAGGTGTTTTTTAATGTAACAAGAAGCCTTTCGGAATTAATGTTTCCCCAGATAAAAATTGCGCAGTTTTTTGGAATGTAATAATTTTCGGAAATATATTTGATTTTATTTCTTGTGGTCTGTTCTGTTGTTCTTTTAAAAAGCGGCGGATAAACTCCAGAATCATTTTTCCACGGTGCGTCAGAAAAAACTTTAGAATCGATTGAAGCATTTATAAATGTAGACATTTCCTGCGCCGTCGCAGTAACCTCATTTTTTAATTCATTTAATCCTTCAGAAATTACATCATCGGAAAACTGCGGATTAAAAAAAACTTTCGAAAGTGAATCTGATAAATTTTCGAGCTGCGAATAGGTTGCCGTAATTTTGTAGCGGGATGAATCGGCGTTGCACTGAATGTCTGAAAAATCGTGTTCGTTAAAAATTTTTGGAATTAAGCGTGAATAAAGCTTAAAGAATCCCATGTCATCCTGATTCTGATAAGAAAAGCCTGCCTTGCAGGAAAAATCTATGTGAACGAGTGCGTCGGAATAGTCTTCCAGCATGTAGATTTCAAGTCCGTTTTCTAATGTGTATTGCTTTAAATTTTGCGACGGAGAAGAAAAATTTTCTGCGCAAAAAAGTTTTAGGGAAAAAAGCAGAAAAATTGGAAGCTTAATAAGGCTTTTTTTTGAAATCATAAAATAATTATATAGTAGAGAATGATAGTTTGCAATAAAACTGAATATGGGTTAAATTATAATATATGGTAAAAGTAGAACGTCTTGAAAATACAGATATAAAAATTCCTGCAGAGCTTTTAAAGGGAAAGCGTCATCTTACGGAACAGGAAATTTCTGTTTTACAGAAAAATCAGAATTATAATGACGATGAATCCTGGAAAAATTTTTATGTAGAAGATGGCGAAGGTAATTTTGATGCATCGCTTGTACGAATGAATTTTTTCTCGGGCTTTGTAATTCTTGGCCGCCTGCAGAAAGTAAATCTTCATTATAATGACCTTGTTCTTACCTGTGGCCTTAGACGTTCTAGAATTGGAAATGCAGTTATAGGAAATGACTGCGTAATCCGTAATGTTTCTTATTTTGAAAATTACAGAATCGGCGACAGAGTTATTCTTTTTAATGTTTCTGAATTAAGCTGTACAAAACATTCGAAGTTTGGTAACGGAATTTTAAAAAAAGGTGAACCGGAAGAAAACCGCATTTGGGTTGGTGTTGCCAACGAAAATGACGGCCGTGCAGTCCTTCCTTTTGAAAGCATGATTCCCGCAGATGCATATTTGTGGTCGCATTACCGCGCAGACAGTCAGCTTTTGGAACGCTTTATAAAGCTTACTGAATACGGCAATACAGGTGAACTCGATACCTTTGGAATAATTGGAAACGATGCCGTAATAAAAAACTGCAGCATTATTAAAGATGCAAAAATTGGAAATGCCGCTTATATAAAAGGCGCGTTCAAATTAAAGAATATAACTATTTTGTCGTCTGAAGAAGAGCCGTCGCAGATTGGTGAAGGCGTTGAGATGGTAAACGGAATTCTTGGTTATGGAAGCCGTGTATTCTATCAGGCAATTGCCGTTCGTTTTGTAATTGGCCGTAACTGTCAGATAAAATACGGTGCAAGACTTTTAAATTCTGTTCTTGGTGATAATTCAACAGTTTCGTGCTGTGAAATTTTGAACAACCTGATTTTCCCATTCCACGAGCAGCATCATAATTCTTCATTCCTTATTGCAACTACCGTAATGGGGCAGAGTAACATTGCCGCTGGTGCAACAGTTGGAAGTAATCATAACAGTCGCAGTCCCGACGGAGAAATTTATGCTAAGCGTGGATTCTGGCCGGGTCTTTGCAGCGACTTTAAACATAATTCACGCTTTGCTTCTTTTGTTCTTGTTTCAAAAGGAAGCTATCAGTATGAACTTGATATTCCTTATCCTTTTGCACTTGTAAGTCCGGGAAATAACGGCGACCAGAGTATAAGTATTATTCCGGCGTGGTGGTTTTTGTATGACATGTTTGCCATTACAAGAAATAAAAATAAATTTCTTAAACGCGATAAACGTGTTGTAAAGGTTCAGAATATAGAAACAGATCCTCTTGCGCCGGATACAATGCAGGAAATTATGAGCGCTTTGGAAAGAATAATTGGCTTAACGGCAGATTATCTTCAGAAATCAAAAAATAATTATCTGAATGGAATCAGCCGTAAAGAACAGATTTTCCAGAAGGCAAAAGATTATCTTCATCAGAATCCAAATGCAGATTTTACCTTGCAGGATTCCATCTGTCAGAAGAAATTTGGGGCAACAATTTTTAAGCCGGTTCAGTCCTATGTTATGTACCGCAAAATTGTAAAATATTTTGCAACAAGAACCTTAATGGATTTTTGTACTGCTCAGGTTGATATTAAGAAAACTTCCGCAAACAATAATATAAAAAAGCAGCTCACTATTGAAGTTATTAAATTAATCAGAGATATTCCGCTTTATACCGAATGGGAAAATGTGGGCGGACAGATTATTCCTTCGCAGAAAGTAAGGGAACTTTTTGAAAAAATTAAGGAATGCTCAATAAATTCCTGGGATGAAGTTCATAATTATTATGCTGAATGTCATAAGGAATATGAAAATTACAAGGCTCGATATGCGCTTTATCTTCTGGAAATGCTTTATTCACGCCCGATTGAAGAATTTACCTATGATGTTTATAAAAACATTATGGAAGATGTAACAATCGTTGCAAACGAAATTTATGAGGCTTCGCTGCATTCGCGAGAAAAAGATTATACGGATTATTACAGAAATATGGTTTATTCAAGCCATAAAGAAATGGAAAATGTAATCGGAGCGCTGGATGATAATTCATTTCTTATCGGCTTAAAAGAAGAAACTGCAGAATTTATTTCTTCGCTGGAAGGATTTTTTGCTCATTTGACTAAGTAACGTATAATGGTTAAAATTACTTAATATGGAAAGAAGTACACTACTACCGATTCGGGTGGGAATTGACGTAGGTTCCACAACCGTAAAAGTTGCAGTTTTAGATGATAATGACAAATTAATTTACGGTGACTATCAGCGTCACCGTGCTGATATACGAAGTACAATCATTGCCGTTGTTAATAAGGCTCTTGATTTTCTTGAAAAGAATGTAGAAGGCGGCTCTTCGCGCACTGTAACGGCAAAAGTTACAGGTTCGGGCGGTCTTTCTGTTTCTCAGTGGCTTAATATTCCTTTTATTCAGGAAGTTATTGCTGCTACAACCTCTGTAAAAAAGCTTATTCCTCAAACTGATGTTGTAATTGAGCTTGGCGGTGAAGATGCCAAGATTACATATTTCCGCGGTGGTGTAGAGCAGCGCATGAACGGTACTTGTGCCGGCGGAACCGGTGCTTTTATTGACCAGATGGCGGCTCTTCTCGAAACTGACGCCAGCGGCTTGAATGAGCTTGCAAAAGGCATGCAGCAGATTTACCCGATTGCGGCACGTTGCGGTGTATTTGCCAAAACCGATATTCAGCCTTTAATTAACGAAGGCGCACGCCGCGAAGATATTGCGGCTTCTATTTTCCAGGCCGTAGTTTCTCAGACAATTTCGGGTCTTGCGTGCGGTAAGCCGATCCGCGGTCATGTTGCATTCTTGGGCGGACCTTTGCACTTCCTCGATCAGCTCCGCCAGCGCTTTATTGAAACCCTTAAGCTTAAAGATGATGAAATAATTGTTCCGGAAGACAGCCAGCTTTTTGTAGCAAGCGGTTGTGCTTTTGGTGCAGAACGAAAATTTAATTCGGCCCCTGAGGCACTCGAAGGGGGCGAATTCAAGTTCCCTACAATCAGCGAGTTCCGTGAGAATCTTAAAAATCTTGTTGGTGCAGAACTCAGCGAAGTTCAGCGTCTTGAACCTTTATTTAAAGATCAGGCTGAACTGGACGAGTTCCAGGTTCGCCATTCAGAACAGAAGGCTAAACGCGGTGAGCTGACAAAAACTCACGGCCCTGTATTCCTTGGACTGGACTCAGGTTCTACAACTACTAAGGCCTGTCTTATTGATAAAGACGGCCGCATTATCTGGGACTTCTACGCACACAATCAGGGTAACCCGGTTGAGCTTGCAGTTCAGGTATTAAAAGACTTGTACGCTCAGCTTCCAGAAGATGTATATATTGCCCGTGCCGTTTCTACCGGTTACGGTGAAGCACTTTTCCAGGCTGCACTTGGTGTAGACTCTGGTGAAGTTGAAACAATCACTCACTTCCGCGCTGCTAACTTCTTTGTTCCAGGCGTTGAGTTCCTTTTGGACATCGGCGGTCAGGACATGAAGTGTCTTCGCATGAAGGATGGTGCTATTGTTTCGATTCAGTTGAACGAAGCATGTTCTTCCGGCTGCGGTTCCTTCCTTGATAACTTTGCCAACACAATGGGCATGGATGTAAAAGAGTTCGGTAAGATTGCTTTGATGGCGCAGAAGCCTGTAGATCTTGGTTCGCGCTGTACTGTATTTATGAACTCCCGCGTAAAGCAGGCTCAGAAGGAAGGTGCTTCGGTTGCAGATATCGCTGCAGGTCTTTCTTATTCTGTAATTAAAAATGCCTTGTTCAAGGTAATCAAACTTCGCAAGGCTTCTGATATTGGAGAAAAGGTAGTTGTACAGGGTGGTACCTTCTTTAACGATGCCATTCTTCGTGCCTTTGAAAAAATTGCAGGCGTTCAGGTTTATCGTCCGGATGTTGCAGGTCTTATGGGAGCTTACGGTTCTGCACTTATTGCTTACGACCAGTGGCAGGATCTTATGATGCCAAAGCCAGGTGAGCCGGAAGATACAGTTCACGATGTGCGCTCTGGAATTGCAACCCTCAAGCAGCTTGAAAACTTCCATGTAGATCTTGAACTCCGCCGCTGCGGTAAATGTCAGAACAACTGTCTCCTTACTATTAATACGTTCTCTACCGGAGACGAAAAACGAACCTTCATTACAGGTAACCGCTGCGAAAAGGGTGCCGAACTTGAAGGAACTGTAATTGACGCAAGTAACAAAAAGAATACCGGCCTTGATGAAGATGATTCAGGGCCGCTTCCAAATCTTTTTGAATGGAAATATAAGAGACTTTTCAACTATGCGCCCCGCAAGCCGGAAGACGCTCCAATGGGTGATGTTGGAATTCCTCGCGTACTTAATATGTACGAAAATTATCCGTTGTGGTTTACCTTCTTTAATGAGCTTGGATTCCGCGTAATTTTGAGCCAGCGTTCCAGCCGCAATGTTTACGAAAAAGGTCTTGAAACAATTCCTTCTGAATCAGTTTGTTACCCTGGAAAAATAAGCCATGGTCATGTGGTTTCACTTTTGCAGCGCGGTATAAAATTCATTTTC
>JAEEGK010018314.1_pt1 | contig 15166 bp, 9 predicted proteins | sample 8958771 | NCBI WGS metagenome assembly JAEEGK01 (sample SAMN16246547, study PRJNA631951) | gut metagenome | biome: gut microbiome; feature: rumen; material: SC-attached | host: Bos | place: Iran: Karaj | collected 2018-10 | reverse complement strand
CGCAATGTCCGAACGAAAAACGTTGGGTGAATACCGATTGGAGTCTGCCTGAACATATGATGGACAGTATGCCTACAGCCGAATTGCGTGGCGTGATGGCTGTGCTTGATAGCCTTGCTGATGTTGGTGCCGTTGATTCAACTCGGGTTTATATATGCGGCATTTCTATGGGAGGCTTTGGCACTTGGGATGCCTTGCAACGTTGGCCTGAGAAGTTTGCGGCGGCCATTCCCATTTGTGGTGGGGGAGACCCTGCCTATGCCGATGCCATGAAGGACATTCCCGTTTATATCTTTCACGGAATGCTTGATGGAGTGGTTATGCCCTCGAGAAGCATACAGATGTACAACGCGCTGAAGGATGCTGGCAATGAAGAGGCTATCCTTGTCACTTATCCCGAATTGTACCATGGATGCTGGGATGAGGCTTTTTCCACACTAGGATTGTTTAGATGGCTGTTTGGGAAGTGGAAAGAATTGCATTAAGTGTTGTATGCATCAAAACAAATTAGTATTTTTGCAATCTAATAAGCAATAAAAAATGGAATACAATCAGAATGATAATGATAATGAGGTAACAAAGGCTTCAGAACCTGCCGTTGCTTATTCGTTGAGGTTACCCCATGCTGACGCTGTGGAAATAGAAAGAGACTGCCTTTCTTTGGAAGAGTCTAAGCGGTTATTGCTTGAGAAGGTTCATCAACATTATCATTCGAAAGCATGAAAGTCTTTATTGACAAGGCTGTTCATGAAGAAATTGTGTCGTTTTATGAAGCGGCAATGAATCATCATATCACTCTTGATGAAGTCACTGTCCTGAAAAAGATTGATAGGTTGTATGATGCCATGGAATCATTGGGTGCATACGCGGAGATTTATCCTATTGCCCGTTTGAAATCAGATTGGATTGCAAAGGGTTATCAAGAATTTATCTGCGAGGATTTTCATTTTGCATACCGCATTTATGTGTTAGAAGATGGAGAGAGAATTGTCCGTGTGCATGATGCGGTCCATAGTTTGTTGTATCATTAAGGTGTTGATCAGTATCGAGTGTTGCTGCAGGTCGCGAGGTATGGTAAAGGATGTTAAGCCTCTTTTGGGAAGGGCACTGCTAGGCACAAGACAAAGGCTTCGGTACGCCTGTTGGATACACTTTCATGGAACGGCAATATCTAGGGATACGTCCATTTTAATTATGAAAACCCGACATTGCATATCGGGGTGGGGTAGGGTCGTCCCTTTGGGACTTGGCCCGGCGCATTGTCATCGTCTGCGGGACGCAGACGGCGGTGAGAGTTGACCGCAGGAGTGTCAATGCTCACATTCTTTTTGATTGAAATCTTACTTTTCACTCTTTTTTCCTTTGATTCGCTAAGTTTTTGTATTTTTGCCCTCAAGTATCGCCTAAACAGCGGTGCGTTTTTATTGGAAATAACATAGCGTTAGTGCTATATTCGGAATGTCCCTGAACCTAGGAAATTCAAAAGACATTTACGGAACGAATAAGTGCCAGCGTCTGCGCTATAGCGTGGACGGGACTTATCTTCGTAAATGGGCTTCCTAGGGCCTTGGGACATTGATAAGCGCCTATCCGCGCTTTTTCGTGTCCTGAGGTTCTTTGTCTGAGCCCATCCCCTCCGAACAGATAGTCCTTGCGCTGCAAAACTATAGCGTATGCTCATTGACAATAAAGTGGATCGTTATCCGGATGACGGCCTCAATATAACGACCGTTTGGGATTTCATCAATCTGTATTCAGGCCAACAGTCAGGCCAAACCGGGAAGCTCGACATCGTAACGGGCTATTTTACCATTCGCGCTCTCAGTAAGCTTTATCGCGAACTGCCAGAAGAGGACGAGTTCCGCATCGTTTCTTCGGAAATGGTGAGAGAAGAGAAACAATTGGACGACATCAAAGACTTGCTGAACGGCGACTTCTCGGTGGAAAGCTCTTTTCAATTAGACGAGTATGCCCAAGAAGCCAAGGCGTTCCTTGAACGCAACAGTGTGCAAGTCCGTGCTATCGCCAATGCTTTCTGCCATGCCAAGGTGTATATGTTCAAAAATAGTGTTCCCCAGAACAACGGCTATTATTTGACGGGCAGCAGCAACCTCACAGATGCAGGGTTAGGGCTTAAGAAAACCTCCAATGTGGAACTGACCATTGGCGACTCTGTCAACAAGGCCAACTCCGATTATAAAGAGGTGTGCCGTTGGTTTGAGGATATTTGGAAGACAGCCAAGGAGAAGGTTCAAGACCCCAACAATCCAGGAGCAGGCCAAATCAGCATGAAGGATTACTTCATTCGCATGATAGAAGAGTATTTCCGCAAATACACCCCTCAGGAAATCTATTATAAGATTCTCTACGAACTATTTAAGGCTGACCTTGAGTTGGACAGCACATCCATTGAGCATCAGGAGAATATGTCGCTGCTCCAAACCAGTGAGATTTGGCGGACATTGTTCAACTACCAACAAAAAGGCGTTATCTCGCTCATCAAGATGTTGCGCAAGTACAACGGTGCAATCTTGGCTGATGCCGTAGGCTTAGGAAAGACTTTCTCGGCTCTTGCAGTCATTAAGTTCTATCAGATACAGGGTTACACCACGGTGTTGCTTTGCCCCAAGAAGTTGCAACAGAATTGGACACAATACCTGAAAGGAGCGGGGTCGCGCTTCGACAAAGACAAATTTGACTATCAGGTTCGCTTCCATACCGATTTGCAGAACGAGAGGCTGCAAACCAGCTATGACACCTATAAGCTCGATTATCTGCAAAAACGCGAGAAACTGCTGATTGTGATTGATGAAAGCCATAATCTGCGCAACGAAAAGTCGGGACGATACCAAGATTTGCTTGAAACCATCATCAAAATACAATCACAGAAAGAAGGCCATCAGCTGAAGATTCTCATGTTGTCGGCTACACCTATCAACACAGGATTGCGTGATGTGAAAGGACAGTTCAACCTGATTGGCAGAGGCAAAGATGATGCCTTTGACAACGATGACTTTGGGGTGGAATCGCTCCGTAATCTTTTTGCCGATTCACAACGTAAATACACCGAATGGTGCAAAGACTCAAACCGCACCATTGGCAGTTTCATTGCTATGCTCTCCCCAAAGTTCTTCAACTTGACGGACAAACTGATTGTGGCAAGGACACGCAAGTTGATTGAGAAGACCTTGGGCGAAGACATGGGATTCCCTGAAAAAGCCAAGCCGCGAAATATTTACAAAGGTGTAGACCACTTCGGCAAATACCAGACCACGGATGAAATCTACAAGGCGTTTGAGGAGCTCACGCTTACGGCCTACCAACCCAGCCTTTACATTCCAGACAAACCCGTTCAAGCCAGAAAGGGCGCACAAAACGACTGGAACGACAATGTGAATCGTGAGCGTTTCTTGGTCAAGATGATGAGCATTTTGTTTATGAAGCGATTAGAAAGCTCGTGGTATTCATGTATGCTGACTGTGAAGAAGGTGCTCGATGTCCATGAACAAACCCTTAAAAAAGTCATCGACTTTGAAGAGCACAAGAAGAACGGAGTCATTGATGTGGATGTGCCCGATGAAGATGAGAACTTCGACACAGACGATGTGTTCACGCTTCGCAAGGGAACCATCAAACTTAGTGAGATGAAGAACCTTGGCGGATTCAAGCGAGGGCTACAACATAACGTGAAATGCCTGAACGAAATCTACCTGAGTTTGCAGGGCTTTGAGAAAAACTATCGAAACCGCTCTGAACAAGACGTGAAATTAGACGAACTCGAAAAGTTGCTCAAAGAAAAGCAGGAGAGTAAGAACAAGAAGATAGTCATCTTTACGGCTTATAGCGACACCGCCAAGTTCCTGTATGACGAGCTAATGCAACGTGGTTTCAGCCGTATAGCCTCAGTTTCGGGCACGGCCATCTATACCTCTGGCCAACAACATACCAAGGATTTTCAAGAAGTGCTGCAGAGTTTTGCTCCTTATAGCAAACTTTATAAGGAAAGAGACTGGAGCCAACTTTATGATGAAGCACTCCTTGACACGGAAAAGTATTTCGATGCCGAAAAACGTCAATGGCGTGTGCCATATACTGTGTGGGAACAACTCATCAGAGCAAATGAGCCTGGTGTAGTTCGTTTGCTTGACGACCCAATAGACATCCTGATTGCCTCTGATTGTTTGTCCGAAGGCCAAAACTTGCAGGATGCAGATATGCAGGTGAACTATGACATCCACTGGAATCCTGTACGACTGATACAACGCTTTGGTCGTATCGACCGTATCGGATCGCCCAACAAGCTGATACAATGTGTCAACTTCTGGCCTGCCACGTCATTTGAGGAGTATCTGAACTTGGAGTCGCGCATCATGAACCGTATGGTGACCATGAATCTGGTAGGCTCAGAGACGCAACAGCTAAACGACGAGTATTTGCAGATGGAGAAAGACAATCCACTTGTGGACAAGAACGCTGACCGCTTGTTGGAAGAATTGCAGAACAACAGCATCAGCGACATTGAGTCGCCTCAAGCGTTGTCGCTCAAAGACTTCTCGCTTGAAGTGTATCGTCAAGACTTGCTTGACTACTTTGAGAAATACAAGCAGCAGCTTGAAGGGATGCCCAACGGTATTTTCACCGGTTTCCGTAACAATGACACATTGTTTGAAAGCATCCCAGAGTGCCTCGTGGCTGTGATAGGCTATCCCAAACGCGAGTCATCCGAGGAAAAATACCGCGAGATTTATCTGATGTGCCAGCCTGCCGACAAGTCGAAAGCTCCTGCTTTCACTGAGATGAATCGTGCGGAAATCCTCAATTTCCTTCGCAAGAACAGGCTAAAAGACCGCTATCTGCCCGACTGGATTGAGACGCATCAAAATGAACGCATTGCCAAACTTCAAGCCATTGTCCAGCAATGGATGGAAGAACAAGTGCCGCAGCAAGCCACTAACGAAATTCTACAGATAGCGAGGTCGCGCAAAGGCTTTAGCCCAACGCCAAGTAAAGAAAGCAAGCGACTTGAAGAAAAATTCAGGAAAGAAGAATTTGACCTGATTGCATGGGAGTATGTCAGTAAATAAAACACGGAGCTATGAATACCATATTAAGAAAGTTTGTTGACGAACCGCTGTTTGATGCTTGCGCCGCATTGCTCAATCATCTTCACATTTCCTTCAATGAGATAACGCGCACGCCTATTTCATTCGAAGGCCTTTATCCAGTGCCTCTGAGCAAGGCTTTACAAGAGATTATGCGCAAAGTGGAACACACCTATTTCATAGGCACCGTGGATGAGGCTTCGTTGTCGGGACAAGCCATGGTGAAAAGCGGGGAAGATGTCACACAGGAGGCTGCCCAAGGACGCTATGCTGGGATGATGGTTTTTGCTGCTGAGATTCGTGACGAGCAGAAACTAACACGAACAGAATTGGCAACATTGACTCGTGGCTTCAACCGAATAGCCGCTGCACAACCCGTTGTGCTTTTCATCAAGCAAAACGACAAATTAGCCTTGGCCACTTGTGAACGTAGCGAATACACCCAACAATGGCGCGACGGTGAAAAGCTCGGCAAGGTGAGTTTGCTTCGCGAAATCAACTGCGAGCATCCCCATCGTGGACATATCGACATTTTGGAAAGCATTGGCGACAAAGCTTATCCAACCTTTGAAGAGCTTTACAAGCATTGGATGCAGGTGTTCTCTAACGAATTGCTCACCAAGAAGTTCTATTCTGAGCTTAGTGACTGGTATGCATGGGCGGTACAAGTGGTCAGATTCCCCAACGACCTGAACACTACGGATGATGACGAGAAATTCAATCACGAGAGTTGCATACGCCTCATCACCCGTCTTATCTTCGTTTGGTTCCTGAAACAAAAGCATCTTATTCCTGAAGAATTTTTCGATGAGGATTACATTCGGGACCATTTCATCGAGAACTTCGACCCACACGACCGCGAGAATATGCTCTACAATCCCGAAAAGAGCAAGTATTACCGCCTGATACTTCAGAATTTGTTCTTTGCTATGCTCAACTGCCCCATTGTGGAAGAGGGGAAAGACACGGCCAACAACCGTCGATTCATCAAAGAATCGTTTCAAGGGAAGAATCCTGAATACAAAATCAATACTGTGATGCGTTATCGCAAAGAATTCATGCCAGGTGGGGCAGAAATCTTTGTTGAACTTGCAAACAAAAACGTTCCTTTTCTCAATGGAGGTCTGTTCGATTGCTTGGATGATAAAACCAATAAAGTGTTTTATGATGGCTTTTCTGAGGAATCTAAATCATTGAAACAGTTATGTCTGCCCGACTGGCTTTTCTTTGGCGAGGAAGTGGGCAGAGGCATCGACCTCTCACAGTGGTATGATGACACCAAGAAACGCAATGTCGCGGCACGTGGCATCATTGACATTTTGAAACGCTACAACTTCACCATTGAGGAAAACACGCCACTTGACCAAGAAGTCTCGCTTGACCCAGAACTGTTAGGTAAGGCTTTCGAGAACCTGCTGGCTTCCTATAATCCAGAGACCAAAACCTCGGCACGCAAACAAACAGGTTCGTTTTACACACCTCGCGAGATTGTGCAATACATGGTGGACGAAAGTCTTGTTGCGCATCTGAAGCGCGTTTGTGGCGACGAGTTGGAGCCGCAATATCGTGCACTTCTCAGCTATTCGACAGAGGAAACCACGCTCAATAAAGAGCAACGGCGCAACATTATGCAAGCCATCTACCATTGTCGGGTGCTCGACCCAGCTTGTGGCTCTGGCGCATTCCCAATGGGTATGCTCCAACAGATGGTGCATGTTTTGCGACAACTTGACCCAACCAATGAGATGTGGAAGGAATTCATGATTGACATCGCCATTGAGCAGTCGCGAAAAGCCTTTAATGCAGAGGTGGAAGAGGAACGCAAGGCCAGGTTATCTGACATTGAGGAAGCTTTCAACCGTCATGTCAACGACCCTGACTATGCCCGTAAACTCTATCTGATAGAAAACTGCATCTATGGCGTGGACATCCAACCTATTGCCGTACAAATCTCCAAGCTCCGTTTCTTTATCTCTTTGGTAGTTGATCAGAAACCTTCTGATGATGCTGTGCACAACTTTGGCATTCGTCCATTGCCCAACCTTGAATCGAAATTTGTTGCCGCTAACACACTGATTCCTGTGGAGTATGACGGCACTTTAGTGGAGAATGACGATGATGTGATAAAATACAAGAGTCGTCTGAAAGAGTTGAACCACAAAATCTTCTTGGCCAAGCGCAATGTAGACAAGCAGCGACTGAAGAACGAGATTAAGGCAACTCGTGAAGCCCTTGCACAAGCTATTGAAGACACGGGATTTGTTGGCCACAGCGAGGCGAAGCAACTTGCCGAATGGGATATGTTTGACCAAAATGCATCGGAGTCATTCTTTGATGCTGAATGGATGTTTGGGGTAAAGAGTGGATTTGATATTGTGATAGCGAATCCACCGTATATACGCAGAACAAGTTTGTCAGAGAAAGATAAAGCAAATTACGAAAGACTGTATAATAGTGCCAAGAAACAATACGACATATATCTCCTTTTCATTGAACGAGGTCTAAAATCATTGCAATCAAATGGACATTTGTGCTTTATCAACCCAATTAGATTTTTCAATTCTGATTATGGTGAAGGCTGTCGTAAGGTGATAATGCGTGAAAGCTGTATTAAATCTATTTTAGATGTGTCGCAGTTATCTGTTTTTGAGAATGCGATGACTTATCCTTGTGTTTTGCTTCTTGAAAAAAATAACAATAAGCATAATCTTGTTAAATATTATCGACCGAATGGAATCATAGAGGTGTTAAACCTAAAAACTAGCAATGCAGCAACCTTTGAACAGTCTACTTTCAATTCAGAAGAATGCCTTTTTATTATTCCTTCCGATAATGGCACCTCTAAAATTATTGGAAAAATAGACAAGATCAAATCTTCTATATCCACTTATTTTAATGTTGCAAGGGGCCTGGCAAATAACAAAGTGGATTTTGATTTTGGAACATATCCAGCAATAAAATCAAAGAATGTTGATAAGTACTGTATAAAAGGAAACATAGAATATGTTGATACAGATTACGCTCAAAGGTTTTCACCGGAGATGGTTATTATGCCAAGAACAGTTCTTTATCTAAAGTCAACGATTAAGAAAAAAGGTTTGATACTCCTTGATAGAATCTATTATCTAATTCCCAAGAATAACACAACGATTGAAAACCAATATGTCGTTGGTATAATCAATAGTAAGATAACAAACTTTTGGTTTGAATATAAGTATAGTTCAACCAAAGTCTCTGGGAATTACTTTGATTTGAATGGAAATCAAATTAAATCTATTCCGTTACCATATAATGAAAAGCATAAGACTGCTATTATCTCTCTTGTTAATCAAATATTAGATAAGGGAGGAGATAAAGTATTAGAGCAGGAAATCGACCGTCTCGTTTATCATCTTTACGGCTTGACTTACGATGAAGTGCTTGTCATTGACCCTATGCCGCCGTTTACGCGGGAGGAGTATGGGGAATAAGTGGGATTAAAGGAAAACGACAATGTTTTTGTCATTTATGGTTGTATGTATCTTTTTTATGTGTATTTTCACACTTGATATGACCTCCCTCGCTTCCCATTAGTTCAGCGCATCAGGGGGGCGATTTTAATATTAGGCACAAACCCTTAAAAAAATAAACCAAATGTTCGTCAAATAGAAAAGAAACATTTACCTTTGCAACGCGTTGAAAGGACTGCCCAAATGGGACTTCGGCATCCTGACAACATAAGAAAAACAAGTAAAATTAGAAGTCCTTCTCAATTATTGATACAATGGCAAACAAGATGTGGAAAGATTCCGAGTCAGAGTATGACTTTTTGCATTTCAATTACCTTGCAGAGCAAGTGATTGATGTTTCCAAGGATGACAATCTTAGCCCTGCCACCATCGGGATTTATGGCGATTGGGGAAGTGGCAAGTCCACCCTAATGAAGATGGTTAAGAATACATTGGATGCAGATAAAAAAACACTCACTGTTGAGTTTAATGGTTGGCTCTTCGAAGGCTATGAGGATGCAAAAACTGCTCTATGTGGAACCATTTTGGATGAGATGTATAAGCATGAGAAATTGTTTGCTAAAGGGAAAGATAAGATAAAAGCATTGCTCAAAAAGGTAGATGGTGGTAAACTACTTAGCAAGGGTATTAAATATGGGCTTGACTTCTTCCTGACTGGTGGGATTGGAACTATTACTGAATTGACGCTTACAGGTTTGATCAGTGCAGTCAAGCAAAAATCAGGGGATGTGTCTGAGGGTGAAATAAAGAAGGTTATAGATGCACTAAAAACAGAAGATTCAAAACGATCAGAAATCAAGAACTTCCGTAAAACATTTAAGGAAGTCTTTGAAGATTGCAAAGGAGAGCGTCTTGTGGTTTTTATCGACGAACTTGACCGGTGCACACCGGATACAGTGCTTGATATTTTTGAGGCAATCCGCTTGTTTCTCTATGTCCCGGGAACGACCTTCATAATAGGAGCTGATGAACGATTGGTTAGTTACGCCGTTAAGACCAAATATAAGGATATACCAGGCCACGATATAGATATTAGTAAGGAGTATTTGGAGAAATTGGTTCAATACCCGGTCAAGATACCACAGCTTAATGAACAAGAGGTCAAGCAATATATTACTTGTCTTCTGCTCCAAAATGAGGATGTCGATTTTGAGAAAGTAGTAAATGCCATTCAAGGGTTGGCATTAAATGAAGAGTTTACAATTGGTATTATAAAGAAAGCCACAGGCAAGGAAGCTACTGAAGAGATAAAGGCAGCCTTCGATCTTTCCAATCAAATTTATTCAGCTCTCGCAGCCTTGATGAAAGGTAATCCTCGACATTGCAAACGCTTTTTCAATACACTGATGATGCGTATTTCATTGGCTGAACGCAGGCACGTGACGCTTCAAAAGAAAGCATTAGCCAAACTTATGCTTGCAGAGTATTATAAACCCAGTTTTATAGAGGCCTTGATGAAGCCGGAGAGTAAAGAGGAGTTGAAACAACTGGAGTGTGGGAAATGTGAAGGAGCGTTCGCCTCTCTTAAGGATTGGAACAACGATGAATGGGTGCAGAAATGGGCCATGGGCGAGCCTAGGCTCAGTTCAATAGAAAATCTTTCAAACTATTTCTACTTCGCTCGTGAAAGCAGGAAGTTGTATTCTTCAAGTGCAGAAATACTAAGCACGGAAGCAAAAATGGTATTAGGTGACTTAATGGATGCATCAGAATCAGTAAGGAGTAAAGCGATTGAGGCTGTAAAACAACTGGCCGTGGCAGAGCAGGTTGCACTATCCAATGCGATGTTTGATGAATTGATAAAGGAAGAAAAGATTGATAGTAAGAAGTTCAAATCCTATCTTGAACTTGTTGAAACGCTAAAGCAGCAGAAAGAAGCAGTATCAAGAATTCAAACACTACCAGTGAATAGATTATCACCTGGATTGGTAGGACAAATGACTACTTTTGTCAAGATACTTGATAAAGCAACGAAAGAGTCTCTAAAGAACTATCTATTAACAAATAGTAAACTCAAAAATTCTGTAAGCGCCACCTTCAAATAATAATTATGGGAACATCTAATCTTTATAAAGGCCCTAAGGGCTCATCACTTCTTCCTGTTGACTACACAGACGAAACGGACTCGCCATCTGTGGATACCGCTATTGACGAAACTCCTGATAAAGAAGGACTGCCAGGTGATGAGGTGACGGTAGGTGATGATAATCTAGAACAGGAAGAACCTCAACGAGAGGATACGTCTCTTATTAGTTGGACTCAGGCAAAGCGCACATTTACCAACCAGATAGGAAAGCGTTCGCCAAATGTTAGGCTGATAGTTAAGACTTATACCAAGGCTTCTGGTGGCTATAAGCATGCTGCTGCGACATCCACATCGTCAAAGAGGGTGGCACGAGGCATAATTTCATTGTTCTCTGGAGCGCCTGATACTATTCGAAGACGGATTGAACAAATAGGAATAGTCTTCGTAGGTCGCAGCACACAAGAGATTTTCAATGATATATATTCTTATCTTTGTACCGGAGCTGCAACACGTGCAGACGCATTAGCTGACAAGGCCTTGTCGCAGACATTTTCGGAATTGTTTGAAAGTGAACGAATGAGCGAGCAAAGTATGGAAGTATTTACGCCTGAACTACTAGAGTTTTTGGTATCTCATTTCATTGCCAATTCAATTTACTACAAACTATTAAATGAAGTGTCGTTCGGTGAGTTAACTAGTGATAAGGATAATTCAGACATAGCTAAGATTGAGGATGAATTAAAGACATTCATTGACGGATTGGTGGATGGACGAGTACCAGAGCATTTACATGAAGGGATTACGCATGACGAAGTTGGTAAGATGGTTGATGATCTTTACGAGGACTGTTATAAAGTGATGGAGGGTTTAGCTGAATGAAGACAACATTTAATTGCCATCTGAATAACGATGATACTTTTCAAGTTGCAGGGGCAGACCTTGTGCCGATGCATACAAAAGAAAAGTACGCTTATACCCTTTGGACTCAAAAGAAAAGACATCTGAATATGATTCCAAACTTCTTCATGCCAGAGGCAATAGATTTATTCTACATTTCATTGATGGTTTTCTATGCTGACAGGAAAGTGCTTCGCAAGAAACAACCTGATGCTTGGACACGGAACATCGTGGTTTATATGCCGGTGCTATGTCTTGACAAATGGAATGCAAACAAAGACCTTATAGAAAAGATATTGGGGTTCCTTACGGGCGATTATTGGAAGTTTTTGTTCCGTGAAAGGAGTCTTAATGATTACGAGGTTTTACGCCGTGAGGCAATGAGCAATAACAAAGACAAGCTTTCGGCCACCGAGTTCTGTATGCTATCTGGAGGACTTGACTCGTTTATCGGGGCCATTAATCTTTTGGTTGATGGTTATCGCCCCATCTTTGTGGGAAATTACAACGGCGGCAAAGGCGTGAGTGTTTACCAAAAGAAAGTCATAGACCTGCTGAGCGGTTATTTTGCATACGATAAGAACCGTTTTTATCAGTTTTACGCTGCGCCCAAAAGTGGCAAAGAAGACACTACACGTTCCCGTTCGCTGATGTTTTTCGCCCATGCCATTTTGTTGGCTTCGGGTATGGGTAACCCTGTAACGCTGTATGTCCCAGAAAATGGTGTTATATCTTTAAATATACCTCTGACAATTCATCGTATAGGTAGTCTGAGTACAAGAACTACACATCCCTTCTTTATGGGTATGTTGCGTAGGTTGCTTTCGAATCTAGGATTGCCCATAACAATAGAAAACCCATTCCAGTTTGATACCAAGGGAGAAATGGTTAAGAATTGTCATGATAGGCAATTCTTGAAAGAGAATGTCAAATGGACAATGTCTTGCTCGCATCCAGACTTGGGCAGGTATTCTGGTGAAACAGAACCCTCACATTGCGGATGCTGCCTGCCATGCACCATACGCCGTTCAGCTATCAGATTTGCTGGTTTAACTGATGAGTCTACCTACAGAGATGTTCAATACGAAAAACCAGAACATGCCATAAACTTAAAATCATATCGTTTGGGATTGAAGTATTATGATGAACATCGTATCAATCCATTAATGGCTATACAGCAGTCTGGACCCATCAAGGAACGTCAAGATGATTATGCAGATTTGTACACTAGGGGAATGGAAGAATTAAAAGGTTTCTTGGATAATCTATGATGGAACATTTATTTGACACCCATTTTCATCTGGATTTACAGGGAAATCGTGCTGAAGCGATACGAGAGATTGAAGAGAACCGTGTGTATACCATAGCGGTCACTAATCTTCCTGACTTATTTAAACGGGAATCCAAAGAAATTTATAATAAGTATATTCGGTTAGGACTTGGATTTCATCCAGAATTGGTACATCAATATAAAAAGCAAATCCCATTAATGTGGGATTTACTGCCCTCAGCACGATATATTGGAGAGGTCGGACTGGACTATGTGGATGAGACATACAAGGATGAACAACTGTGGTTTTTCCGTGAATTGATTGAACGTTGCAGGTATGAAGATGGAAAAATACTGACCATTCACTCGAGACGAGCTATAAAAGATGTGTTGGATGTGATAGACAAAGATTATCAGTTCAAGGCAATTCTCCATTGGTTTACTGGTAATAAAGCAGATCTTATCCGAGCCATCGAAGCTGGAGCCTATTTCTCAATCAATAGTGCAATGATGGCTTCCAAGAGATTTATTGAGATGTTGCCTTCAATACCTGACGATAGACTGCTACTTGAAACCGATAGCCCATTCACTTTTTTCAAAGGTTCTCATTTAGAGGCATTGAAAAAGATAGAGGAAGATTTGAAAGAATATAAGCCAGATGTCGATTTATGGGGCAATTTTAGAAGACTGCTATCAGACTAAATATGTGATGAGTGGGCAGGTGCTTCTGGCGCAGACTTTCATATGTACGACTTAAATCGGAAACGGTAGGCAGTGCCACCTGAATACTGGCATGGTTGATAGCGGGATGCGAGGTAAGCGCCTAATAATCCAAACTGATCACAAAAACAAACCCCATAAGTCAATCCCAAATATAACAATCAACTACGTAAAACATTGCCTATTTAGAGCCATACGCCTCTTCAAGCACCTTCTCCAAATAGGGCTTGTATTCGGTCGGTGTGCGCTTGCTGATGGCATATTTGTATTTGGGATTGTTTATGTTTTGGCAAATCCGTATGTGACAGTGCCCGGTTCAAACATGGAGTGCCGAATTAAGAGAAGCCTGCATCATAATGCTATCCAATGCTTCAGCATAGATTTCCTTTCCTTCGGCATCGTTCAAGTCGTTAAGACAAATCGGGTATTCTGAACGGCCAGTCTCATCGAAAGTGATATGTTGATGCGACACTGTTTGCGACCACAACGAGTCTTCGCTGTGCGTCTCGTCCGTCAAGTCATCGGCTGACTTGTCCTTACAATAGGCAATCACGCTATTGATGATGTCCATTTCGTATTCGCTAAAGCCCTTCAAATCTTGGTCGATAGCGTAGGGATTCGTCTTGTTGGCGGACACATGCCATTTGTCATCATCTTCTTTGACACATGTCGCAAAATTTGCAAAAGCACCATCCTTGACTTCGTAAACACTAGGAGCCACAGGACCTTTCTTCCATGCATAATAGTCAAGCCATGTTAGCGGAATGGCTCGCATCTGCACGGATTTCTCGTCCATGAGGTATATTACTTTCAGTAACTTGCGCAAATGAATCTGCGGCATCTGGCTGCATATATATTCGAGCAATGCACCTATTTTGTTTGCATTTACCTGTAATCCCAAATTCGAAATCATGGATTGTTTTGTTACGGTCACATTGCAAAATTACTGCTTTTTTTAAAATATGTCAGTTGATTTACAAAATTACGCGAGAAATACAGCGTCCGACATCTAAACGAAGGTTAAGGCTCAGATCCAACTCACAAGCATAATGTCATATAAGGCGGAATCCGAAAGATGTCCTTCACTTCGGAAGAGTTTTCGGGTGGATGACATAGTTTCCTGCTACGACAAGCCCCAAATATCGCCAATCATTTTCAGTTTTCACAACACAAACGCTGTTGTTTAAATGCAAATTTCGTGATTTTTTCACGAAAATATGTATTATATATTGATTTTCGGTTTTTATTTTATATCTTTGCAGCCGAATTTCATTTTAAACAACGGCAATCATGATACAGGAGTTTCAAGTACAGAATTTCTATAGCATTAGGGAACGGCAGTCCATCAGTTTTGTGCCGACCAACGACGATAATATGCGTGGGCAATACGTCCATGAAGTGGCTGATGGAGTCGGGCTACTGAAGGTGGGCATCGTGTATGGTAGCAATGCCAGCGGTAAGACCACCTTGCTCCAAGCCCTGTCGTTCTTCCGCAGCGTCATGATCGACAAACCAGAATCGAAGATTGACGACATGGGATTCTTCCCATTCCTGCTCGACAAACACAGCAATGGGGAGCATTCGCACATGCAGATGACATTCTGGGTAAAAGGAGAAAAGTATATCCTACATCTTGAATTCG
>JAEEGK010018312.1_pt1 | contig 15168 bp, 12 predicted proteins | sample 8958771 | NCBI WGS metagenome assembly JAEEGK01 (sample SAMN16246547, study PRJNA631951) | gut metagenome | biome: gut microbiome; feature: rumen; material: SC-attached | host: Bos | place: Iran: Karaj | collected 2018-10 | reverse complement strand
GATTTCTCTTTTGAGGAAGAGATTTCATGTGCACAGTTGTATTATCAAATGCACGAGTTTTATAGGGAAAATAACGCAAAGTATTTCTTATTCAAGTTAAATTCTGATTCTCAACAAGAAAAAAACCTTGATATACATGAAAAAGATTATCCTATTGTAAAGATAACTTTGGAAGACTTGAAAAAACATATTGAATCTATGCCAGAAAGTGATGAATGATTAAATTCAAAAGTTGTCTTGTCAACGTTGCTAAATATATTGGAAAAATATTTAGCTGGTGAAAATATTGCATATACAGAAAAATGAGTGGTTTTAAATTCATGAGAATTTACATGACTTACTTCAGAAGAAGTTATCAAAAAAATGCAAATCTGGTTATCAGAAAGAGATTTATGATGAGTAAAGAGAAATTATAAAATTCAAGATTGGGTATTCTCTCGTCAGAGATATTGGGGAGAGCCTTTCCCAGTAATACTTTGTCCAGATTGTGGAGTAGTGCCAATGAATGAGTCAGATTTGCCACTTCTGTTGCCTGATGTAGAAAATTATGAACCAACAGGAACAGAGGAATGACCATTGGCAAATATTGATGAATGGATTAATGTAAAATGTCCTCATTGCTGAAAAGATGCAAAAAGAGAATCAAATACTATGCCATGATGGGCTGGAAGTAGTTGGTATTGGCTTAGATATATGGATGCACATAATGATAAAGAGTTTGTTTCTCCAGAAAAAGAACAATATTGGAAGAATGTGGACGTTTACGTATGATGAGCAGAACACGTTACTAGACATATGATTTATGCGAGGTTTTGGCAAAAGTTCTTATATGATTTATGAGTAGTAACTCAAACAGAACCATTCCATAGATATGAAAAAGTTTGACTGATTATGGCAGAAGATGGTCGTAAAATGTCTAAGAGACGGTGAAATGTAGTTAATCCTGATGATGTAATTGCAGAATTCTGAGCTGATGCATTCCGTACATATGAAATGTTTATGTGACCATTTGATCAATATATTTCACGGAATACTAACTGACTTAGATGAACAAAAAAATTCTTGGATAAAGTTGTAGCATTATGGGATAAAGTTAGTCCAGATGCTAAATTACCAACTGATGTAGAAATATTATTCAATCAAACTATCAAAAAGACTACTGAGGATATCGATGCATTCCGTTTCAATACTTCAATTGCTCAGTTTATGATATTGGTAAATTCATTTACTGAATGTGAAGCTATTCCAACTGAGGTATTTGAGAAATTCGTTATTTTATTAGCTCCTTTTGCTCCACATCTAGCTGAAGAATTCTGGTCTCTATTAGGTCATGAGTTTTCAATATTTAAGAATGCTCATTGGCCAAAATATGATGAAAGTAAACTTAGCTCAGACTTAGTAAAAATGGCTGTTCAATTTAATGGAAAAGTTAGATGAACTATAGAAGTTTCCAAGGAAGCAACTCAGGATGATGTAATGAATGCAGTTAAATCAGATTGAAAATTAAATTGATATTTATCATCATGAGAACCTAAGAAAGTAATTTATATTCCTTGAAAGATTTTGAATATAGTATTATAGAATTTACGTTTATAAAAAAGCTCTCCGATGAGAGCTTTTTTTAAATTGAAGTATTTAATTAGTTGAATTGAACGTAAACTAATTCAGATGGATCTTTGTATTTACATCCTCATCTACTAGATACGCGAGAAGTGTTTTCATCTAGAGTTTCAATCATTTTGAATGATGTACATTCAACAAATTCTTGGTCTTCTCAATAACATGTTAGGTCAGAGCAATGAGCAGGAAGTACCCAGTTTGCTTCTTCTTCTGTATTTACATGAGTTATAGTATATGGTTCTATGTTCTCTTCTTCAAATGTTTCAGTAGGTTCAGCGTCGCTATTTATCTCGCTATCTGTATTTTCTCACATTTCTGTAAATTCATTCTCATTATTTTCTTCTACTGTTTCATTATAGTATTCAGAATCTCAAGTATTATCTTCGGTATTTTCTTCAGATTCAGTATTTTCGTTTTGTTCGTTTTGTGGTTCTTCTGTGTCCATAGCTAAATTATCAATGGCTTGAGAAATATATTGCGTTAATTCTTCATTTGGTTCTTCTTTTTCCATTACTTCTGCTAATATATTTTTTAGCTGTTCAGCTTTATTTTCAGAATTATTTTCTGATGAAACAATTTCATCAACTTTGTTGTAATATGCTTGAATTTCGTCAACTTCTTCAGTGTCTTCTTCAACTAATTCAGTTTCTTCAATTTTAGGTAAATCGATTTCAGGTACTACAGTATTTTGAACGTTGTTTGTAGTTGAACTGTTTAGTGGAATTAGAGTTTCTAGGTAATCAATTGCGTTTAGAATTTGGTCTTTTGCAAATACAGAACACGCTGCAAATGCTAAAAGCATTAGAAGGATACCAGATAAGATTCATGATGTGAATCCTGATTTTTTTGCTTTAGATTCATGCTGTTTTAACCATGCTAATTTTTGTTGTTCTATAGCAGCCTTGCGTTGTTCGGCAGTTACTTGTGCAGTTTGTATGTTTTGATGATTATCTAGAGAAGTATTTGCAATTTGTTTATCGAAAGCATGTTCTGAGATTTGGATATCATTTTCGTTGTTTGTAAATTCTGGATTTAGGACATTAGTTTCTGTGCTTGCAGCTTCTGTAACTTGAGTTGCAGTTTCTGCATTACTTGATTGTGGTTGAGTTTCCTGTAATTGTGGTTGAGTTTCTTGTAATTCTGGTTGAGTTTCTTGTGGTTCTGATTGAGTTTCTTGTGGTTCTGATTGAGCAGGAGAAGAAATTTCTTCTTGTTGAATTGGTTCTTCTTGTGCTAGCTCTTCTTTTACGGGAGTTTCTTCAGCAATATTTTCTGAAAATAATTGAGAAAAGTCTGTACTTTGTGGTTCGGTAGCAGGATTCTCAATGTTCGTACTATTTGGATTTGCTGGATTTTCTCCAGGATCTCCCATAGTTGGACTTGCATTTTCTAATTCTTCCATGTTTTTGATAATTAATGATTAAAATTTTATTTTTGGATTAAAACCCTTTAAAAATTTGTTGTAGTTGTCTTTTCTTTTGTTTCTCTTCACGTTGTTTATCTTTTTCAGCTTTTAGTTTATCATAATAATTGTCAGTTAAGAATATGAATTTCTCTAGAATTGCTTTAGTATCATTGTATTCTGGTGTATCAGAATCAGATTTATTTATTTTTTCATATAGAATTACTTCATCTACGAATATATTTAATTCTTTATCTTCATTATATGAGAATTGAACTAGATGTTCATTTTCTTCTCATGTTTCTTGGATTGTTTCGACTTTTTTGATGTATAAATCAATAGGCTCATCTTCTTCCTCAATTAGATAGAATAGATATTCGAGGGTAGATTCATCAGTTTTTGATCATAGAATCTCGAAGTAAGGATTTTGTTGTCAGTCTTTACGTTCAAGTTTGAATATTTCGCGTGCATTTTGAACTAAATGCATAAATTGCTGACTGAGTTCATCATCTGCAAAGAATTCTGGTTCATATTCAAATAATTCTTCTTCAGTTGGTTGATAATCTGCATCGTTTTCAGAATTTGGATTATCTTGTCATTGTTCTAACTGGATTTCTTCATCAGTAATAATTTCTCATGTGGCTGAATTCTTTTTTATTTTTCTAGTTTTTAGCGGTTCTTCTTTTTCGTCTTTTTTGTTTGAGTCGGCAGCGATTGGTGTATTGATAGCTATCTCATCTTCCTCATCTTTTTCTTCTTCATTTGTATTGATAATTTGCTGTGTCTCTTCCTCGTTGTTCTCATCAGCTTCTTCAGTGTCTGTTTTACTTACTTCATATTCACTATCTTCGTTGGTATCTTTTTCATCTTCATTTTCGGTTGTATTTTCATGTTCATCATCTTTTTCTTCTTCGATTTCTTCGTCATCAGTATCATCAATTTCTATGTTTTTAATATCATCATTTGTTTCATTCTCTTCGTTGTTCTCTGTTTGAGTCTCAATGATTTCTTCAGGTTGTTCTTCGTTTTTAATTTCTGTATTTTTTTGCTTGGCTTCATCTTCTATGTTTTCTTCATCTTCTTCCTCATTATTATTTCATTCATCTTCATTATCTTCATCCTGATTGTTATTGTCAGTTTCTTCAATGATTTCTTCTGGTTCAACCTCAGATGTATTTTCTGAAATTTTATTTTTGTCACCTTCTTTCTCATCTTCCATATACTCATTCTGAGATTCACTTTCTTCATCATCCTCAAATTCCTCATCTTCATCTAATTCAAATGGATCGAAATTTTCTGTATTTCATTCTGAAGCTTCTTCATCATTTTCGTCTAGATTTAATTCAAAAGGATCGAAGAATTTAGCAGAATCTCATTGTTCAGATTCCTCTTTGTTTCCTTGGTCCTCGTTTTCAATTTCTTCTTTGATTGTTTCCTTTGAAGTTTCTGTGATTGCTTCAGGTTCTGTATCTGTTTTCTCTTCAACTTTTTCTTCTTCAATTACTTTTTCTTCTGGTTCTTCATCATATTTTATTTCTTCAGGTTTTGATTCTTCAATATTATTATCATTTTCTTTCTCATCCTGTTCTTCATTATTTTTTTCATCATCTTCTTTATCTGGATTTTCTATGATTTCTCATTCAATTGGTTCTTCATTCTTTTCTTCGGCTTCATCTTTATAAATTTCATCGTAATTATCATTTCATCAATTGTTGTCTAGTGATTCATCAACAGATTGTAAATTCTGCTCAAGATTAGATTCAGCTTCTTTTTCATCTTTTTGTTTCAAATATTCTTCGCTTTCATTATCTGTATTTTCATTATTTTCAGTGTTTTGGTTATCTTCGTTATCTTCAGGATTATTTGATTGTCTAATCATTTCATCTAAATCACTTGTGGTAGTCATTTCTTCGTTAAGCTTGTCGATTTCTTCTTGTGTGTTATAACGGAAATCTAGTAAATCTTTTGTCTTTTCTGTGATTTCTCAACCAAAAAAAGAACGTCTTTTGGGAGATTCGTTATGATTTCTTGCTTCTACTCATTGATTTTTGTTATCTGGCATATTCTACAACGTTCTATGATAAAAATTTTCTATATTATTATACATAAAAACTTCGAAAAAGTCAAAAAAATCAGACTTTTTTTACTTAAAAAACATTTGTATTTCTAGGTGGAAAATATATACACGAATTGTCGTATTTTAAGCGACGTATTTTATCTGTTATATTGTTAGGTTAAATGAGTGAAGAAATGATTATTAGCCAAACTAAACTTTTTGTTGGAGGGCTAAATTGGCAAATGAGAGGTAATGACCTCAGAGAAGAATTCTCACCTTATGGAGAAATTGTTTTCGCTAGAGTAAATCTAGATAGAGAAACAAAGAGAAGTAAGGGATTTGGATTCGTTGAATTTGCTAATGCAGAAGATGCAGCTAAAGCTAAAGCTGAAATGGATTGAAAAGAAGTTCGATGAAGAGCTATCAAAGTTGATTTTGCAAAAGAAGATCCAACAAAGATGTATAATAAAGCTGAAAGAGCAGAAGCACCTGTTGAAGCTAAAGTAGAAGCAGTAGAAGCTGCAGCTGAAGAGGCAGAGGAAGATGAAACTGTAGTAGATGAAAATGCTTTCTAATGTATTTAACTACTAAGAATAATCTTGAAAAATCCTGTGTTTGAGTGGCACAGGATTTTTAAAAAAGTGAATTTTTTAATTGGTTATAATGAGAAAAATCTTCATTTGATTGTTTGAATACTGTTTTTTTAGGTTCTTTTAATTTTTTAAATATTATATTTTAACTTGACTTTTAAGTGTCATTATATATGATATATTTATACTTTATAATTGTATTTATAAATTATGTTGAGCCTTGAGGAAGTACCTGATAATCGAAAGAATCTGGATAATGTGGAAGAATTGGGAAAATTACGGCCAAATTTATCACAGAAAGAACAGGAGGAGTTAGGTAGGGCATTATTAGGGAAGATGGAGGATTTATTCCATAAACGTTTATCAAATTTTGTAACTAGATCTGCGTCTGAAATTCCGGGACAGGGTACTATTAGTATAGAAATACCAGAGATATGAGAGTTTAAATGATTTAATTTTAAATGTTCAATTTCTTGAAGGGAGCATCATTATGATTATTATTGAAAAGATGAATACATATATAAAAATATCTGTGAATGTAGGGAAATAGAGGAGCTGATCCGTGCGATTCGCCAATATAAAAAAGAAGCTTGATTTTATGTAGATGAAGATGATTCTGATATTTTTAAAACATTAGAGGCTAAGAGTTTAGCTAATATTATGTTGGAATTACGTTCAGGTTTTCTAAAAATTGAACGTTTATGGGTGAAGGATAAAGATGGGAAAGTATGTGCGCTTAATGTTAATTTTAATTGATTTGCTGGTCCATTTGAGGATATTATTGGTAGAGCATATTTTCTTGTACATGTTAATGATGTAAATCCATTTGATGTAAATCCATTTGAGGATATTATTAAAGCGTATTCTCTTGCACATGTTAATGATGTAAATGACAAAGATAAAACAGAGTAAATGACAATATACTCCAATTAAACTACTAAGAATAATCTTAAAAAATCCTGTGTTTGAGTGGCACAGGATTTTTTCTTTGAAAAGATATAAATAATTGGTATATTAAATATGTTTAGTTTTGTGAAACTATAATAATGCAAATAGAAAATAATGTAGATTTAAAACCATATAACACATTACAAATTCCTGTAAAAGCAAAATATTTTGTTAAAATCGAAAATGAATATGATATTCAAGAATTGATAAAAAATGATTTATGGGAATCTGAAAAACATTGTATCATTAATGGTTGAGCTAATATACTTTTTACTCATGATTTTGATGGAATTGTAGTAAAGATTGAAACTAAATGAATAGAAGTAATTAAATTTGAAGACAATAATGTTATTGTTGAGGTAGCAGCAGGAGAGAATTGGTCAGATTTTGTGCAGCGGTGTTGTGATAATAATTATTTTGGAATTGAAAATTTGATAGATATTCCATGAAATGTATGAACTGCTCCTGTTTCAAATATTTGAGCGTATTGAATTGAAGTTTCTAGTCTAATTTATGAAGTGGAATGAATTGATTTAGAAACATGAGAAAAAAAAGTTTTTAAAAATTCTGAATGTGAATTTGGGTATAGAACTAGTATTTTTAAATATAATTTAAAAGATTTATTCTTGGTTACAAAAGTTAGATTTCTTTTGTCGGTTTTTGATGAAAATTATGAGCCAAATATTTGATATAAGGATATTCAAAGTTATATGAATGAGAAAGAAGTAAATCCTGAAACTCCTAAAGAAGTTGCGGAAATAATCCATGAAATTAGGTTAAATAAACTTCCGGATTGGCATGAAATTTGAACAGCATGAAGTTTTTTCGCAAATCCTATTATTTCATTGGATGAACGAGCAGAATTGGAGAAGAAATTTCCAGATTTATCACATCATGAATGTGTGGATTTTGGTGAGAAGAAAATGAAACTTTCAGCAGGGCAGTTGATTGATCAATGCTGATTGAAATGATGGAGAACTGAAAATTGAAAAACTTGAACTTATGAAAAGCATGCGTTGATATTAGTTAATATTTGATGAACAGCAGATGATGTTTTGGAGGCTATGCATTATATTCAGAAATGTGTACAAGATAAGTTTTGAGTTATATTAGAGCCTGAAGTTGTTTTAGTTTAAAGGAAAAGGCGATAAGGGAAAGACTCCATTATCGCCTTGTCGGAGGAGCTGATTGGATTCGAACCAACGACCTCGAGATCCTCACTCTCGTGCTCTACCAACTGAGCTACAACTCCAAGTTGTGCGGCAACGAGAAACGTACCGCACTTTTTGTGCCCCTGAGGGGAATTGAATCCCCGACTGCAAGATCATCACTCTCGCCTGCTACCACTGCATCACAGAGGCTCGCCCAATATACAAAAAGATATGTAAAAGTCAATATTATTTGTAGTGAGTAACTATTATTCAAATCTAAGCGCGTCAATTGGCTGTAATTCGGCAGCTTTTTTGGCTGGTCAGATTCATGATACTATTCAAATTAAGAAAGTGAGTGCTGTGGCTAGTACAACCACATCCATAGTCATTGAAACATTAATTCATTCTATGTGGAAGCTATTTACTAGCTGTATAGCTAGTCGTGAAAGTATAATTGCTAAGATTCATCATATAGATGTTACTACTACAGATTCTATCAAAAATTGGGTGATAATATCCTTATTTAGAGCTCAAATGGCTTTTCTGATTCAGATTTCTCTAGTTCTTTCTGTAACTGAAACTAACATAATATTCATTACTCAAATTCATCATACTAAGAGAGAAATTGATCAAATAGCTGCAAGTAAATAAGTAAAGATTCACATTGCTTTATCGATTGCGTCTCCGATCGCTGATAGTGATGATACAGAGAATCATGCTAAGTCTATATGACTAACATTATATTTTCTCATTAGAAAATATTTAATTTTATTCATCCATTCATCTACATTATCATCGTATCATAATACCACAGTAATACTTCAAATTTTTGTTGTTGTATCTACTTTTTGTTGGTATGTTGTAATTGGAATATATGCTTGACCAAAAATACTTTCTTCATCTAGTATTCAGATTATTTTAAATTTTCTATTATTGTAATATATATATTGTCAAATTGGTTCAACATCATCGTAAAGATAATCTACACAATTTTTGTTTATAATGGCTACATCTTCATTTTTATCAAAATTTCTTTGAGAAAATTTATTTCAGTATTTCCAGTCAAGTGAGGTCTTTTCGAAATAATCGATAGGCACTCACATAAATTGTCACATTAGATTATCGTTATCTTCATTTTTTAGCATTCATAGAGATGAATTGCTATATGTTATTTTTCAGCTTAACTCTGGGAAATAATATTGAAGATCATCTATTAGTTTTTCATCTAGAGTAATAGCTTTCACGTATCAATGTACATCATCATCTGTTCGCTGGGTATATCATCAATCTGGAGTTATGGTAATATTATTTGTGATTAATGAAGCCATTTGATCTTTTACTCATTGTTGTGCTCATGTTCCAAAAGACATTAGGAAAATTACAGAAAAAAGTCAGATTACAATTCCAAGTACACTTAAAAATGATCTCATTTTATTCGAAAGGAGATTTCATATTGCGTCTTTAATGTAAGTTGAAAAGTTCATACTTTATAAACAATAATATTAAATTATTCTTCATCTCCATGAAGGAATTGTCAGTCTTTCATTCTAATCATTTTTTTTGCAGATTCTCAAATGTGACGATCATGCGTAATTAATAAAACCGTCTTGTGCTGTTCTTCATTTAGTCTTTTGAATAATTCTAGAATTTCTTCTCCAGTGACAGAATCTAGAGCTCATGTTGGTTCATCGGCCAAAAGTAATGATGGATTGGATACTAATGCACGTGCAATACAAACTCTTTGTTGTTGTCATCAAGAGAGTTGGTTAGGTAATGCATTTAATCTATTTCATAATCACACCATCTCTAGGGCGGCTGCACATCTATCTTTTTTCTCTTTGTTGGGCACTCACATATATGATAGTGGAAGTGCTACTTGTTCTCGTGCAGGCATTCTTTTTAGCAAATTATATCACTGAAATACAAATCAAATTGTGGTTCTACGAATCATGGACCATTCATCAGCTGTCATTGCTTTAACCTTTTCTCATCTAAGCAGATAATCCCCAGTTGTAGGTTCATCCAGTAATCAAACTATATTCATAAGTGTAGATTTACCACATCCAGATGGTCACATTATTGAAATGAAAGCTCATTCATCAATCCAAAAATTAATTCATCTTAAAGCATGAACTGCTTCGATTCAGTTTTCTGGATCATCTACTCAATAGCTTTTTGTTACATTAACTAATTCAATTAGATGAGGAGATTGCTTTTGTATGTCGTCGGCTTTTTTTGACATTGTTTATTGGTCAATTTCTAAATTAAAATCATCACATTCCTCATTGTGAACGTCATCATCTATTTCATCCTCATCACCAGCTACCTCTATTTTGCATAGCATTTTCTCTTAATGCATTTTCATCTCTAAAATCTATTTCTTCTAATTCGGTCGATAGTCACATGCTTTCCATTCATTCTGTGGAATAGAACATAGCTTTAACTATATCTCATGTTTTAAGTCAACTTATAATTTCTGTATTTGTTTCATCTGAATCTCAGATTTCTACAGGAGCTTCTATCCAGTTTTCTCATTGCTTTAGCATTACAGTATCTTGTCATGAAACTGTTGTAATTGCCTGAGATGGAATGATTAAAACGTTTTCAGTTTTACTCAAAATTATTTTTGCGCTTCATCACATTCAAGCTAGTATTACCTCTTCTGGATTGTTCTTTTGGAAGGTAACGGTCATTGGGTATGTTGTTGTCATGGAATTTGTATTTGGGATTGTGTTAATCTCTGTTATTTTTCAGTGATATATTTCGTTTGGATATGCGTCTAGATAAACTTCAGCATCCATTCAGACTTTTAATTGAATAATATCAATTTGTTCTACATCAAATGTCATTTCAAGTATATCATTACTCTCTACATAAATATATTTAGGAGAAGAACTAGAACTTGAGTTTATAGAGTCTCAAACCTGAATATCCATCTCAGTTACAACTCAGTCAAAGTTAGCGGTTAATTCATAATCATCATATTTGTCTCTAATGTTTCTCAAATTTCTTTGTAGTTGATTTAATCTGTTTTGAGCTTGTTTAATCTGAGTTTCTTTTAGACTTTCTCATCCTACAATTTTATTTAAGTTCCTAAGGGCGGTATCGATATTGTCTTCTAATGTTGCTTTTTCTTGTTCTTGCTGAGCTTTGAGCACATCTACTTGTAGATTTAATTTATCTAAGTTTGTTTTAGCTTTATCTAATTTTAACTTTGTATCTTCTAGAGACGTATCATCATCTAAATCTGCAAGTGTGCTTACTTTTTGTGTATATAGCTGTACGTATTTTACTCATAGTGATTGTAAATCTGTACCAAATGTTTTAGCGTCAGTTTCAATATCTATCAAAGTGTATGAATTGCTTGTAATGCTGGCTTTGAACATATCGTAATTAACTTCTCATCGATTTACAAATTCATTTCATAAAGTTTTTACTGTGGAATAAGCATCCAAAACTTCTTCACTCATTAGGTCTGAAACAGATTTATTATTCAAGGCTGTATATTTTTCTCTTAAAATATCCAAATCTTCGTTAATTTGGTTAAATAATTTTTCTGATTCAACTTTTAATGATAGATCATCTGCTCATATGTAACCATTTCTAGCAACTTCGTGCTTATATTTATCTGTTATGAGTAGTTTTTTGTCATAATTATCAACTACAGAATTTACATCGTTAATAATAGTTTTTAATTCTAAAACAGAAGTTTCTAAAGTCTGATTTCTTCTTCTGATTGTGCTTGAAAGAGCTAGATCTGCATTGGCACTATCGCTTCAGCTAAGTAATTCTTGGTAGTCAGCTAATGTATCATCATATAATTTTTGAGCATCTTTAATTTGCTGTTGTAATGATTGCATAGCTAAGTCTTGCTCTTGGTCTATTGTTTCTTGTTGTAAGACTAGAGAATCATAGTTAGCTTTTTGTTGAATGTATTCCAAATCGAGATTTTTTGCATCCAATAAATCTTGTAAATTAGCTTTTTGTGTGTCTATATCCCATTGAGTTTGTGCTACATTATTATCTAAGTCATCCGTAGAAATCTTTGCTAAAACTTGGTCTTTTTTTACTTTATCTCATACTTTTACGTATACAGCTGTCACTTTTCACTGTGTCATAAAAGTAAGTTTCTGAGAATCGGCGAACTGAGTAGTTCATTGTAGAGTTAATATATTCTCTAGGTTTCCAGTTTGAGCAGTCGCTTCCATATCATAATAAACTTTAGTTTTGGGAGATTTATCTACCCAAGGTTGTCGTTTAATAAGTATGTAAACAACGATTATAGTAATTACTGATATTGCAAGTCGATGTCTTTTGAAGAAATTCTCTTTTTTCATTCTTTTTTACTATTTATAAAATAAACATTAATTAGATTTTTTATTCTTTTGTAGGTGTCTATCTCTACCAGTTTCAGTTGCTCGTTCTTTTAGAGATTTTAATCATTCCATTAGTTCTGTTCCTTGTTCGCTTAAGTAATATTCAAATTTTGGAGTTTTTGTTACAAATCATTTTTCCACTAATTCATTAAGTCTTTTGGTTAATATGCTAGTGTTAATTTTTGGGATAGCCTTCATTATTCAAGAAAATGTGTGAATATCAGCATATATTGATATTAGTATGAGTAGAACTCGTTTTTTACCCATGATATTGCATAACTCATAGAATTTGGAGTTAGTGAGCTCTCTATCAATTTCTTCTAACTGTGTCATTTGCAATTTTATGATTAAAATTACATAAAACAGAGATGATACTATTTTTTTACTTTAAAAAGTAAAGTGGAAAATTTCATTGATTATTAATCTTGTATAGTTTGGTGTTTTATTTATTATGAGAATGAAAGATTTTATTTGTTTTTTATTTTTATGTGAGCACTTTTTACGGTTTGAGCCTTTGCATTGATTGTAAATAAAAAAGATGAGGTTCTTCTAGCCAAGAGAACTGATAATGGTATGCGAAATCTTCCTTGATGAGGAATGGAGTCTCTTGAATCTCCATGGGAGTGCGTGGTTAGAGAGGTAAAGGAAGAGACTAGATTAGATGTTAAAGTTAATAAATTAGTTTGAATATATTCTAAAAATAATAAGGATGATTTAATTTTTTGTTTTTCTTGTGATATAATATGAGGAACTATTTGAAATACTGATGAATCATCTGAATTTTGATGGTTTGGATATGATAATTTGCCAGATAACATTTTTAAGAGGCACAGGGATAGAATTATTAAGTTTTTGAAAGATAAAGATACATTAGTTATGGATAAGTCATAATATATTTATTTTGATATTTAGTAGTATGAGAAATATAGTAATATTAGAAAATATTCGTTCAGCATATAATGTTTGAAATATAATTCGTACAGCGGATTCTTTGTGATGGGAGGTACGAATTACGTGATATACTCCATCTCCCTTTGATAATCCAAAGGTATGTAAAACTTCGTTATGAGCAGAAAATAATGTTTGACTAAAACAGTTTGATTTTACGATTGATGCGATAAATGAGGCTCATGAAATGTGACTTGAAATAGTCGCAGCTGAATTAACAGAAAATTCTGTATCTCTTTGAGATTATGTTTGTAAGTCAGAGAATTGAATTGCTGTAATATTTGGTAATGAAGTTGATTGAGTAATGGAAAAAACTTTGAAAGATGTAGATGCTGTAGTTGAAATACCAATGCAATGAGTTAAGGAGTCAATGAATGTTGGACAGAGTACAGCGATTTTCATGCGAGAACTAAGAAAGAAGAAATAGAAATCTGAGCTTGAAAAGTGATAAGATTTCTGGATACTGAAAATAGATTTATTATGTAATGCTATTATATGAATTCTAAGTGGATAAAGATATTTCGTTTATGTAGACCAGTCTTTCATTTTTGATTAATATTGTTTGTATTCTGGATTTCTTATGAATCTAGAATGTGGGGTGATGTTATGTCAAAAATTTTTAGAGAAACTCCATGGATTAATATCCACGAGTTGGAAATATTTGCATTAATATCTGCATGAGTTTTTGTAGTTATTTGATTGATAAAAAATTTGTATGAACTAAATAAACAAACGTGAACATATATTCAGACTTTATCTAAAGTATGGGCTTATTGGTTCATTTCGAGTGCATTTATATCATACTTTGGACAGTGATTCGTATTCAATTTCTGAATATCTAGGTATATTATATTGGCTTCAGCATTGATTGCTTATGTTGTATTATTTCTTTTTGATCAGTTGTGGTACTTGATTGATTTTCGTTTGCAGAAGAAAAATTGAAAAAAAATTCTAATCATTTCGGATAATTTAAATAACTCATCGACTTTATTGGATAAACTAAAATGAAATTTTTCTTTTCCAACTGAAGCAATATTAAGTGAAGATGTAGATTCAGTTAGTTTTGATGATTATTCGATGGCGGTGGTTGTGTGAAATGTAAAGCAGGAGATTTTACAAAAAATATTTGAAAAAGTTAGATTTTATGATACTAGGTTTTTCCATGTGAGTGAATGATTTTTCCTTGAGGATGTAGTTTATAAGCCTGAAAAAATCTGATCAATTGTCGCTATGGAATATACGCACTCACAATTGGATTGATGGTCATTGGTTCGGAAGAGGATATTTGATTTGGTTGTTTCATTTATTGCTCTGATAGTATTAGCAATTCCTATGCTTATTATAGCAATAATAATAAAAATTGACTCAAAATGACCAGCAATATATAAATCGAAGAGAGTTTGAAAATGAGGAGAGCTATTCACGTTTTATAAGTTTCGTTCTATGAAGACGGAGATGTGTGTTGGATATGGATGAAAAAAGGCTGATGAATTATATGCTAAATTAATAGCATCAGATGCTAACAATCGTAAATGAGTGTTGCCTAAAATTAAAGATGATCCACGTGTTACAAAAGTTTGAAAATTCCTACGTAAAACATCTTTAGATGAGTTGCCTCAATTATTCCAGGTATTGTGGTGAAGTATGTCATTAGTATGACCTCGTCCTCATTTACCAAAAGAAGTAGAACAGTACGAAGATTGGGAGAGGAGGGTCCTTAGTATAAAACCATGAATTACTTGATATGCACAAGTTTTCTGAAGGGATAATTTACCATTCTCTGAGGAGGCTAGACTAGATTTGTATTATATTCAGAATCGGTCATTGGCAATGGATTTGTATGTAATTTTTGCAACATTTGGAGTGGTATTTAAGTGACATTAATTTTTTGTCGAAAAAGAGGAATTACAAATCTCTTGAAAAAAAACATAGTAAAAGTACACTTATATTCAGAATTTTTATTTTATTAAAATGATTAAATGAAATCAAAAAAACCATTAGCAGTAAGAATATTTATTCGAATCTGTGTAGTAGCTATGGTGGTATCATTAGTTTGAGTTTATGTAGTTTATATGTT
>JAEEGK010018311.1_pt1 | contig 15168 bp, 12 predicted proteins | sample 8958771 | NCBI WGS metagenome assembly JAEEGK01 (sample SAMN16246547, study PRJNA631951) | gut metagenome | biome: gut microbiome; feature: rumen; material: SC-attached | host: Bos | place: Iran: Karaj | collected 2018-10 | reverse complement strand
CATCCCGATACAACTTTTCCGAGGGGGGAGTCTCCTCGACCTCCACGTGGGCAGCGGCTTGGTTTGGTACATTGTCTTTGGCTTTTTTGGCCTCTTGGCGGCTGGCGGTTTGGCCAAGACCATGATGTATGGCTATCCTATGTATTATGAAATCAAGCCCGACGGGACCCTCAAACGCCGCAAGCCCGTCAACCGGGAAAACCCGACAATGAGAAGAATCCTGCAGTACCTCAGGCCGAAATCCAAAAGGGGCAAACAGAAAACCAACTATTTCGCCATCATCTTCTTGGTGGTGTTCCTTGGAATCACATTGGTCATGAGCGTCCTCGGCATCTTGGGTAGAATCAACATTTAAACTTCGGAAACCATGGAAGAACAAGTCAACAACCCTCTAGTCATACGTTGTCCGCAGTGCGGCGGAGCCGTCAAATTCGATATCCTCAAGCAAGAGTACCATTGCGACTACTGTGGCGCGACCACCAAACCCGACGAGCAGAAAGCGGATTTCAAACACTGGAAGAGCACCCATCAGCAGCGGCTGCAGCAAGACCTTTCACACGTCAAGACTTTCTCATGTCCCACTTGCGGTGCGCAGACCTTGGCTCCTGCCGACGAGGCTTCAGCCAGCTGTCCCTTCTGCCACAACACCATGATCGACGCCACCTTCTCCAACAACGACCTCCCCGAGGTAATCATCCCTTTCAAGATCACATTGGAAGAAGCCAAAGAGAAGGTCAAGGCATGGGTCAACGAAAACAAAGGCCTCGCCGCTGCCAAGACCATCGGCAACGAGATCGACCGCCTCACAGGATGCTATCTGCCCTACGAGGTGGTGAGAGGCTGCTACGACGGTGCCCTTGGCGTCGCCCTACAAGAGCACTCCGACTCGGACTATGACTTCAAGGCTTTCCTCAAATCGACGGCCGTCAACGCCTCCAACGACTTGGACAACCTTTTCCTCGACGGCATCGAGCCTTTCGATTTCGATGACGCACGGGAATTTAAATTCGATTACCTGAACCAGCAACAAGCCAAGGTGCCGAATGTCGACGCCGAGGAGCTGAACCAACGCATCAAGGCGGAGACCGAACTCGAGATCTACCAGACGCTCTCACATCAATACCACAACAAGGAGATGGTGGTTTCGCTCTTCGACGACACCAACGAATCCGCCACCGCCCTGCTGCCGGTCTATGTCTTGAAATGCGACAAGGACGTGGCTGTGGCCGTCAACGGACAGACGGGGAAAATCTCCGTGCAGACCGGAAAGATGAAGAATGTCACCAAGTGGTGGTGGGTCTTGCCTTTGCTCGCTTCCGCCGCCGTCATCGCGCTGGCCTTCAAAAAGATCGAAGACCAGGAGCTCATCATCGCTGTCGTGTTGTTTTCATTAATTTTATTCTTCGGAGCCGCTAACGCGCGACATAAGAAAAAGCAAATCAAGGAGATCCTGACCTCACCCAAGACGGAGAAGTCGCACAACGACACCCAGGTGCAGTTTTTCGCCAAGTTCAGAGACGGAGTGAAACCAGCCACCCTCAAATTCATCACGCCTAGACGTGTGTTCAAAATCATCTTCCGAAGCTTGTTGCTCCTCTTGCTACCTGCCATCATCGCGTTGATCCTTATCAACGCCCGTGGGGGAAACGTGGACTTCAAGAACATGCTCTACGGAGGAGGGTTGTGGTACCTCCTGATGGTTCCACTCCTCATCGGAAAACTCAACACCATGCTGTACGGATTCCCGAAATACATCGAAATCCTACCCGAAGGGAGCAAGCGAAGGAAACCCAGGACCAAGAAAACCAGGTTCTCTTTATCACGTTTCATTGGAAATCAAGAATCAAAGCCAACCAAAAAAGAAGTCGCCCTTGCTGTCTTATGCTTCTTGTTCATATTCTTTGGCAGCATCTATGCGATGTGCATCAACAGTTAGAGCAACCGCATGATCTCACCCACGATGGCCCGAGAATAAGCGTTGGCTACCTCCGCGATGAACTTGTTGAAGTCGACGCGGGCGTTGTGGTCGGCGGTGTCGCTGATGGTGCGGATGACCGTGAATGGCGTGCCAAACTCGAGGCAGACCTGAGCCACGGCTGCGCCTTCCATCTCGACGCATTGAATGTCGGGCAACAAACTGAGGATTTCGTTACGTTTCTCAATGCTGTTGACGAACTGGTCGCCGCTAGCGATGTCACCGAAATACAAGGTCGGGGCCAAGTTGAATTCCTTGACGGCCTCCTCGCCTACCATGTGCTCCACGCCTCTTTCCAACAGGTTGGACACAGCCTTGCCTGCCAGTTCGGTCAGTTCGGGGTCACTGTCGACATAGACGCGGTTGAGCAGTGGCAACTCAAAGCGCGAGATGATGGGGCGGGCGTCCAAGTCGTGCTGTACCAGACGTTTGGAGATGACGATGTCTCCCACCTTAAGGCCATCGGCCAAGGCGCCTGCAGTGCCGATGAAAATCAAGTCCGTCACGGCGAACTCTTGAATCAATAAGGTAGCGGTGATGGTGGCGGCCACCTTGCCCCATTTGGAGAAGGCCACCACGCAGCGCACGTTGCCGATTTTGCCCACCACGAACTCACGGTTCGCGATGTTAACGATGGTCTTTTCGGTCAGGAGGGCTTTCACCTCGTCAATTTCCTGCGCCATGGCGCCTAGGATGCCTATGTTTCGGGTCATTTTATTCAGGGATTTAAAGATTCAAAATTGACTTCGTCGAATACTACGTATTTCAAAATTCATTGTCGCACGGAATTTGGGTTGCAAAAATAAAAAATAGCATCAAATCCGGTCAAAAATAGGACATTTAACTTTTTTTCGTACTTTTGCGCCTTTAACATTCATTTGAGCCAATATGCTCAAAATCAAATAAAAACAAATTTAATAACAAATACATCAACAAAAACAAATGAAAAAACTAGCACTGACAATTGCCATCGTCCTGAGCATGGGCTTGAGCTTGACCGCCCAAATCGACGAAAACATGTACGAAACCAAGGGTGGCCTCTTCGGAATGGGCCAGACCATGTTTGAAAACCCCAACGACGAGATGTTCTTGCCCTACGGATACGCAGAAGAGGAGACCTTCGTCCCTGAAACGTACTTTGGAATGGATGACAACGGGAATGCAGGATTATTCGGCCTGGGCACCACGATTGGCGGCAACAGAAACGGCACCAATGGTCTGATTGACCTGCCTATTGTACACGGTTCTAACGATGACCAAAACGGCCCCTTGGGCACCGGCATCCTGCTCCTCGCCGGCATGGGCGCAGCCTAACTGTTGAAGAACAAGAAAAAAGACTGAGCCATGAAGAAGTGTTTTTATCTTCTCCTCGCCCTCTTGGCCTTCACGGCGACAGCTTGGGCACAAAATTCAAAAAATGTCGGCAGTGAGAGCGATTTGCGCAACTATCTGACAAATCAGCAGTATGACAATTACACTTTTAACCTGACAGACAACATCACTATCCCCAGCGCAAACGGGGAAATCGAGGTTCGCTATCGTGCCATCATCAACATGAACGGCAAGACCATCATGGCCGAAAATCCGACAATCCGCATCTTCCACGTGGTGTCGCAAGGCTCGTTGCCTTACATGCCTTCGCTCACCCTTACGGGCAACGGCACCTTGAACGGCGGCGGCAACGGCGGCACCCTCGATGGCGGCGCCATTTACAATGAAGGCATGTTGACCCTTCAGAACGTCACCCTCCAGAACGCCACGGCCACCAACGGCGGCGCGGTTTACAACACCGGCACGATGACCATGAGCGGCGGCAGCATCACAGGCTGCACCGCATCGAACAAGGGCGGCGGCATCTACAACACCGGCACCCTCACCATCAGCGGCGGCTCCGTCAGCAGCAATGAGGCGGGCAACGCTGGCGGCATCCACCTGGTTGACCAATGCACTTTCAATCTCACAGGCGGCAGCATCAGCGGCAACCGCGCCATCCAAAGTGGCAATGCCAACAAAAACTGCGGCGGCGTGAACATCACCGGCAACAGTACCATGAACATGAGCGGCGGCAGCATCTCTGACAACACCGCCAGCTAAAACGACGGCGGCGGGAACAACTGGGAATACAGCGACGGCACGAAGAAAGGCATGTCCCATTGCGGCGATGGCTGTATGTATTCGGCCAGCTATATCAATAATGTTGGCTCATTGCGGCCCGACAACTGGCTTGTTTCGCCACAGCTCACGCTGGGCGGAACGATGAAGGTGTGGCTGAAAGGTCAGGACGAAGATGAGTTCAGGGAGCATTTCGCTATCTACCTCTCCACCACAGGCGATTTCCTCGATGCAGGCGGAAACCTGCTGAGCACGGTCGACACACTGGTGCGCGAGACCGAGACCACCAACCAATACCAGGAATACACCGCCGACCTAAGCGCCTACAACGGAAAGGGCTACATCGCCATCCGCCACTTCAACTGCCAAGACGAGTTCTACCTCGTGGTCGATGACTTCGGCCTCTACGATGACAATGCAGGCGGCGCATGGACGACCTTGTCTAACGCTTCTCCCACCGGCACCACACTGACCAACTTGACAGCTGACACCACCTACGAATACCAGGTGAGATTTGACTATGGCGGCCGCACCTACTACACATCGACAGCCACCCTGACCACCCTGAACGACAACATCGCTCCCTTCGACCTCAGCGCCACCGCCCTCAGCGCCAACACGGCCACCCTCAACTGGACGGGCTATGGCGACAGTTACAACCTGCGCTACAGCCAAGGCGGAATGGCCAAGGTGACGCTCTATGTGCCTAACGATGTATGGGAAGACGGTACAGGCTATCAGATGCTCCTTGATGAAGACCACAACACCTACGGCACCGTCATTCCCGAAACGGGAGGACTGACCAGTTCTGGAGATGCTTCACTCGAGACGTATGCCCTCTTCGAGTACAAGATTCCCGTGAATGCGGATGGTGCCCTGAATACCTCTAACGTGGTTAACGGCACAACCGTCACAGAAGTTACCATCACCATCCCCGCCGGCACCTATGACTGGTGCATCACCAACCCCTCGCCCGGCGACCGCATGTGGATTGCCTCAGAAAACGGCAATGTAGGCGGTCGGCAGAATGATTTCGTCTTCGAGGCGGGCAAGCACTACACATTCACCGTTACGTTAGATCAAAGCAGTACCAACGCCTGCGTGAACATGACCGTCGAAGACGATGATGCTCTCGCCCAAGGCAACGTGACAAACGTCACGGGCATCACCAGCTTGTCCTACACTTTGAGCGGCCTCACCGCCACGACCGGCTATGCCGTTTACGTGCAGTCCGTGAAGGGCGAAAAGACCTCAGAATGGAGCAACGTTTTATTCACCACGCTTGGCGAAGGTAGCTTGTATGTGGCTGGCTACGGCGACACCAACGGTGGCTGGATGTTCATCGCTTCGCCTGTGGCTACTGAAGGCGGCATTGCCCCAAGTGACGTCAGCAACCTCTTCCCCATAGTGAACGATGAGCCAGACCCAACTTCACATGACTACGACCTCTACCGCTTCAACCAATCCCCAGCTGAAATCAATGGCGAATTTAAGGAATGGGAGAACTACAAAGCCCACAATTCTGACTTCAAGCTCGTCAACGGCCGTGGCTATCTTTATGCCCGCAAGTACAGTGAAACATTGGTGTTCACTAGCCCGTTCAACATGGAAGAGACAAAAGTCGTGGAAATCCCCTATGACGCAAGCAATCCCGATGCCAATATGCGTGGCTGGCATTTGGTGGGCAACCCGTTCCCCGTGGAAGCCTACGTCAATAGAGCCTATTATAAGATGAACGCTGAGGGCACCACTGTTGAAGCGGTTTCGGATTACCAAACCACAACCATTCCACCTTGCACGGGCATTTTGGTAAGAGCAGAATCAACGGAAACAGAACCAGCGGTTACCTTTACCAAAGCGACACAACAAGGCACTGCCAACCAAGGAACATTGCAAATGACTGTGGCTCAGCAAGCCACCAACCGTGGCGGTTCATCCATGCAGGACAACGCCGTCATCAGCTTCAACGAGGGCATCTCATTGCAGAAGTTCTACTTCAACGAAAGCCTCTCCAAGCTTTACATACCACAAGACAATAAGGCATACGCTATCGTCAATGCCGAGAGCCAAGGCGAGATGCCGCTGAATTTCGAGGCCAAGGAAAACGGCACCTACACGATTTCGGTCAATCCCGAAGGCGTAGAGATGGCCTACCTGCACTTGATTGATAACATGACGGGGGCGGATGTTGACCTGCTGGCAGGAGATTGCGGGTCTTCGCCCGCAATGAGGCTGCCAGCCTATACCTTCCAAGCCAAGACGACGGACTATGAAAGCCGTTTCAAATTGGTCTTCAGTACGAAAGACGCTTCGACAGGCTCAGCGTCCGACGAGGCCTTTGCGTTTATCAGCAATGGCAACATCATCGTCAACAGCGAGGGTGTGTTGCAGATCATTGACGTGACGGGACGCGTCATCGTTCAGGGAGACGCGATAAATCGCGTCTCTACAAGCGGGATGACGCCTGGCGTTTATGTGTTACGCCTCATCAACGGGAATGATGTCAGGACGCAAAAGTTAGTAGTGAGATGATGTCACAAAACTAACAAAACATACAAAACAATTGCAAATTATTTGGCGGCGAAATACATTTTTTATATCTTTGCCGCCAAATAATTTTATATGATTTATGAGAGATTCCATTATCGCGAGAGAAACTGAAATCCATCAGTTGGATGTCCTTATGGAGGAGGAGCTTCCCCAGTTTGTCGCCGTGTATGGTAGGCGGCGTGTAGGCAAAACTTTTCTTGTCAGAGAGTATTTCAGCGATGAATTTGCTTTTTTTCATACTGCCATATCTCCTCGTGAGTTGAAAGACCGACAGCCAGAATTGCTTTACAGAATCCAACTGGACGAGTTTGACAAGACACTGAAACTGTATGGGTATCACGATGACACCCCAATAAAAGACTGGTTCGATGCTTTTGAAAGACTTTGGCGACTTATAGAGCAACACCCTGCCGACGAAAGACTGGTACTGTTTATTGATGAACTGCCTTGGCTGGACACACCTCGAGCAGGTTTTATGAGTGCTTTGGAACACTTTTGGAACCGATATGCTTCTGGCCGACACAAACTGTTGTTTATTGCCGCAGGAAGTGCCACCACGTGGATGTTGGACAAATTGATAAACAACAACGGAGGACTATATGACAGGACATCCCGTGACATCCACCTTCATCCCTTCACACTTTCCGAGACGGAAACCTATTTTCAGAGACGGGGAATTCTGATGGATCGTTATGATATTGTACAATCTTACATGATTGTCGGAGGGATCCCATATTATCTTTCCTTGTTCGAGAAAGGGAAGTCGTTGGCCCAGAATGTGGACGCTGTTTTCTTCAGCCGCGGCAACAAATTGGAAAAAGAATACGAGCGTCTATTCCAGTCCATGTTTGCAGATAACGACAAATTCAAGAAGATTGTTGAATGTATCAGCAAATACCGCTATGGCGTCTTACGTCCCCAAATCTGCAAGGAACTTGGAATTACCGACGGAGGAAACATTTCAGAGATTCTTCTTTCTTTGGAAGAGTGTGACATCATCACCTCATACTTCAATTTCGGGGAATCCAAAAGAAATAAATACTATAAACTCGCCGACCCTTTCTGCCTGTTTTACCTGACTTTTGCACTAAAGCATCCCACCAACAACAAAACATTCTGGCAAGACAACCAGAACTTGCCCAAACTCAGCCCTTGGCGAGGACAAGCGTTTGAGGACGTCTGTTTCGCACACCAGGAGCAAATCAAACGGGCATTAGGCATCCAAGGCGTTCACACAGAGATATATCCCTGGAGGCTCATTTCGGAAAGTGATACACCAGGCGCGCAAATCGACATGCTCATCGACCGGGCCGACAGAGTTGTCAACGTATGCGAGATGAAATTTGTTCAGGGAGCGTTCGCCATCGACAAGGACTATGACGAAAAACTCCGCAACAAAATAGTTGCCGTCACCGAAAAGACAGGACGTCGAAAAAATCCACAGTTGACGTTGATTACCACATACGGTCTGAAAAATGGCATCTATAGTGGAAGGTTTCAGAAAGTGGTCACGATGGATGACTTGTTCGTGGCGAGCAAGTATGTCTGAAGTCCTACAAAGGCAATGTTATGGGAAGCCTGCCCCTCATTCCGAACATGATTCAGAACGGAGGCTTCCCGTCGGCGAGCCGGTTGGCAAGCCGGCCTGACAGAAAGTAAGTTTTGTGAGTTTTGTAGGTTTTGTGGGAAAAAAGAACGAAGACAAACTTAGGCGCAGAAGATGGTGATTGAATAAAAATCATTACCTTTGCAAAAATTTACCAGATGAAGAAAATCTGCATATTTTGCGGCAGCAGCATGGGCTTCGACCCCATTTACAAGGAGAAAGCCGCTGAGTTGGGGCACGTTTTGGCTGACAACGGTTGCGAGCTGCTTTTCGGCGGTGGCAGCGTGGGCCTCATGAAGATCATCGCCGATGTGATGATGGAACGCGGCTGCAAGGTGACCGGCACCATCACCCAACACCTGCTCGACATGCACGTTGGTCACCCCGACATCGACGAGCTCATCGTGGTGGAATCGATGGCCGAACGCAAGAAGATCCTCGAGGACATGGCCGACGGCTTCATCGCCCTCCCAGGCGGCATCGGCACCATGGACGAGTTCTTCGAGGCTTATGTGCTCAGCCAGCTGCGCGTTTTCGACAAGCCCGTGGCCCTCTACAACGTGAACGGCTACTATGACGGCATCGTCGCGTTCATCCAACACATCGCCCACGAAGGCTTCATGCGCAAGGAACACGCCGACAACCTCATCGTCAGCGATGACGCGAATGACCTGCTCGAGAAGATGCGGCAATTCCGACCTGCTGATGTCACGAAGTGGGTGGTTGAAATCAAGGAACAAGTGAAATAGTGTAGAGTTGAGAGTTTAGAGTTTAAAGTTTAGAGAATATGATTATTATTGGTATTACAGGTACACTAGGTGCGGGAAAAGGCACCATCGTCGACTATCTCGTCAAGGAGAAGGGCTTCGTGCACTACTCGGTGCGGGCCTACATCACGGAAGAATGCCAACGCCGCGGCCTCGAGGTGAACCGCGACACGCTGACACTCGTGGGCAACGACCTGCGCGCCGCGCATTGCCCGAGTTACATCACCGACCAGCTCTTCGAGCGCGCCAAGACCGAAGGCAAGAACGCCGTCATTGAGAGTGTGCGTACGCCAGGTGAGATCCACTCACTGCGCGAAAAAGGCGAGTTCTACCTCTTCGCCGTCGACGCCGACCGCAAAATCCGCTATGACCGCATCTACTTGCGCGGCTCGGAAACCGATCACATCGACTTCGACACCTTCGTGGCTAACGAAGAGCGCGAGATGACGGCCACCGACCCCAACAAGCAGAACCTTGGTGCCTGCATCAAGGAGGCCGACTTCGTGTTCATGAACGACGGCTCCATCCCCCAGCTACACCAGCAGGTGGAAAAGGTGCTGACCCAGCTCCATGTCCGCCCCTCGTGGGACGACTATTTCCTCAACCTGGCCGACACCGTCAGCGAGCGCGCCACCTGCAACCGTGGACGCAGCGGCTGCGTCATCGTGAAGGACAAGCAGATCTTGGTGACGGGCTACGTAGGCTCACCGCGCGGCCTGCCGCACTGCGACGATGTGGGACACCTCTTCCGTAAGACCATCCATGAAGATGGCAGCGTCACCCAGCACTGCGTGCGCACCGTCCATGCTGAGCAGAATGCCATCTGTCAGGCCGCGCGTCGCGGCATCGCCTTAGATGGCAGCACCTTATACTGCCGCATGACGCCTTGCCGCACCTGCGCCATGCTCATCATCAACTGCGGCATCGTGCGCGTGGTGTGCGAACGCCGCTACCACGACGGTGCCGAGACCGAGGAAATGTTCAAGCAAGTGGGTATCGAGTTGGTCTATAAATATGATGAGGTGCAGCAGTACGAGGGACAGCGGGTGTAGTAACCAATGGGCGTTAAGCCTAATCCACAATGATTTTGCGGCTCTCTGAACCGTAAAAGCTAACGATGGTAACGATATAGATTCCTTTGGGAAAACCGCTTGTAGATAGTGTCATCGATTGGTTTTCAACGCTTCTGCAATACAAGGTTTGTCCTGAAAGGTTGCAAACCCTAACTTGGCTCGGCTCTTGCAACCCGCTGATGAGGATTTTTTGCTCCGCAGTGAGGTGGCAAACCGCAATAGGATTCAAGTTGGGCTCTTCAAGGTAAGTATATGTTTCAGGCAAAATGGTCCATTCTTGGGTTTCTCCATGGGGCGCGCTTAAGGTAAAATTGTAGGGTTGCTCGATGCTTATCATAAAGTCATAGGGAGTGTCGATGCTGCAAGAAATGCCCAAAGGCAGGATAAGGGATAGCGTCACATGAGTCATCGGATTGCCATAAAAGATAAGTTCCTCTTCGGGTATGCTGAGTGTAATGGTTTGGCTTTCAGCGTCGATAACACCATGGTAGTCTGTTGAGAAGGGAAGGCTAGGGTTCATTTCCTGTGAGGCCACCAGGTCAAGCACTTCAGGATGCAACTCGTAATAGGGTCTCCAAATGACCTCCCCGACGCTATGCCAGATGACGCTTTCGATTTGCTCTTCCTCGTTGTAGCCCCAATAGTTGCCAATGGCATAGACGTCAGAATAACCATTGTTGTAGATGGCATATTCGGCACCGCCATTACCGTTGCCGAAAAGGACGTTATGGCCCCAATCGTCTTCGGTACCCATATCAACGTCGTGGTAATAGATGGTGGTGATACCCCATAGATTTCCAGAAATCAGGTTGTTGCGAAGTTTGGCCTTGTTGTTTGCGTCCATACCATAAATGCTGACACCGCTACCGCCATTATTAGGGTTGGCCTCAAGGTTGTTGTCCAAAAATTGGTTGCCGATTATGAGCGAACCGAGCCTGTAGCCTTGCTGGTTGTAGCCGTATCGGTTGTTCTTGATGATGTTGTCTTTCAACAGGATTTTGGTGTCACCAGTACCCATCAGGTCGGCGACGCTGATGCCTCCCGACATGTCGTAGCTGCCACCTTTGATGGTGCAATTCACGATACGGATGGTGTCGGCAGCGCCCGGACCGAGGTTGATTTGGGGCTGGTTGGTATTGTCTACCACATTGTAAAGGAAATAACAATTGAGGATTTGCGGTGAGCCGTTCGCGTTGGCTGGCGAGCTGATGGCCGCGCCTTCGTTGCTGTAGAAAGAGCAATTCGTGAAAACGGGGTCACAGTTCATGATGTTGATGGCCGAGGACTGATGAAACGTGTCGAAATGATTGATGTGGCAGTTGTTGAAAGTCACCTCACTATTGATGATTTGAATGCCGCTGAAGGTAAGGAAGACACAACGCTCAAACATGCTTGCACCCGTGGCGTCCTCAATACGGATTCGGGGATGTGCATTTTCATTTTCGGGACTTTTGTCGAAAAAGTTGCCTGGGTCGGAATGCAAGTTTTCAACGGTCAGGGAGCCTTGGATGGTTAGCGTAACATCGTCAAACTCAATGAAATTATGCTCTGGGATGAGGAGATGGTCGTTCGGAGAAATGGTGATGTCGGCCATGAATCGATAAACTGGTCGTTCCTGACTGTAGGGTTGTTCGCCGAGACAAACAACGCCACCATCGCTTTCGGTAACAAGGGCGTCTATATCATAGATAGTGCCGTTTCCTGGACTGGTCCATTGGGCGTTGGCCGAGCCAGCGAAAACCAGCATTAGGGCCAAAATTGAGAAAAGTATCTTCATAATTTGATGTTTTTAGTGTTTTACAAAAGAATACATTTTGTTTTTATGTTCATTATTATACCTTCTTCCCTACAAAACGAACCACCAGCACCAGCACCACAAAACCCATCAAGAACGCCGCCCATGAGGGCAAACCCATGGCCGTAGGCAACACGCCTAACAGCATCGCCACGCCACCTACAATGAAGGCATAGGGCATTTGTGTCCTGACATGCTGCAAGTGGTTGCAACTCGAGGCCAATGAACTCATAATCGTAGTGTCAGAAATTGGGCTGCAGTGGTCGCCCATGACGGAACCTGCTAGCACCGAGGCAACCACATTGTAGAACAAGGGCATTGTCGCATCAACGCTAAGACCTTGCTCTTGGCAGAGCAGCCATGAGGCAGGCAGAATCAAAGGATAGAGGATGGCCATCGTGCCCCATGAGGTCCCCGTCGAGAAACCAATCAAGGCAGCCAGGAGGAAGGTCAGCACGGGAACCACCACTGGCGATAGCGACCATTGCACCAAAAGTTGCGAAACGAACTCTGCCGTATGCATGTCTTTGGTCACCAAGGCGATAGCCCATGCCATCGTCAAGATAAGCACCGCATTGAACATGGCCTTGAAGCCTTCCACCATCTCCTCCATGATCTTTCCAAACGCCATTTCGCCCCGTAGCAAGGTCATCACGATGGCGGTGAGCAGCGACAGCACCGAAGCCCAAAGCAAAGCCAAGTAGGAATTGGCCGAACCGATGGTCGCCGAGAGTTTTGGGAAAAAACTCGTTCCAACATCATTCCACACCGAAGCATCATAGCCTGTGACTATCAGCCCGATAATCGTGCCAAAAATCAACACTGCCAACGGAATCAAGGCATCAATGATGTGGGCTGGTTTGGACACGTTGTCGGATATTTCAGTCTCCATCGCCGAAGCCATACGTGCCTTACGTTCGGCAGTTAACATCGGACCAAAGTCGCGCCCACTGAAAATGATCATCAACACGAAACCCAAGGTGAGGAAAGGATAGAAGCTGTAAGCCAAGGAATGGAAAAACACCGAATAGGCCGAGGCTTCCAAACCGATGGCCTTGATGCCGTCCTGGATATAGCTCAGCTCTGCCCCAATCCATGTGGTGACGAAAGCCACGGCCACTACGGGGGCCGAGGTGGAGTCGACAATGTAAGCCAACTTCTCGCGAGAGACTTTGAGCTTGTCGGCGATGGGGCGCATGGTGTTGCCCACCACGAGGGTGTTGGAATAGTCATCGAAGAAGATGCAGAGGTCCATGCAGAAAGTCATCAGTTGTCCTGAACGTGGTCCACGTGCCCGACGCGACAGCCAGTTGACCACGCCCTGCATGCCGCCGTTGGCAGTGATGATGCGCACCATGCCGCCGATAATCAGGGTGAAGACGATAATCGTCACATGGTCGGCATCAAACAAAGAGCCCACGACGTAGGTATCCACCACTCTCAGCAGTCCGCCACCCAAGGCAGAGGCCGGACTTGCGCCGCCATAATAGGCCATGATGAAAGTGCCTGTCAGGATGCCGACGAAAAGCGACGAAATCACCTCCTTAATTAATAAGGCCATCACGATGGCCACCAAAGGCGGTAGTATCGACATCCACAGCGGCATGGGAGCCGTCGCCGGACCGAAAACATACAGCAACACAAATCCTACAATCAGGACTACTGCCACCATCAAGCCTATCCATTTCCTTTTCATTCTGCACAAATTAAAGCCCAAAAATACAATTTTTTGATGAAATTGCGTTTTCTATACCGATTTGGCCTTATTTTTGCGAGCTGAATCGGATTCGTAAGACAAAACATCAAATATTAAAACATCACAGACATGAAGAAAACGCTCATCATCGCATTAAGTTGTCTTGTAGTGTTGTTTGCAGCCTGCAAGAAACCCGTTGAACCCACACCAACGCCTGTTGACTACAGCGCCAACTATGTCGGCAACTACATCGGACAGTTCACACTCTCTGTCACCTCGATGAACAACCAGCCTCAAACCCTGGCTTTCCCCATCGACAGCATCAGGATGGACATCGCCAAGGGAGCTGAAGACAACGCCATCACAGCCACCGTGACCGTTGAAAACGAGTCGCACCAAACGAATGGCACTGCCACTGCCGACAAAGCCGACTTTGAGACCGTCCGTCTCGTCATCGACAAGCCCGACCAACTTTACAATTTCAATCTGGACCTCAAGTTAGAAGGTACCAAAACCGAAAGCGACACATTGAACATCATCGGCACCTTCTCAGGCGATGGCTCGGCCACCATCATGGGACAAGAGCAGGTCTTCAACGAAGTGTCAGGTACAATAAAAGGGAAACTGGTAAAACAATAACTCAAAACGCATATCATCATGAAGAAATCCACCTTATTCATGGCTTGCTGCATCGGACTGATGCTCTTCGCAAGCTGCAAGAAAGACCCTGTAGCGCCTACCATCAGCATATTCAACGGGTCTGGCTATGCCACAGAAAACTCAGCGTATTATTCAGGTGACGAAATCAACGTAGGCTTTGTGGCCACGGGAGAGAACCTGACCAAACTTGAGGCTACCGTCTCGCAAAACGGAACTGTGTTGACGACCCATTTTGAGAACATCGAAAAAGCGGCAACCTACACGTATTCACACACTTTCACCATCGAAGCCTCAGGGACGATCACCATCACCGGCACCATTACCGATGCCGCGGGGCAGACCGCCACGACGAGTTTCAACATCATCTGCAACGAGAAGCCTAACGAGAAGTTCGTAGGCCATTATGAAGGTGAAGCCCTCTTCACGGGCACCATGGAAGCCACCGTTTCAGGCATGGAGCCGATGCAACAGGAGGTCAACGACAGGCCCATTTCCGTCACGGTCGACCTCAGGGCAGGCGAGACCGTAAACGAAGTGGTCGGCACTTGCAAGACGGAAGGCCAAGAGATGGAAATCAAAGGTACGGTTGATGGCAACACGGTGACTTTCGAAGCCGCCAACACCACTGTCACCCTTAACTATGATCTGGGAGGATTCAGCCTCCAGCCTGTTGTGGACATGACCTACAACGTGAAAGCCACGCTTGAAAACGAGAAACTGGCAATCGACGGCAATTGCACTGGCGAGGGCGAGATTCACATGTTGTTCTACAACGGCACCATCGCCATCGACGGCTTACTTGGAGGCAGTTTGAACAAGATGCGTTGATTATTTGCATATCGTCTATACAAACGAAAAACGGATGGCTTAGGTCATCCGTTTTGCTTTTAGGCGGGGGGGGGAGGGGGGGGGGGGGGAGGGGGGGGGGGGGGGG
>JAEEGK010018306.1_pt1 | contig 15171 bp, 2 predicted proteins | sample 8958771 | NCBI WGS metagenome assembly JAEEGK01 (sample SAMN16246547, study PRJNA631951) | gut metagenome | biome: gut microbiome; feature: rumen; material: SC-attached | host: Bos | place: Iran: Karaj | collected 2018-10 | reverse complement strand
TTTTTTTTCATTTTCTTTTTTTTCATTTTCATTTTTTTCATTTTCTTTTTTTTCATTTTCTTTTTGTTCAATTTTATTTTCATTTTCAATTTTTTCAATTTTTTCAATTTTATTTTCTTTTTCTTTTATTTCATTTATTTCATTTTTATTTTCATTTTCTTCTTTTTTATTTTCATCATTTTTTAAATTATCATTATTATTATTATTATTATTAAAAATATTATTTTCAATTTTTTTTTCTTCTTTTTTTTCTTCATTTATTAAATTATTTAATTCATTATTTTTAACCTCATTTTCATTTTCATTTTTATTATTATTATTATTATTTTTTTTTTTTTCTTCATTTTCTCTTTCTTTTTTCTTTTTTAAAAACATTTCAATATTAATATTAATTTTTTCTTCTTTTTTTTCATTCACATTTTCATCTTTTTTTTCATTATTATTAATATTTTCATCCAAAATAATATTTTTTTTATCTTCCATTATCAAAATTATAATAAAAATATAATAAAAACCCAAAAAAAAAAAAAAATGAATTCTCCCAAAAAACTTCGAACTAAACTTCGCGAATCAACAATTTCCACCTCACCAAACAAAAACAATAATAACTTAACAATAAAACACATTCCAAAACTTCTACGAAAAAGTACACAAAGCGTATCACAATATCGTAATTTTTCCACACCAAACAACAACATAAACTTCGACATGTCAATGTCATCTCACATTTTCAATACAAAATTAACAAAATCTTCCTTAAACAACAACTCAAAAGAAAACTCAGAAAACTACCAAAAAATCTCAAATAAACTCTATCGAACAGCAATCCCAACTAAAAAAAGAGATTCATACACAGAAAAAAAAATCATCTTCGGAAATCGATTCGAAGTCAATCAAAGTCGCTTATTAGGAAAAGGAAGTTTCGGCGAAATTTATATCGCACAAGATAATCAAGATAATTATAACTATTGCGCTCTTAAAATAGAAAATCGAACTAAAAATTACTTCCTAAAAATCGAAAAAAACGTATTAGAACTTACAAAAGATTTAATAGGCTTTCCTAAACTAATCACATTCAATAGCCAAGGAGAAAGTAATTATTTAGCAATGGAATTATTAGGCCCAAATTTAAGTGATTTATTTGAAATATGTGATGGACATTTCACAATACAAACAACGTTATTATTAGGAATTCAAATGATCGAAAGAATAAAAAACCTCCATTCAAAAAATTATTTACATAGAGACATAAAACCCGAAAATTTTTTAATAGGAATCGGATATCAAAGTAATAAAGTTTACATGATAGATTTTGGATTAAGTAAAAAATATAAAGATAATAAAATGAATCATCTACCATATAAAGAACATAGGCCATTGACTGGAACAACAAGATATGCGAGTATTAACAATCATTTAGGCATCGAACAAAGTCGAAGAGATGATTTAGAAAGCATAGGTTATGTGCTTATATATTTTTTAAAAAAAAGGTTGCCATGGCAGGGAATGCAAGGTAGTACTAAACAAAGCAAATATGATAAAATTATGGAGAAAAAATTGAGTGTTAATATTAATATTCTTTGTAAAGATTTGCCTATGGAATTTAGTGTGTATTTAAAATATGTAAGAAATTTGAGATTTGATGAAAGGCCTGATTATGATTTTTTAAGGAATTTGTTTATTGAAAGATTATATAGTTTATATACTGAAAAGTTCTATTATGATTGGACTTTGAGATATCCCGATGATGCGAAAAATATCATATATGATTTTATGAAGGTTTCGAATAAAAAATTGGAAGATTATAATGAAGAAGATAATAAACAAAGTAATAGTGAAATAACTGAAGAAAATAATGATGAAGAAAAAAGTAAAAAAAGTATTAAAAAAAAAATTGTTAATAATGTTTCAAAAAGTCAAAAATATAGTGATTCAAGCAGCGGATTTCAAGTAAGTTCGAATTTTAATTCAAGTAAAAATCAAAGAAGTAGCAATAATCAAATTATTAAAAATGATAAATCTAATAATAAATATGAAGAAAATAATAATAATGACAATGAAGAAGAAGAAGAAGAAGAAGAAGATTCTGATAAAACAAAATCAAATATCGAACAAGACAAAAATTTTTCTGAAGAATATATTCATAATGTAATTGAAGAAAAAAATTAATTTTTTTATTTAATTAATAATTAATTATATATAAATTTAAAATTAAAATAAAATAATAAATAAATTCATATCAACAAATTCAACAGTTACATATTTAATATAAATAAAAAATTTTTTTCTAGAAAATAAATTTTTTTCTTCATATAAATAATTTACATTAATAAATAAAACTCATACCTAAAAACAGATTTCTCACATTAATAAAAAAATTAATTCTCATCATATAAAAAAACCCATATATCTAATCTTTAAAAAAAAAATATAAATAACATATTAATTAAAAAATTATAATTTAAAAAATGAACTCTATACTCGCAGATGTAAAACCTGTAGTATGGGTTAAATGGAAAAATCGTGAGCCAAACGCAAATCCTTTAGCACGTAGTGGACATACAATAACATTATTCAACGGAAAATTCGTTTTATTCGGAGGAACAGTAAATGGTCTCGATGACCCTAACATAAAAAAAGTATGCCCCGCAAATGATATGTGGATACTAGATATATATCAAAAAAACACATATGGTTGGTCAAAACTATCACCAAAAGGAGATATACCCCCCCCGAGATCAAATCACACTGCCACAACAGTAAAAAAAAACGGAAAAGATGAATTTATATTATTTTTCGGAGGTTTAGGAGAAAATGGAAAATTAAATGATACATATAGATATGATTTTTCTGAACAAAAATTTACTATGTATAACAAAATCCCTATGGATGATAAAACTCAATGCCCTGCTCCAAGAAACGGACACGCATGTTGTTGCTATGAAGGAAAAGTATACCTTTTTGGAGGAAACGGAGGAAGAGGATATGAAAATAGCATATTTAAAGATCTATGGTGCTTTGACCCAGTCGAAGGAAAATGGGAAGAAATTATGTACAAAGAAAATCCAACTTATCCTGAATTAAGAACATGTCATTCAATGTTCGTATATAACAACGAACTATATGTCTATGGTGGATGGAATACATTACAAGGCTTCAGCTCAGCAATAAAATACAACTTCGAAAGCCAAGAATGGCAAAGCGCTAATATGGGAGATGAAAACCATCCAGTTTGGAATCACTGTGGAATTGAAGTTGAAAGTGGACCAGGTTGGAAATATTTTATTTTCGGTGGAAGCTCTAAAGTCTTTGACGAAACTAAATTAAGAGAAAGAGCAGATTGTACAAATGTTATGAAATATTGCGATATGGAAGATGAAGTTCTCCAAAATGTTGCCTTAAATGATGACACTTTAATTCCTACTCCAAGAGAAGATGCAGCAATGTTCTATTATCAACATACAAAAAATCTTTTATTATTTGGAGGATTCAATAACGAATGGTACGATGAAATATATTCAATATGTGTAAGCGCAATAGTAGGTCCAAGTTACAGTGTAAAATCCTTAGAACCTAACATGGGAAGAATTTCAGGAAATCAAGAAATTCATTTATTCGGAAGTAAACTCGCCGCAGGAAACATAACAGTTTATTTCATATTAGGAAGTAAATATGCCCAAACAACAGCAGAATGGATAAGCGACACCGAATTAAAATTCATGACACCCGTTTTTAGTGAACCATCTTTTATCAATCCCAACACACGTTTTCAAGGAACAAAAGATTGTGACGTATATATTAAAATCGATAACGAAGAACTTAGCACAAACCCAATGAGATTTAGTATATACTATGACACCGATGCAAGTAAAACAATTTTCTTTGGACCAGCATGTTTAGGAGGAACACCAAATGTAGAAACATCATTTAGAATACGTGCAAGAAATGATGAAAATGAAAATCGTTTAAGTGGAAGAGACACATTCGAAGTTACTGTAGTTTCAGAAAATGATATGACTAAATCTATAGAACCTATTACTATAACAGATCTACAAAATGGAACATATGATGTAAAATTCACCCCTCCAGACAGTGATAAATATAGAATTAGTGTTAAATTAGTAGGTGATAAAGAAAAAGTAGATGTTAGAGGGTCACCTATTTCAGTAGAATTTTCAGGAACTGACCCAGCTAATAATGAATATGTCGGAAAATATATGGCAGAAAAATTCATAAAAGAAAACGTTGAAAGACTTGAAAATGAATTAAATCGTTTACATGATGGAAGTTCAACTCAAGACAAAGATTTAAATGACATTGATGTTTTAATTTCAATTAAAAATACTAACAACGAAATTACAAAAGTTTCAGATGACTTTGATTTAATTATAAATCAACTATTAGAATATTACAACGATGGAGAATATGAAAAAAAAAAGAATTTAAGTAAAGAAGTTCATAAAGATCGTATTGAAAATTTAATCAAAAAACATCAAGAATTACAAGAAACTAGAAAAAATTCCGCAAGCGAAATCGCTCCAATTATAAGCGACAAAACAGTTTTCTATCAAAACGAAATTAAAAATTTCTACAGCAAAATCAACCAATTCGCACTTACTATCAAAAAAGAAGAATTCGCTACAAATTATAACATAGGATATGAAAAAGCATTTGAAGACATAAATAAATTCAAAGAACAATTAGGTAAATTAGAAGAAGAATTAAATAGATACAATAGCATTATGGATAATTTAGGTTACCCTGAAGAAACACAAGGATGTAAAAAATCTTTAGAAAATAGTAAAAATGAATTGAATTTAGTTACTGAAATGTGGACCTTCATTCAAGAAACACAAGAAAAATTCGAATCATTTAAAGCTACTGCTTGGCCTGATATTAATGGTCAACAAATGGATGAAGAAATATCTCAAGGATTAACAAAAAAAAACAACCAAATGAGAAAAAAATTAGGAAGCTATACATTAGTTATGGACTGTGTTCAAAAAGAAATTAACTTATGGAAAAAATTAGTACCCCTAATCACATATCTAAAAAATGATTATATGCAAAAAAGACATTGGGACGAAGTTAGAAAAGAACTTAATGCACCTGATTTAGAACCAAATGAAAACTTAAAATTACAAAGATTCTACGACATGAAAATTCAAGACAAAGCAGAACAAATTCAAGAAATTACTGATAAAGCAGCAAGTGAAGACAAAATGGGTAAGAAATTAGATGAAATAGATAAAAATTGGCTTGAATTTGAATACGAAATTAAAGATTACGATAGAGTTCCTGGTGTGAAATTATTAAATATTAATGAAGATCAATATGCAATTTTAGAAGAAAATATGCAACAAATTCAAACTATGATTAGAAATAAATATAAACAACATTACGAAGATAGAATTAATAATTGGAAAACTGACTTAAATGAAATAAACGAAGTTTGGGTCGCTTTAAGTGACACTCAAAAAACATGGACATTTTTAGAAAGTTTATTCATAGGTTCAGATGAAATTAAAAAAGAATTACCAAACGAAACAGAAGAATTCCAAAAAATCGACAAAGAAGTTAAAGAAATATTAAAAGCAGGAGCAGATACAAAAAATATAAGAAACTTTTCAGTTATGGTCTTCGAAGAAAAAACCGAAAATGAAAGATCATTATTAAAATGGTTAAAAGATATTATAGCAAGATTAAGTGTATGTGAAAAAGCATTAAACGCATTTATGGACACAAAACGTGTCGATTTCCCAAGATTTTATTTCATGTCATCTGTTGATTTATTAGATGTTTTATCAAACGGAAACAACCCAAAATCAATTAACAAACACATTAGTAAAATTATCATCGCAATGGATTCATTAGAAATGGAAGGAGGAGACAACAATAATAGACCTTCAGCAAAAGCAATGATTACTAGAACAGGTATCGAACAAATTCCTTTCGATTCACCATTCCAATTATTAGGAAAAGTTGAAGTTTATTTAGTTGAAATTTTAGGACATATGAAAAGTTCATTAAAAGCCCTTGTTAAAAAATCAAATAATGACATTAAATCAATGAGCCAATTAGATTGGATAGGTGCCACACCATCTCAAATATGTTTACTTTCAGATTTAATGAAATTCGTCACTAACGTCGAAGGAGGAATCAGCGGAAATTCATTAAAAAAAGTCTTAGATGATCAATTGAAATCCTTAGGAAGTTTAATTGACGCAGTTATGGAAAACCTTAATGAAGAAACTATGGCTAAAGTCATGGTCTTAATTAAAAGTGAAACACATAGTAGAGATGTTATAGAAAAATTAATAGATTTGAACGTAAATAGAGTAGATGACTTCGTATGGCAATCTCAATTAAAAGCATATTGGGACAATGAAAAAGATGATTGCCACTTAAACGTATGCGATGCAGAAATATGGTATGGTTATGAATATTTAGGAAACGGAGATAGATTAGTAGTTACCCCCTTAACAGATAGAATATATGTCACCGCAACACAAGCATTACATTTAAAGATGGGTTGCAGCCCCGCAGGTCCAGCTGGTACAGGTAAAACAGAAACAACTAAAGATTTAGCTTCAGCAATGGGAAAAGCTTGTTATGTCTTCAATTGTTCAGAACAAATGGACTATAAAGGTATGGGTGATATATTCAGAGGTTTAGCCGCTTCAGGTTCATGGGGATGTTTCGATGAATTTAATAGATTGGTTCCAGAAGTCTTATCAGTTTGTTCCATGCAATTTAAATGTGTTATTGATGCTTTGAAAAAGAACGAAAGTGAATTTATTATGGAAGAAAAAAAATGTGCCTTAGATCCAACTTGTGGAGTATTCATTACTATGAATCCTGGTTATTTAGGTAGATCTGAATTACCTGAAGGTTTAAAAGCATTATTCAGACCAATCACAGTCGTTGTACCTGATTTCGGAATGATTAGTGAAAACAGTCTTATGGCCCAAGGTTTCCAAGAAGCAAAAGTTTTAGCAAAAAAATTCGTTGTTTTATACGCCTTATGTCAAGATTTATTATCTAAACAAATGCACTACGATTGGGGTCTTAGAGCTATTAAATCAGTCTTAGTTGTTGCAGGTGCCTTCAAAAGAGCAGATAGAAACATGACAGAACTTCAATTATTAAAAAGAGCTTTAAGAGATTTCAACTATCCCAAAATTGTCCAAGATGATATACCTATTTTCGATGGATTAATAGGAGATCTTTTCCCTCAAGTAGAAGTAGCACGTAAAAGAGATATGGACTTCGAAAAGAAAATCGAAGATGCATGTGATGAAGTTAATGTGAAAAAGAACAGTCGTGGTCAAGTAATAGAAGAAGATATACCTACATTTAAATTCTCAAAAGAAGATGGATTTATATTAAAATGTGTCCAATTAAAAGAATTAATCGAAATTCGTCACTCTGTATTTATAATGGGAAACGCAGGTGCTGGAAAGACATCAACATGGCGAACATTAGCAAAAGCCTTCGAACTCGCAGGAAAAAAAACCGAAACTAAAGACTTAAATCCCAAATCAATAGCAAGTGATGATTTATATGGAAAATATATCAACATTCAAACAAGAGATTTCAAATATGGTATCTTATCTAACATTATGAAAACAATGAGCACAGCTCCAGACAAAAATCAAAAATGGATCATATTAGATGGAGATTTAGATGCACATTGGATCGAAAATATGAACTCAGTCATGGACGATAACAAAGTCTTAACATTACCTAACAACGATCGTATTGATTTGTTACCACATATGAGATTATTCTTCGAAATAAGAGATCTTAAATTCGCATCTAAAGCCACAGTTAGTAGAGCAGGTATATTATATATCACAGATGATGATGGATATCAATATCGAGGATATATAAAATCATGGATGCAACAAATGAGATTCAGAAAAAAAATCGAAGAAGATACAAATGCATATTTCGAAGTATTTTTAGAACCTTGCTTTAAATTCTTAAAATCCACACGATTTATCGTCGATCAAGTTTTCCAAATCACATTCGCAATTAGTTTCTGTAAAATTCTTGAAGCATATATAGAAAAAAAAGATGCATGTCTCAACAAAGACCCAAAAAAACAAATAAAAGGAGATGATGAACCTTATCCAGGATATGATTTATTATTCTGCTTCGCTGCAATTTGGGCAATGGGAGCTATATTAACAGATAAAGATGGTGTAGATTATAGAAGAAGCTTTAGTGATTGGTTTAGACAAAATTTCAAACAATATAAAATCCCACCAAAAGGAACCATTTTCGATTATTATGTTATTATGGACCCAGAAAATCCAAGATTCGATGAATGGACAAACAAAATCGAAGAAATCGAATTCAAACCTGGAGAAAATATTAGATATATCACCGTTCCTACAAGCGAAACTGTTTCAGTCTCAGAAATTATGGAAAAATTACTCGAAATCGGTCATCCTAGTTTATTAATAGGTAACGCAGGTTGTGGTAAAACTCAAATCGCAAATGGTATGCTCGAAGAAAATCGTCTCAAAAACGAAAAAACAAATTCATTCACATATGTCACCGTTAACTTCAACTATTATTCAGATACATATATCATGCAAAGTGTATTAATTCAAAACACAGAAAAATTCTCACAAAGAACATTCGTACCAAAAGGTAACCCAAAATTAATGGCAATTTTCATCGACGATTTGAATATGCAAAAATTAGATAGTTGCTTAACACAAAACGCAATTGAATTAGTCCGTCAATTCATGGATTATAAACACATATACGAATGCCAAAAAATGGAACTTATGGAATTCATGAACATTCAATTCATAGCAAGTATGAACCCAACAGCAGGTTCATTCAACATCAACCCAAGATTACAAAGACATTTCTGGATTTGTTCTATTCCATTCCCAAGCGACGATTCAATAAGAACCATCTATCAATTCTTCTTAACAGGTCACTTTAAACAATTCTCTCCAAACATTCAAGAATTAACTAAAGGTTTAGTCGCAGGTATTGTAAAACTACACAAAAGCGTTTTCGCAAAGTTTAAAAAATCAGCTATTAACTTCCATTATGAATTCAATATAAGACATATCACTGGAGTCTTCCAAGGAGTTTTAATGAGTACAGTAGAAAAATTCAAAGACCCTGAAAAAGTAGCTAAATTATGGATACATGAATGTGAAAGAGTTTATGGAGATCGTTTAGTTTCAGTAAAAGATTTAAATACATTCAGAAGTGAATTGTCAGGAGAAGTTATAAAAGTCGCCTTCGCAGGTAAATTCAATTTAGGTAAATACTTAACAGAAAAAGCCGAACCAATTATTTTCTGTAGATTCGTAAATGGTTATTTAGATAACGTATATGAAATGGCAAATAAATTATCAGATGTCAAAGACAAAGCAAATCAAGCTCTTAGTGAATACAACGATTCAAACACAAGAATGGACTTAGTATTATTCGATGACGCAGTAAAACACGTATGCAGAATAACACGTATCATTTCTCAACCATCAGGACATGCTAATTTAGTCGGAGTCGGAGGATCAGGAAAACAATCATTGAGTAAACTATCATCTTTCATATGTCAATATAACGTATATAGCATAACAATTTCAAGTGACTATAAATTCAACAGTTTCAAAGAAGATCTTCAAAAAATGTTCAATATCACTGGTATGTCAGATGACGCAGGTCTTCTTTTCATTTTAACAGAAAATCAAATTATAGATGAAAAATTCATGATTTTAGTCAACGATTTATTATCAAGCGGAGACATACAAGATCTTTTCAACGCAGATGACAAAGAAGTCATATTCAATAAAGTAAAAGCAGCTTGCAAAGCAGCAACTCGAAAAGACACCCCTCAAGATGTATGGAACTTCTTTATAGGAAGAGTTAAAAAGAATTTACATGTTGCTATTTGTTTCTCACCCGGAGAAAATCTCAGAAACAAAGCAAGAAAATTCCCATCTATTATTAACAGCACTGTTATCGATTGGTTCCAACCTTGGCCTGAAGAAGCTTTGACTAGCGTCGCAAGAGAACAACTTAAAAAAGATTTCGAAGAATTAGTCGAAAAAGAATGGTTCGAAAATGTGGTTAAATTCATGCCCACTTCATTTAATATAGTCGGAGAAAAAGCACAACAAATGTTAGAAGCTGATAGAAGATATACCTATATTACTCCAAAATCTTTCTTAGAATTATTAAAACTTTTCGGTTCTATGTATAAGAAAAAAACACAAGCTATTTTAGATATAAAAGGTAAATTAGAATCCGGTTTGAATAAATTAAAAATCGCCAAAGAATCAATCGCTGATTTGGAAAAAGAATTAGAAGTAAAAAGTGTAGAAATCAGCAAAATCAAAGTTGAAGCAGAAGCCAAATCAAAAGTGGCAAATGAAAAAGCTGAAGTTGTGGGAGGAGAACAAGAAAAAGCCACCGAAGAAGAAAAAAGAGTATCTGAAATGAAAGCTAAAATTGAAGAAGAAAGTGCAAAATGTCAAGCAGAACTTAATAAATTCAAACCTATTATGGACAATTGTATGATTTTAGCCAAATCAATTAAAAAAGAAGATTTAGATAAAGTCCGTCAAATTAAACCATCTCCACCTAAAAAAATTATGGATATCATTACAGCAATTAGAATTATGGTCGCAGGTCAAATTAATGAATATATACCTATTGAAGTTGATAACAAAGCAATGCCAAAAAAGAATGGAAATAATGATATATTAGCCTTATTATTAGATACTAAAAAATTAATAGATGCCTTCCAATATTTCTTAGAAGTTATTAAAACTTTCAAATATAATGTCAAAAACTTTGATAATTTAAATAAAACATACCCTGATTTCTTCGTCGAAGAAAATTTCGAACAAAAAGCACTCGAAAGCGCAAAAGCAGCTAAAGGAGTTGATATATTATATAAATGGTTATATTATATGAATGCCTTCTTCAACGCAGCTAAAACAGTAGAACCTATGCAAAAAAATGTCGATGAAAAAACTATTGAATTAAGAGAAGCAGAAGAAAAATTAGCTGTAGTTCAAGAAAAAGTCAGAGTTTTAAATGAAGAATTAGCTGTTGTTATGGATGCTAAAAACAAAGCAGAAAAAGAACTTAATGACGCAGTTCAAAATGAAACTAACTGTAAAAATAAATTAAGTTTAGCAAAAAGATTCACAAACGCTTTAGGAAGTTCAAGCGAACGTTGGACAATTAATATTAAAGAATATAATGAACAATTAGATGTTATTATAGGAGATATCTTAATTGCCTCAGCATTTGTTTCATATTGTGGACCTTTCCCTAAAAAATACAGAGAAAAAATAAAAGAAAGTTTCTTCAACTTTATTGAAACAAACGGAATTCCAAAATCTGAAGCAGCTGTTGATCCATTAAAAATATTAACAAACGATGCCGAAAAAGCAAAATGGAATAACCAAAAATTACCTGCCGATCCAATTAGTATTGAAAATGGTACAATTTTAACAAATTCAGAAAGATGGTCATTAATGATAGACCCTCAATTACAAGGAATAAAATGGATAAAAGAAAAAGAAAAAGAAAATGGTTTAACATTATTAAGAATGAACAACAAAAAATTAATTAATATCATCGGAGAATGTATAGAAGATGGTAAAACAGTAGTTCTCGAAAATTTAGATGAAATGATAGATGCAACATTAAATCCCATAATAGGTAGAAATGTATTTAAAAAGAAATTCTATAAATTAGGTAACAACACACATGAAATTCATCCTAAATTCAAATTCATTATGCATACTAAATTATCTAACCCTCATTACCCACCAGAAATTCAAGCCGAAGCATGTTTAATCAACTTCTCTGTTACTGAAGATGGTTTAGCTGATCAATTATTAGCTATTATAGTTAAAATGGAAAGACCTAAATTAGCAGCAAGAAAAGAACAAGTTATTCAAGAACAAAATCAATACAAAATCACTTTAATGGAATTAGAAGAACAAATTTTAAATGATTTAAATACACCCGGAGATTTATTAGAAAATGAACCTATGGTCGAAAGATTAGAAAAATCAAAAAAAGTTTCTGAAGACGTTGAAATTAAAATGAAAGAAGCAAAAGAAGCCGAAAAAGAAATCAATGAAAGTTCTAACGCATATAGTCCAGCAGCTCAAAGAGGATCTTTAATATTCTTTTTATTCACTGAATTATATAAATTACATACCTTCTATAAATTCTCATTAGAATCATTCATTTTCGTTATTAGAAGAGCAGTTAAAGACGTCGCAAATAGATGGAAAATAAAACTTCATCCTGAAGAAAAAAATAAACAAGAAGAAGAAGAAAAAAAAGAAGGTGAGCCCCCCGCAGAAGAGAAAAAATCCGAAGCCAAAAAATCAGAAAAAAAAGAAGAAGAGAAAAAAGAAGAAGAAAAGAAAGAAGAAGAAGCTAAAGAACCACTCGAAGACGCAGATGGAAATGTAGTAGAAGAAAAAAAAGAAGGAGAAGAAGGTGAAGAAAAAAAAGAAGGTGAAGAAGAAGCTAAAAATGAAGAAAGAAAAGAAGAAGAAGAAGTTGTCGAAGAAGAAGAGGAAGAAGAAGATATACCAGATAACTTACGTTCACAAAGAGTCGAAGATTTAACAACAAGCATAACAGAATTTTCATTCTTCTATGTAAGAAGAGGATTATTTGAAAACCATAAATTAATCTTTGCTACTTTATTAACATTCAGAATACTTCTTAAAGCAGGAAAAATTATTCCAGAAGAATTATCATTCTTAATCGAAGGTAAAAAAGGAGAATTAGATGAAGTAAGTGCCCAAACAAAAGAAATATTAAAAGATTATCAAATTGCTAATGTTCGTGGATTAGAAAAATTAGATAGATTCAGTGGATTATTAGATATCATTTCATCTAACAGTGAATCAACATATTGGAGAAAATGGCTTAAAGATGAAAAAGCAGAAGATTCAGAAATGCCAAAATCAATGAAAGATATAACAGATTTCCAAAAATTATTAGTCATCAAAGCATTAAGACCAGATCGTATAACTTCAGCATTAATAAATTATATAATAAAATATATGGGAGATAAATACATAGAATCAACAACATTCGATATGGAAGCTACATTCAAAGAAACAAATAATATGACACCTATATTCTTCGTATTATTCCCTGGTATAGACCCAACAAAAGATGTCGAAGAACTTGGAGCAAAAATGGATAAATCAATTGACGCAGGAACATTCATTAACATTCCTATGGGTCAAGGTCAAGAAGATAGAGCAAATAGAATGTTAGAAGAATGCGCAAAAGAAGGTAAATGGATTATGTTACAAAATCTTCATTTAATGCAAAAATGGATTAAAACATTTGAAAATAATTTAGAAAGAGTTAGTCAAACTGCTGATCCTAATTTCAGATGCTTCATATCATCTGAACCTCCAGCATTACCTACTATTGATATTATTCCAGAACCTATCTTACAAGCTAGTATTAAAGTTTCTAACGAAGCACCTCAAGATTTGAAAGCAAATATGAAAAGAGCATTAAATAACTTCGATCAAGAACGTTTAGATAGTTGTACTAAAAAGAACGAATTTAAAGCTATATTATTCGCTTTATGCTTCTTCCATTCATTAATTATAGGTCGTAGAAAATTCGGAGCAATTGGTTGGTCAACAAAATACAATTTCAACGAAGGTGATTTACAAATATGTGCTGATGTATTAAATAACTATTTAGAAAAATATGAAAAAGTACCATATGAAGATTTAAGATATTTATACGGAGAAATTATGTATGGAGGTCATATCACCGATGATTGGGATAGAAGAACAAATAACGCATATCTTACTACTTTAATTAAACCAGAATTATTAACTGGTTGCAATCTTGCTAAGAACTTCAAATCTCCCGACCCATCTAAATTCAACTATGAAGACTATCAAAAATATATTAATGATAAATTACCACCCGAAAGTCCAATTCTTTTCTATTTACATCCCAACGCAGAAATTTCATATAACACATCTCAAGGTCAATTCTTATTCGAATGCATTTTAGATATTCAAGGGGGTGGTTCATCTGGAGGAGAAGAAAATCAACAAAAAGGAGATAGCTTACAAGATAATATTAAGAAATTCATGGACAGATTAAAAGAAAAGAATATGTTTAATATTTCACAATTAAGACAAAAAGCAGGTAAATCTCCTTCTCCTTATGATATAGTTGCATTCCAAGAATGTGAAAGATTAAATTATATTTTCAGCTCATGTCTTAAATCTTTAGAAGATTTAGAAAAAGGTCTTAACGGAGAACTTAATATTACTGATGCAATGGAAGCACTTAGTCAATCTATACAATATAATAAATTACCTGAAGCATGGAATACAGCTGCAGGATACCCAAGTAAAAAACCTTTATCTTTCTGGTTTGATGACTTATTAAAAAGACATGATCAAATGGATGAATGGGTAAAAGAATTAAAAACACCAAAATGCGTTAATATTACTTTATTATGTAATCCTATGTCATTTATTACCGCAGTTAAACAATTCACTGCAAGAGCTAAAATTTTACCTTTAGATGATTTAGATACTATGACTGAAATTACTAATATGAGTGAAGATATGGTTAAAGATTACCCACCTGATGGTGGAGTTTATTTAAGTGGAATGTTCTTACAAGGAGCTAAATGGGAAGACAGTAATCCAGATGCACCTGGATTCTTAACAGAGATGGTTAACAAAGAATTAGATCCAAAGATTCCTGTAATGCATGTTTTCGCTATTGAATTGAAAAATAAAAATATTAAAGGTTATTATACATGTCCAGTATATTATACTACTCAAAGAGGTCCAACATATATTTTCACTGCTTATCTTAGAATGGAAAGTGAAGAATCTAAAGAAATTGATTGGATTCTTGCAGGAGTCGCTCTTATATTATCTACTGATGAGTAAATTTTTCTAGTAAAATACATATTATTTTAATACACATATAATATATTATTTTATTTTAATTTATTTTTAAAATCATATATATAATTAAATATTTTTTTTTTATTTAATAATAAATAAAAATATGAATTTATAATATATTATTTATAATATATTATATTCAAAATAAATATTTGGGGATTGGGGATTGGGGATTGGGGATTGGGGATTG
>JAEEGK010018305.1_pt1 | contig 15172 bp, 10 predicted proteins | sample 8958771 | NCBI WGS metagenome assembly JAEEGK01 (sample SAMN16246547, study PRJNA631951) | gut metagenome | biome: gut microbiome; feature: rumen; material: SC-attached | host: Bos | place: Iran: Karaj | collected 2018-10 | reverse complement strand
TGGTTAACAAAACCAAATTAATTAATAAGAGAGCGATTGCGGACAATGTCAACCAGGAAGCCTTCCATGCGGGATATCGGCCGGGAAATGGGAATCAGCGCCGTGACGGTATCCAAAGCGATGAGCGGGAAACCGGGCGTGAGCGAGAAGCTGCGTGAGCAGATTCTCATCAAGGCCGGGGAGATGGGTTATGTGTTTCCCGCCGGGAAGGCCGCTGAGGCCGGACGGAGCCTGGATATCGGCATCCTGATTCCGGACCGGTACTTTGAGCCGGAATCATACTACGCATTGCTGTACAAAAAGCTGGTTCAGGCGCTGGCGGACCTGGGTCACTTCGGCCTGCTGGAAATCCTGAAAGCGGAAGACGAGGCAGCGCTGAACCTGCCGAACCTGATCCGGAGCGGCCGGGCGGACGGGATCATCCTGCTGGGCGAACCCGGGAAGGAATACTACCGGAAAACCGCCCGGGCCGGGAAACCGGCGGTTTTCCTGGACTTCTATGACGAACGGGGAAATGCGGACTCCGTGATCGGGGACAACGTATACGGCGCATACCGGCTGACCAGCCACCTGATCCGGCAGGGGCATAAGCGGATCGGCTTTGTTGGAAATGTCCGCGCGACAAGCAGCATTATGGACCGCTACCTGGGATACTGCCGGGCGATGCTGGCCCACGGCTACCCGATGAAAAACGAGTGGGTCCTGAATGACCGGCCGGATACCGGACTGATGAAGATGAAGGATATGCAGGATCTTCCGGAGGATATGCCGACCGCATTCGTGTGCAACTGCGACCTGACTGCCCGGACGTTTATCGGGAAGCTGCGGGAGGCGGGATACCGCGTACCCGGGGATATCTCCGTGACCGGGTTTGATGATTATCCGCCGGAGGGTGAAGGAGATATTCCGCTGAGCACCTTCCGGATTGATACGGACACGATGATCCGGATGGCCGTGAAGGCGATTGTGGCCCGGTGCAACGGCTCGCGGGAGCCTTTCGGCCGGATGGTGGTGGGCGGACAGCCGGTCTACCGGGAAACCGAGACCCGGGCCGGGCGGCAGGAAAGCCCGGAAGAACAGAAATGACAACAGGCGACATGGCAGACAACAGACCGCAGGAGGGAACTGACAATGGGCCACAGGATAAGATGCGCAATCCGGACCGCCGTTTCGGCAGCGATGATTATTTGCCTGATGACTGCCCCTGCCATGGGCGACGGGACAGGAGAAGGAATGACAGTGGAAGCAGAAAGCGGAGTAATGACCGGGAATACCAGGGCCGCCGGAAGCGGCGGACGCGAATGGGTGGAAGGATTCCGGGAAGCAGGGAGCGACTCCTTTGCGGCGGAGTTTTCCATCACACAGGAAGGATTCTATGACATTGCCGTGGTTCAGGCGAGCCAGGGCGGACACAAGGAAAACCCGGTGCTGCTGGACGGGGAGAACATCGGAACTGCGATTACGGATACAACCGATTTCGGGAAAAGCGTGCTGGAGCACATTTACCTGGCGGAGGGAACCCATACGCTGGGCCTGGGCACAAGCTGGGGATATGTGAAGGTGGACGCTTTTGAGCTGACGCCTTCGGAAGCGCTGCCGGAAGACCTGTATACCATTCCGGAAAAAATGAGTGCCGGCGAAGCCACACCGGAAGCCCGTCGGCTGTATGACTGGATGCGGGAAAACTACGGAAAGAAGATCATTTCCGGCCAGCAGTGCGACGGCGGCATGTACGGCATGGAAAACCAGGCGATCTGGCGGGCAACCGGCGGAAGCTATCCGGCGATCCTCGGGCTGGACATGATGGAATACTCCCTGAGCCGGGTGGAGCATGGCGGGGAGAGCGACAAGGCAGTGCCCCAGGCAATTGAGTACTGGAACAAAGGCGGAATCGTATCGTTCTGCTGGCACTGGAACGCGCCGAGCCCGTACCTGAAGAGCCCGTGGTATTCCGGATTCTACACGCAGTATACCAGCTTCAACCTGGAAAAGGTGATGAACGGGAAGGATGAAGCGGGATTCAAACTGCTGAACCAGGACATTGACGCGATCGCAGCCCAGCTGCTGCGGCTGAAGGAGGCCGGGGTGCCGGTGCTGTGGCGGCCGCTGCACGAGGCCAGCGGCGGATGGTTCTGGTGGGGCGCATCGGGAAAGGATGCCTACCTGAAGCTGTACCACCTGCTGTTTGACCGGCTGACGAATGAATACGGGCTGAACAACCTGATCTGGATCTGGAACGCTCAGGACCCGGAGTGGTATCCGGGAGACGACGAGGTGGACCTGATCGGGATCGATATCTATCCCGGGGAACGGGTATACAACGCGCAGAGTGCGACCTTCGTCCCGCTGACGCGGATCGCGGGAGAGCGGAAGATGATCGTTCTCTCAGAGAACGGGTGCATTCCGGATGCGGAGCAGGTTTTCCGGGATGGGACGGTATGGGGTTACTGGTGCACCTGGGGCGGCGAATTCGTGCTGTCGAACACGAAATTCAACAAGCCGTCCGAACGGTACACGGAAGTGAGCATGATCAAAAAGGCGTACGGGGATGAACGGGTGATTACCCGGGCGGATATTCCGGACCTGCGGGGGACCGGGGAAGAGTAAGCGCCAGGCAGACTGGAGGAGACGGAGCAAGTGAAGAAACGGATCGGAATCGGACTGGTGATCCTGCTGGTACTGGCGGCAGGAACGGTCCCGGCTGCCGCCGGCCCGGATATCCGGGGATTTGAGGAGCAGGTGAGCACCTATTCCATCAATCCGGACATTCCGTCCTATACCGCGTATCAGGAGAAATACGCGCAGTCCGCCTGGGCCCGGGAGGGGATCACACTGGAAGCGGCGGAAGCGGTACGGTATGCGGATGAGGACGGCACTGACGCGCCTGTGCTGATGGAGAATGCCGGAGGACGGGACGGAATCTCCGTGCTGACCGGCGAGGAAGCCGTGATTGAGTGGGACTTTGAGGCGGCGGAAACCGGCTGGTACGACATGGAGGTGGAGTACTACCCGTGGCCGGGAAAGAACGCAGAAATCCAGCGCGCGTTTTTCCTGGACGGAGCGCTGCCATACGCGGAGCTGGCGACGGTGAACTTTTCCCGGGTGTGGCGGAATGACCTGCATCCGGATGTTTCCCGCTATACGGATGAAGACGGCGTGGAGCTGATCCGGTGGCTGAGCGACAACCAGGGGAACGAGCTGAAGCCTTCCCCCGCGGAGGCGCCGGAATGGCAGACCTCCCTGCTGTATGACTCCAACGGGTATATCAGCGAAAGCCTGAAGATCCACCTGGATGCCGGAACGCACACACTGAGCGTACTGTCGCTGCGGGAACCGATGCTGATCCGGCAGATCCGCTTCCGGGAATGCGCGGACGCGGAAGCCTACCGGAATCCGGAAGGGAAAGCCGGAGCGGCGGGAAAGATCATCCGCATTGAGGCGGAAACGGCAGACAAGACATCTTCCCAGATGCTGTATCCGGTGCAGGACCAGTCCTCCCGGTCCGTTTATCCTTCCAGTCCCCGGTACCTGCTGAACAACTCGATCGGCGGCAACGCGTGGAAGAGCGCGGGCCAGTGGATCGAGTGGCGGTTCACCGCGGAAGAGGAAGGCGACTACGCCATCTCGCTGTACGACAAGCAGAACTTTGTACGCGGGACGGATATCTACCGCAAGATCTATATCGACGGGAAAGTGCCCTTTGCGGAATTCAGCGCGATGGCGTTCCCGTATGAACAGAACTGGCGCCTGGAGACGATCGGCGGGGAAGATGAGCCTTACCTGGTCCACCTGACCGCGGGGGAGCATACCCTGCGCATGGAGGTTGTGCTGGGCGAGATGGCCGGCATCATCCGGCAGGTGCAGGACTGCGTGCTGCAGCTGAACGGGATTTACCGCCAGGTGCTGTACATCACCGGCGTATCGCCGGACCCGTACCGGGACTACCAGATTGAACGGAGCCTGCCCGGGCTGAAAGCCCAGCTGGAGCAGGTGCAGGCTGACCTGCGGAAGGCCATCGCGGCACTGGAGCAGGCGGCGGGACACCGGAGCGACAAGCTGACTGTGCTGAAGACCATGGACGATCAGCTGACGGAACTGATCCGGGACCAGGAACGGTTTACCGAAGTGCTGAGCTCCTACAAGACGAATGTGCGCGCCTGCGGCAACTGGATTACCCAGGTGCTGGGGCAGCCGCTGCAGATTGACCGGATCTACCTGCATACTGCGGATGTGCGGCCGGAAATCACGGGAACGGACTTCCTTTCCGGCGCCGGCTTTGAGGCATCCCGGCTCTACAGCTCCTTCACCATCAACTACAACCAGATCGGCAACGTGGCCGAGGAGAGCGCGGACTCGAAGGTGATCACCCTGTGGATCGGCACCGGCCGGGACCAGGCGAACGTGATCAAGTCCCTGATTGACGAGCACTTTACGCCGGAAACCGGAATCAGCGTAAACGTGCAGCTGGTGGACATGAACACGCTGCTGCGCGCGACACTGTCCGGGCAGGGACCGGATGTGGCGATCCAGGTGGCGAACACCACGGGAATCGCCGGGGCCGTGATGAATACCGGCAATGACACGCCGGTGAACTACGGCCTGCGCAACGCCGTGATGGACCTGACGCGGTTTGATGACTTCCCGGAAGTGGCCGGACGCTTCGCGCAGAGCGCGCTGGTACCGTTCTCCTTCAACGGAGCAACCTATGCGCTGCCGGACACCCAGACATTCCCGATGATGTTCTACCGGAAGGATATCCTGGCGGAGATCGGGCTGGACGTGCCGGAAACCTGGGACGACGTGAAGGTGGCTATGAGCGTGCTGAGCAAGAACCAGATGGAATTCGGCATGCTGCCAGGCGAACAGACATTCGCGATGCTGCTGTTCCAGGCCGGCGGTGAATACTACACGGAGAACGGGGACGCGTCCGCGCTGGACAGCGACACAGCGATCAACGTGTTCCGCCGGTACTGTGATTTCTACACGGACTATAAGCTGGATGCCGCAACCTCGGTGGAGGAACGGTTCCGCACGGGCGAGTGCCCCGTGATCATCACCGACTACACGACCTACAACAACCTGCAGGTTTCCGCGCCGGACATCAAGGGACTGTGGGATTTCACCCATGTACCCGGAACGGTGAAAGAGGACGGAACGCTGGATACCACCACCGGATGCTCCGGCCTGGCGGATATCATCATGAGCGCGACGAAGGAGCCGGAAGCCTGCTGGCAGTTCCTGAAGTGGTGGACCAGCGCGGAAATCCAGACCCTGTACGGGCGGGAAATGGAATCGCTGATGGGCGCGTCCGCCCGGGTGGCGACGGCGAACCTGGAGGCGCTGGCAAACCTGAGCTGGCCGGTACGGGACTACCGGGAGCTGGCGGAACAGTTCGGCCATGTGAAGGGCATCCCGCAGGTACCGGGCGGATACTACACCTGGCGCAACGTGAACAACGCATTCTATGCCGTGACAACGGACAACGCGAGCAAGGGCCGCAATGAAAATGGCAACACGCCCCGCGAGGAACTGATGGACAAGATTTACTACATCAACGCGGAGATCACCTACAAGCGGACGGAATTCGGACTGCCGGTGGCGGAAAGCAGGGAGGGGGAAACCAGATGAGCGTGGCTGCAAGAAGCACCCGGAGCGCGCCGGCGAAGAACACCCTCTGGCATGAGATCCGGAAAAACCGGGCATCCTACCTGCTGATGGCGCCGTATTTCACCCTGTTCTTCCTGTTTACGGTGCTGCCGGTGCTGATGTCCGTATACCTGTCGTTCAACTACTTCAACATGCTGGAAATGCCCCGGTGGGTCGGATGGACAAACTATATCAAGCTGCTGCTGGAGGATGACATTTTCATCATCTCCCTGCGGAACACGCTGCTGTTTGCCGTGATCACCGGGCCGATCAGCTACCTGCTGTGCCTGCTGTTCGCCTGGATCATCAATGAGTTCAAGCCAAAGGTGCGGGCCTTCCTGACGCTGATTTTCTACGCGCCGTCCATCTGCGGCAACGCGTATATGATCTGGAACCTGATCCTGACGGGCGACCGGTACGGATACCTGAACGGCCTGCTGCTGCGGATCGGCATCCTGAACGAGCCGATCCTGTGGATGCAGACCGAGAAATTCGTGCTGCCGGTGCTGATTGTGGTGCAGCTGTGGCTGTCCCTGGGAACCGGCTTCCTGTCCTTCATCGCGGGCCTGCAGACGGTGGACAAGGGACTGTATGAGGCCGCGGCAATCGACGGCGTGAAGAACCGGTGGCAGGAGCTGTGGTTTGTGACGCTGCCGGCGATGAAGCCGCAGCTGATGTTCGGCGCGGTGATGCAGATTACGCAGTCCTTCGCGGTGGCGGATATTTCCATTGCCCTGGCCGGCAACCCGTCGGTGAACTATTCCGGCGCAACGATTGTGACCCATCTGCTGGACTACGGTTCCACACGGCTGGACATGGGCTATGCTTCGGCCATCGCCACCATCCTGTTCCTGCTGATGGTGGGAACGAACAAGCTGGTGCAGCGGCTGCTCAGAAGGGTGGGTGAGTGAGCGGTATGGAAAACGTGAAGACGAAAATGCCTGCGCTGAACCTGAAGCGCCGGGCTCGTGCCGAACTGACCCCGGAGCAGGAGGAAATCCTGCGGCAGAAGCGGCTGGACAAGATCCACCGGAAGATGAAGCGGAAGGACGGCAGGAAGAAGCTGAACCGCTCCACCGCCGGCAACGCGGCGCTGTTTATCCTGATGGGAATCTGCGGCGTGTTTATGGTGCTGCCGCTGGTGATGATCATCAACAACGCGGTGAAGCCCCTGGACGAGCTGTACCAGTTCCCGCCCCGGATCTTTGTGCGGAACCCCACGCTGACCAACTTCTCCGACCTGTATGTGCTGCTGAATGAAAGCTGGGTGCCGTTTTCCCGGTATGTGCTGAACACGATCATCATCACGGTGGGCGGTATGGCCGGACACGTGATCATCGCTTCCATGGCGGCATATCCGCTGGCGAAGAACCATTTCCCCGGGAAGAAGCTGCTGTTTTCCGTGGTGGTGCTGTCCATGATGTTCTCCTGGACGGTGACACAGATTCCGCAGTACCTGATTATCTCCTGGCTGGGGATCAACAACACCTATGGCGCGCTGGTGCTGCCGGCGTGGTCGTTCGGCATGGGCCTGTACCTGATGAAGCAGTTTATGGAACAGCTGCCGGATTCCCTGATGGAAAGCGCGCGGCTGCAGGGCGCCAATGAATGGCAGATCTTCTGGCGGATTGTGATGCCGAACGTGAAGCCCGCCTGGCTGACACTGGCGATTTTCCAGTTCCAGCAGATGTGGGGCAACACGGGCAGCATGTTCCTGCGGTCCGAGGAGCTGAAGCCGCTGCAGTACGCGCTGCAGCAGATTACCTCAGGCGGCGTGAGCCGGGCCGGCGCCGGCGCGGCGGTGACGTTTATCATCGCGGCGGTTCCGATCATCTTCTTCCTGATCTGCCAGAGCTCCATCATGGAAACCATGACGACCTCCGGCATGAAGGATTAAGGAGGCAGGCATGAAGCAAGTGAAACGAATCCTGTGCCTGGTGCTCCTGATCTGTACGGCGGCCGGAACGGCCTTTGCCGCGGACTCGCTGCCGTATGACTGCTACAACTACGATTACTGGAACAATATCCTGTACACCCCGGCGCCTTATGTGCCGGACGGACTGGTGAGCGGAGCCGTGCTGCAGTATGAAGGCGCGCCCATCGGGGCGTTCCGGAATCCGCAGGACTTGTGTGTATCGCCGGACGGGGACGTCTACATCGCCGATACCGGCAATAACCGGATTGTGGTGATGAACGGCGACCTGAAGACGGTGAAGGGCATCATCAGCGGCTTTGAGGCAGACGGCGCGGCGCAGACATTCAGCGCACCCTCGGGTGTGGCCGTATCGGAAAAGCACCGGCTGTATATCGCTGACAGCCAGAACCGCCGGATCGTAGTGCTGGAGGCGGACGGAACCTTTGTGAAATACGTGCAGAACCCACAGAGCGAGGTGCTGGACGAGGGATATGTGTTTACCCCGCTGCGGGTATCGGTAGACTATGCGGACCGCGTGTATGTGATCGCCCAGAATATGTTCCAGGGCATCATGGTGTTCAGCGAAGAAGGGGCGTTTACCGGGTTCTTCGGCACGATCAGCGTGAAGATCTCCATGTGGGAGAAATTCTGGCGGAAGCTGGCGACCAAGGAAGAACGGTCCAAGCAGCAGCTGTTTATCCCGACCGAGTTTACGGGAATCGACGTGGATGACGAGGGATTCGTATACGCTTCGAACAAGGACACGGACGGCAAACAGGCAGTGCGCCGGCTGAACCCGAAGGGGCAGGACGTGATCCGCAAGGGCCCGACGCAGAACCTGGGCGGCGACCGCGTATACGGAAACATCGGCAATTACGCCGGACCGAGCCAGATCGTGGACGTGGTGTACCGGAAGCATGGGATCTATTCCCTGCTGGACGCCCGGCGGGGACGGATTTTCACCTATGACCATGAGGGCAACCTGCTGTACATCTTCGGCGGCATCGGTTCCCAGGCGGGAACTTTCCAGACCCCGGCGGCGATCGAACAGCTGGGAAACCGGCTGCTGGTGCTGGACTCCCAGCAGGGGAACCTGACGATTTTCGCAGAGACGGAATACGGAGCCCTGATCAACCAGGCGGTGAGCCTGCGGTTTGACGGGGACGAAAGCCTGGCGGTTCCGCTGTGGCAGGAGGTGCTGCGGCTGGACGAGATCAACGAGCTGGCGAATACCGGCATCGGCAAGGCCTACCTGTCTGCCGGGGACAACGAGAACGCCATGCTCTACCTGCGGCGCGGCATGAACCGGGAGTATTACTCGGTGGCTTTCAAGCGCTGGCGGAATGAGCGGCTGCGGAACAACATCAGCTGGATCCTGAGCGGAATCATCGCAGCGGTCGCGCTGGGCGTGATCAGCGTGAAGGCGGTCCTTCCCCGGATCCGGAAGCGGGGAAAAAGGAGGAATGCGGCATGAAGCGGAGCGGAAAATGGCAGCATTTCTTCTACACGGTGAGCCATCCCGCGGACGGATACTACTGGATCCGGCACCAGGAGAAGGGCAGCCTGGGGATCGCATTCCTGATGGTGATCCTGTACGGCATCGCGTTTTCCATAAACCGGATCAGCGCGAGCTTCATCGTGAACGACATTGAGCCGCGGACCGTGAACCTGCCGGCGGAGCTGGCGGGTGTGATCGCCCTGTACTTTATCCTGTGCGTGGGCAACTGGTCGGTGACATGCCTGATGGAAGGGGAAGGCCGGTTCCGGGACATCCTGACCGCAACGGGCTACGCCCTTTTCCCGATGCTGGTGACCACGGTGGCGGCCACGGCGGTTTCCCACCTGGTGGCGGAAAATGAAGAGGCTTTCTACACCATCCTGATGGGACTGGGCACCGCCTACACAGCGGTGATGCTGCTGATCGGCATCATGCAGATTCACAACTACACATTCGGGAAGACGCTGGTGACCCTGTTCCTGACAGTGGTGGCCATGCTGATCATCATCTTCCTGATGCTTCTGGTGTTCAACTTTATCACCCAGGTGTACTCATTTTTCCGCGGGATCTACATGGAACTGGTGTTCCGCGTATGAGGAGGGAAACGCAAGATGGAAAATCCGAATAAGCTGCGCCTCCCGACCGCCGTGCGGCGGACGCTGTGGATCCTTGCTGCCCTGGCGGTTACTGCCGCAGCCGTATTCCTGGGATGGTACCTGGTGAACTACCGCGGATATGACGCCTACAAGGCGTATATCACCGGACCCGCACCGCTCGCGGAGGGAACGGAGCTGAAAACAGTCCGGGACCCGGAAAACAGGGTGCCTGGATTCAGCCTGGCGGCGGAAAACGACCGGCTGGGACTGTACCTGGAGGAGAAGACCGCCGGGATCGCGCTGTACGACAAACAGACCGGCCGGGTGGTTTACTCCAACCCGCAGGACGCGGCCGGCGACCCGGTGGCCAAATCCGGGCTGAACCAGGGCAACCTGAAAAGCCAGTTTATCCTGAACTACCTGGACACAAACTCCCGGGAAGGTACCCCGTGGAGCTCCTACGCGAAGGCAGTGGAGAACGGGCAGATTGAGTACCTGCGGATTGAAAACGGCTTCCGCGCAGTATACACGCTGTCGAACGAGAAGCTGATGCTGGTGCCGCGGCAGATGACGGCGGAATGGTACGAAATCCTGTCGCAGGCAGGCAAGAAGCAGGCGGCCAAGTCCTATGTGCCCGATGAGGAGAGCGGCCTGTATGTGCTGAAATCCCAGGGCGTTACGGCTCGGCACCGGCAGCAGATTGACGCGGATGCCCGGAAAGCCGGGTTCACCATTGAGGACTATGAGGAAATGGAGGCCCTGGCGGAGGCGGATGACGGGGAAGCGGCGGAAAGCCTGTCCTTTGTGATTACGCTGGACTACACGCTGACGGCGGACGGGCTGCGGGTGACCATTCCCCATGAGGGAATCTCGGAAGCCGGCGGCGGCAAGGTGCGCACCATCCAGCTGCTGCCATTCCTGGGAGCGGCCGGGGCCGACGAGGAAGGCGACCTGGTGGTGCCCGACGGAAGCGGCGCCCTGATCCACTTCAGCAACGGCAAGACGACTGCACCCCAGTACAACCAGAGCATCTATGACCTGGACCTGATTGACAGCGATTTCACGGCAACCCAGAACATACAGACTGCCCGGCTGGCGCTGTACGGAATCTGCCGGAAGGACTACAGCGTGCTGGCTACCTGCGACCGGGGTGCGACCCTGGCTTCCGTGACGGCGGATGTGGCCGGCCGGAACAACAGCTACAACTATGCCTATTTCACCTTCCGGCTGCGGCGGACGGATACGCTGGTGGTTGCCGGGGAGGACGCGGTGGTCGCGGAGACAGACGCCTACCCGGTGGACTGTGCGGTGACCTACCGGATCCTGGACGGGGAGTACACCGGATACAACGGCCTGGCCAAAGCCGTGCGGGAGAACCTGCTTGCGGACGGAACGCTGGCCCTGAAGACGGAGACGGAAGGGGACATTCCCTTCTACTGCGACATCATCGGCGGCGTGAAGGAAACCGCCCACTGGATGGGCATCCAGTACCTGCGGGTGATGCCGATGACGACATTTGCCCGGGCGGAGGAAATACTGGCGGAGCTGGCGGACAGACAGGTTGCCAACGCGCGGGTGAACCTGCAGGGATGGATGAACGGCGGATATTACCACGACCCGGTGAACAGCGTTTCCGTGCTGAACGAGCTGGGCGGGGAAACCGGACTGAAACACCTGCGTGAGGCGGCGAAGGCTGCCGGCGGGAAGGTGTATCCCGACGCGGCTGTGCAGCTGGTGACGGAAATCGCCAAAGGCTTCTTCCGCAGTGAGGAAGCCAGCCGCTACTACGCCAAGGGCTACGCGGCCGAGCTGGGTGTGATCGGGCCGGTTACCCTGCGGCGGACCGCAACGATGGGCTTTACCGAACGCGGCTATATGCTGCTGTCGCCCCGGTTCCTGCCGCGGTACGCGGAGCGGCTGGCTGCCGCCGCGGACCGGCTGGGACTGGACGCGCTGAGCCTGCGGGATCTCGGCAACGAGGTGCACGCGGACAAGCGGCGGACAAACGTGATCAGCCGGGAGGCGGACCTGGACCTGGTGAAGGCGGCCTTCGGGACGATCGGCGGTGAAAACCGCGAGCTGATGGTAAGCGGCGGGAACGACTACAGCTTTCCCTACGTCCACCATGTGATCAACGCACCGGTGGAAGCGACGATGTTTGCCATCGTGGATGAACAAATCCCGCTGTGGGAAATGATTACCCACGGCGCAATCGACTACTGCGGGGCCGCACTGAACCTGGCGCAGAGCGGAGATAAACGGGCAGCGCTGCTCCACCTGGTGGAATACGGTGCGTCGGTGCATTACACATTTACGTGGAACAGCTCGGCAGACATGAAATATACCGGACTGAACAACAACTACGCGACGACCTTCTCCGCATGGAAGGATGAGGCTGCGGAGAGCTACCGCTTTGTGAACGAAGCGCTGCGCCGTGTGAGCGGGGCGGAGATGATCCGGCATGAACGGATCAGCGATGCGCTGGCCCGGGTGACCTACTCCAACGGGACCGTGCTGTATGTAAACAGCGGGGAGAACGACGCGGAGGCGGACGGGTACCGGATCCCGGCGATGAATTACCTGGCGGCGGGAGGTGAGGACAAATGACGGCCATTCGCAGGAAAAGGAGCATTTTCCATCTTTCCTATGAACAGCGGAATGCCGTGCGCGGATACCGGTTTATCCTCCCGTGGCTGATCGGCTTCCTGGTGTTCTACGCCGGATGCCTGGTGCAGCTGGGCGAGTTCAGCCTGTCGAAAATCGGGCTGGACGCCGCGGCGGGCATGACGAAAGAATACGTCGGCTTCAGCAACTACATTGAGGCGTTTACGAGCCACGCGACCTTCAAGCAGACGCTGACGTCCTCACTGATCGACATGATGATCGACCTGCCGATGATCATCTTCTTCAGCCTGTTTGTGGCGATGATGCTGAACCGGAAGTTCAAGGGGCGGGCTGTGGTCCGGGCAATCTTCTTCCTGCCGATTATCCTGAGCGCGGACGCGGTGGGTACCGCAATCACGCGGGCGACGGAGCTGGTGAACGCCGGTGTTTCCGGCGCGAGCCTGGAGGCAGCATCCGCGGGCGGCGTTTCCGTGGCGTACTACATGGAACTGTTCGGGGAACTGGCGATCCCGGATTCCATCCTGGGATACATCGTGGATACGGTGAACCGGATTTCCTCGATTATCAAGGGGTCCGGCGTGCAGATCATCCTGTTTATCGCAGCACTGCAGTCGATTCCCGGTTCGCTGTATGAGGTGGCCCGGATTGAAGGCGCCACGGGATACGAAACCTTCTGGAAAGTGACGTTCCCGATGGTGATGCCGCACATCATCACCAACACGATCTACACGGTGGTGGACCGGTTCACCTCCAGCGAGGTGATCCGGCTGGCAACCCGGACCTACAAGGAACTGTACAACTACGGCCTGTCCTCGGCGTTCTCGGTGGTTTCCACACTGGTGACCATCCTGATCCTGGGACTGATCGTATACCTGCTGAACAAGCGGGCCTTCTACTATAACTGAGAGGGGGAAGAGCAAGATGACGACAGCGAACGCGGCGAAGGAAAAGCTGACCTGGCGGGAATTCCGGAATTCCCCGGCCTATGCCAACCGCCGGGATAAAACGCTGACCGGCCTGAAAAACTTTGCGCTCGGCCTGTTCCGGCTGATCGTGATTGCCGGAATCAGCTACGTGATCCTGGCGCCGGTGATCAACATTATCGCGAACTCCTTCTTCTCCCGGCAGGACTCCATCAACCCGATGGTATTCACGATTCCGATCAGCCCGACGCTGGAACGGTACACCATGGCGATCAAGTACCTGGACTACCTGCCGGTGCTGGGGAACACGCTTCTGTATGTGTTCGGGGTGACGCTGATCCAGCTGCTGGTATGCTCCATGGCCGGATACGGGTTTGCCCGGTACAAATTTCCGCTGAAGGGCATCCTGTTTGCCTTTGTGCTGGTGACTATTGTGATTCCGCTGAATACCATTCAGTTTCCGCTGTATACGACTTTCCGCTTCTTTGACCCGCTGGGGATTGTGAGCCTGTTCAACGGAGGCAAGGGAATCAACCTGCTGCAGACGCCGTGGCCGACCGTACTGATGTCCATGTTCGGATGCGGGCTGCGGTCCGGACTGTACATTTACATCTTCAACCAGTTTTTCCGCGGGCTGCCGAAGGAAATAGAGGAAGCGGCGCTAGTGGACGGCGCCGGAACGGGGCGGACGTACTTCACGATCATGATGCCGAACGCGGCGCCCGCGGTGATCACCGTGGCGGTGTTCTCCATCGTATGGCAGTACAACGACTCGTTCTTCGCCAACACCTTCAACATCAGCGACTCCATCCTGGTGACCCGGAAGCTGGAATCGCTGATCAACGTGATCGCAAACGCTGAAAAGATCCAGACCATCCGGGAACAGCAGCTGTACTTTGACGCAGGCGTGGTGCTGGTGCTGGTGCCGGTAGTGGTGATCTACCTGCTGCTGCAGCGGCGGTTTATCGAGGGCGTGGAACGGTCCGGTATCGTGGGCTGAGCCCATATTCACCTGTTACCCAACCCGGGATCGGGTAAAAATATTAAAGGAGGAAAATCCCGTGAAGAAAATCATTTCCTGGTTGCTGGTTGCCGTGTTGGCAATCGGTATGTGCTCCTGGGCGTCCGCCGAGACGGCTGACGCGCTCGACTTCGAGGACGGCAATTTCGCGTTCCTCGGCGTTGCAGCCGCCAAGCCGAATGCGGATACCGCAACCGCCCTGGAGATCGTTGACTACAACGGCTCCAAGGCGCTGAAGGTCGCGGCGCAGGGAATCCCCTACGTCGCCCTGAACATCGAAGGCCTGGCCGGCGAAAAGCTGGCGGACGTGGCCGCGATCTCCTTTGACATCGGTGTGGACAAGGCCGCGAATGGCAAGTTCTATGCGGTGTCCGGCGTGGTGTACAGCTACACGGGCGAGAATGCGGACGAGAACAAGGCCAGCTGGTCCGTGTATATGGAAAAGAAGAACCCGCGGAACGTGAAGATCGACTTCAAGGCGGCGTTTACCGCGGAAGCGGGCAACTACCTGATGATCTCCAGGGAAGACCAGGCCGGCGGAGAACCTGCGACCTTCTACCTGGACAACATCAAACTGCTGGACAAGGACGGCAACGCGATCGCGCTGGACACCACCGCCGTGTATGTGGCGGAAGCATCCGAGCGGGATACGAGCAACCTGGTGGCGCTGACGAATGCGGTGGAATTCCCGGACTTCCACAAATCCGCCGGCGCATGGGCGCAGGACGGCCTGGAGATGCCGCAGGAAATCATTGACGCACTGGTGCCCGGCTCCGTGGTGGAAGTGGAATTTGCCAGCGCGGACGGCTCCATGTGGATTGTGATGCCGTGGGCGGCGGCCGGCTGGATGCGCGTGGGCCAGGGAACCGCGGCCATCAACAACAGCAACACGATTGCCCAGATCCCCTATGAGATGATCGAAGCCCTGTGCGGCGAAGATAAGAGCAC
>JAEEGK010018303.1_pt1 | contig 15172 bp, 11 predicted proteins | sample 8958771 | NCBI WGS metagenome assembly JAEEGK01 (sample SAMN16246547, study PRJNA631951) | gut metagenome | biome: gut microbiome; feature: rumen; material: SC-attached | host: Bos | place: Iran: Karaj | collected 2018-10 | reverse complement strand
ATTCCAAATTCCGTGCAGGGGGCTCTGAGCTCTTTGCGGACGAGGATGATCCGAGTAAGGACGAGATTTTCTATTCGCTCGGTTACCTCGCTTACACCTTTGACTTGGACATGGCGTATAACCAGTGGTGCATTTCGTCTGCGAACCTGACTTCTGACGACTCGAAATACAGGGCGTACGCCCATTCGCTCTGGCTTACGCTTATGGGCGAGGAGGAGTGCTCCGCTGCATTGAAGGATTCGATTCACAAGGTGGAATCGCCGGACGACCTTATCGTTACTTACAATTCGCCCAGGTATTATGTGTGCGACGGCAAGGACTGGCGCCTTGCCAAGATAGAGGCCGTGCCGCTCCAGTTCCCCAATCCCGAGGACGGAGACCTGGTGACAAGTTATTATTACGACTATGTGTACGACAAGGAATCTGGCTGGCGCTACGTGACCAGGATTGAAAACGAAATTGACAAGGCTTGCGTCAAGTCGCGCAAGGGTCAGATGGAGAAGGGGTATTTCTGTAGCGATACCGGCTGGGTAAAGATGCCCACCCTGGACCAAAATCTCGGTGCCTTCTGCAACAGCGATACCCGCGGTGATTCCGTGCATGTCGGGTATTCTACCTTCGTTTGCGACAACGCCTGGAAAGTTATCCCTGCCGATACGCTGGATGAATGGGTAGAGGACCCGCGCGACGGCAAGACGTACCTGATCGTGCCCATGGGTAGCCAGCGTTGGATGGGCAGTAACCTTAGGTACAGGGATTCCGTACGGACTCCGAATCTTGTCGGGAACACCTGGTGCTATAACGACTACACACCGTACTGCTCTGGCCCCAATGGCGTGCTTTATTCCTGGACCGCGGCGATGGACCTGCCGGACAATGTCAAGGCCGATACCGTGAAGCTCACGTTGCCGCATAGGGGTGTTTGCCCCGAGGGCTGGCACATGCCTTCGAAGGCGGACTGGGATACGCTTTTCGCGTTTGTCGAGAAGTACGGCCCCGAAGGCAAACTCGCACTTGCCTTGATGGGCGATATGTGGGCTGGTGGCGCGACTGTGCCTGTGCTGGACGCGTTTGGGTTTACGGCCATGTCGTCGGGTCGCCGCAAGGTGGATGGAACTTACGAGGGTGAGTACAACTATGGCTACTTCTGGTATGCCGCTCCGACCTTCAGCAAGTTGCCGTACTACTATATGGTATATATGCAGCCTGAAATCGAACAGGGCACGTTCGGCGATACGGACTGGGCATTGAGCGTTCGCTGCATGGAAGACGCGAAGTAAGGAGGGAACATGAAGAAGTTTTTTAGCCGGTTTAGCTTGACGCTTGTGCTTGTGGCGGGCCTTGTTGCCTGTTCCAGTGATTCGTCGGGCGATAACGAACTCCCTGACCCGAACTCGCCCGATGAAACTTCTAGCGAGGCCGGTACGTACCAGCAGACATTGGGTTCGGACATGAAGTTCGACGAGAAGAGTGCCGTGTGGATTTATGAGCTTGATTCCGAATTCAAGGAAACTGGCCGCAAGTTCCTTGCTGACAGGAAAACCGAAGGCAGCATAACGACATTCGTGACGGACTCGCTAACCCTCAAGAACCGCTATGCGCTTGTTAAAACCGAAGGTTTCCGAATCCGCAGTTACGAGGTGTTCCCTGCGGAATACTTTACCGAGGTCCCGTTGACAATTCTCGTGGATATGAAGGATACGCTCCCGATATGCATCTCGCTTGCGGGCTACCTGGAAACGAACCGCGCACTGGCGCACATTACGCTGGGCAAGGAACCTGCCGAAGCCATGCAACTCGCGCATGAGGAACTGCTTAAGGTTTTCTACTGGGATGTAGATGCACTGAAGAACGTGAGCTTTATACACAATGAGCCGTGGAAACTTGGCTGGCATGCGGCGGATGTGGTGGGCCAGCTGTTCGAACGCTTTATGCTCGGCGGCGAACTTGATTTGGCACTGCAAAACTTTATACTTGAGTTTGCCATAAAGGGCTTGATTACGGACTACCCGCGCTTTATCCCGGTTCTTGACTACTATGCCGATGAACTGCGCAACACGAGATTCTCCAAGAGTGACAATCGTGATTACTATGGCAAGAAGCCTGTGTTGATGCAACTGTTTATGGCAGGACTATATGGTCTTGGTGAATGTGGTTCCAAGAACTTCTGCGAGATGAAGAACCTCGATTACGAAAAGTCGGAATACAACGACAGCGTGTTCATTTGCGATACGCTTGGCTGGATGCTCTCGTCGCAGACCTACCGCAACACCTGCAAGTATGGCACTGCGGAAGATAGGGAGGTTCGCCCCGGCTTGATCGATACTACTATCCTGTACTACTATCATGGGACATTCCATATATGGCAGGAATGCAACGAGTTGCAGACTGCGATAGGCATGTGCAAGGAAAGCCGTTTTGGCGAATACGCTTCCGTGGGCGACAGCGCGTTTTATTACTGCAATAACAACCTGTGGCAGGAACAAACCCGTGACCAGTACAACATGTCCGCTATCGTGTGCGACTCCGCCGAGAACTACACTACGGTAGGCCGTGATTCCACGACGCTTTACCGCTGCTTCTTTGGAACGCCGAAAGTCCTCGAGGGCGATGAGGCTTTCTTTATCGAGAATACTGCAGGTCTCAAGTGCGATACCGTGCCCGACCTCTTGCTGGGCAAGGATTCTGTAACGCAGTATGTGTGCGATATGGGCAAGTTGCGTGAAGTCGATGATCTGGAAGCGAAGGCGAATCGTGGCTGCACGAGCTACAACTACGACGATGTCGCTCAGATTGAATATTCTATCTACCGTTGCCGTGGCCAGTGGAAGTACTTCAAGGATTCGCTTTACCGCGATACGGTTACCGACGCGCGCGATGCGCAGAAGTACCCGCTTATCGGTATGGGTTCGCAACTCTGGTTTGCGGCTAACCTGAATTACGCAACCGACAGCAGCTGGTGCTATAACGACTCGACGGCGAACTGCGACAAGTACGGGCGCCTCTACCGCCTGGCAGAGGCTGCAGCCGTCAATGAAGATTCGCTCCTGTGCCCCAAGGGGTTCCATGTGCCGAACAAGGAAGAATTCGAAACGTTCACCGAGTTTGTGACGCAGTGGCGCCCTTCGAACGAGTCGCTTTCGCCGTTGCTTAAGAGCAAGTCTTCTGGTGGCATGGACTACTTCGGGTTTAATGCGGAACTTGCCGGAGTGCGCAACGACGGAGCATTCAACTACATGGGCAATGCCTACTACATGTGTTCGAAGGGGGAGACTACGGCGAATTCCGTACGCCGCTGGCGCCTAGCCACCGATCTCTCGTTTACCTACGACACGGTCCCGGTAAGCAACACCTGCTATATCCGCTGCGTTAAAGACTAGGGCGGGCATACGCACGGCTAGCCCTCCCTAAGACCCTCCCAACGCGCGCATAATAACCTAGAATGAGGAAGATTGATTAGGGTAGAGGTTATTAAGCGCACGCGCACGCCTTTGGCGTGCATGATGCCAAAAATTAGGGAAGTGAAATTTTTACATAAAATGTAAAGCAAAATCCTATTATTTACATATTATGTAAAATATGGTGGTAGCGTATTTTTCACTTATTTCCTAAAAATTTGGCGAATTTGATTAAATTTCGCCTTTTTTAACATAATTTGTAAAAATGGCACGTTCTTTGCATTATAGGGGCAAAAATAGTGTAAAAGGACGTCTTTATGGAATTTTCAAAGTGGACCGGGCTGGGCAACGACTTCGTGCTCCTGGAACCGGGTCAGAAGGTCGAGTTCGGCCCCGCATTCGAGCAGGAGGTCATTCGCCTCTGTGACCGCCGTTTTGGCATCGGTGCCGATGGCGTGGTGATCGTGACCCCGATGGATGCCGAGGGATGCCTGGTTATCGACAAGGCTGGTGTCGGTCCTGCATCGAAGTCTGCACCGAACGGCGTGGATTTCGAGATGCGCATCTTCAATGCCGACGGTTCGGAAGCGGCGATGTGCGGTAACGCTACCCGCTGCGTGGCGAAGTTCATCGTGAGCCGCGGGCTTGCCAAGCCGGGCCAGAAGGTTTTCAACCTGCATACCAAAAGCGGGCTCGTGAAGCCTGCGCTTCTGGACGATGGCCGCGTGTGCGTGGACATGGGCAACCCGAGGGACTTTCTCGGGAGCATCAAGCTCACGGCGCACTGCTTTGACTTTACCGCGGAGACGGTCTCGATGGGGAACCCGCACGCGGTTATTTTCGTAGATGACATTAACAAGATTCAGCTGGAAGACTGGGGCTGCGTGCTCGAATGCGACAAGCAGTTCCCGGACCGCTGCAACATTGAATTCGCGCAGGTTTTGCCAGCGGTTCAGGGGGCGCCCACCCAAATCCGCATGCGGGTTTGGGAACGGGGTTGCGGCGTCACCATGGCCTGTGGAACCGGCAGTTGCGCAACCCTCGTTGCGGCCCAGCGTACGGGCCGCGTGGGCGTAGAGGCCGACATCGTTCTCGATGGTGGCGTGCTCCATATCAAGCACGAAAACGATGGCCCGGTCCTCATGACCGGCCCTGCACAGGAAGTATTTAAAGGGACTATCTAATGAACGAGACAATCATCAATCCGAACTACGACTTGCTGCCTGGTAGCTACCTGTTTTCTACCATCGCAAAGAAGATTTCCGAATACCAGGCAAAGAAACCCGATGCCGACATCGTGCGTCTGGGTATCGGCGATGTGACTACGCCGCTTATCCCCGAGGTCATCAAGGCCATGCACAAGGCTGTCGACGAGATGGCTGAGAAGGGGACGTTCCGCGGGTACGGGCCCGAGCAGGGTTACGATTTTGTGCGTGAGGCGATTGTCGCCGGCGAGTACACTTCCCGCGGCATCGAGATGGACCCGGACGATATCTTCGTGAGCGACGGTTCCAAGTGCGATGTTGCGAACATCCAGGAACTTTTTACAGAAAATGTAAAAATTGCTATCCCAGACCCCGTCTATCCGGTCTATCTGGACTCCAACGTGATGGCTGGGCGTGCAGGCGTGTTGCAGAATGACGGACATTTTTCTAAGGTCACCTACCTTGCGTCGACTGCCGAGAACAACTTCCAGCCCGACCTGCCCAAGAACCCGGTGCAGATGATCTACCTCTGCAGCCCGAACAACCCGACGGGTACGGTGCTTAGCCGCGAGACGCTCCAGAAGTTTGTGGACTACGCGAATGAGAACGGTGCGATTATCCTGTTCGATGGCGCCTACAACTGCTACATCCAGGACGAGAGCCTCCCGCACTCCATCTTCGAGATTCCGGGCGCCCGCACCTGCGCCATCGAGTTCCGCAGCTTCAGCAAGACTGCTGGCTTTACCGGCGTTCGCTGCGCCTACACGGTCATCCCGCACGAACTTTCAAAACTGCGCTCCATGTGGAATCGCCGCCAGTGCACCAAGTTCAACGGCGTAAGTTACGTGACCCAGCGTGCCGCCGAGGCTATCTACTCCCCGGTCGGCTGGCAGCAGACGAAGGCCGTTATCGCGGGCTACATGAAGACTGCCGGCGTCATCCGCAAGGAACTGACCGCAGCTGGCTACACGGTGTTCGGCGGCGAGCATGCTCCGTATATCTGGTGGAAGATCCCCGATGGTGAAAAGTCCTTCGACTTCTTCGACCGCCTGCTTGCCACCTGCGAGGTCGTGGGCACTCCCGGTAGCGGCTTTGGCCCCTGCGGCGAAGGGTATTTCCGCCTGACCGCCTTCGGTGACTACGAACGCACCTGCGAAGCCCTCAAGAGAATTAAGGCTAAACTCTAACCCTATTCCCTAATTGCTATCTTATGTCTCATATGTCAACACCCATAGGTCCAGAAATCTCGGTTATCCAGAAGATTAGCGTTGCGATTATTCACGAACGCAACGTGGAGAAGTTGCTGGAAAACGTCCTCAATATTCTGGAAACGGAACTCGGCATGTTGCGCGGTACATTTGCGCTCCTGTTCGGCGACACCCTCAAGATTGAGGCCTCTCGCGGGCTCGATGAATCCGAGAAGCAGAAGGGCTATTACCGCATGGGCGAGGGCATTACGGGCCATGTGGCCGAGCGCGGCGTGAGCCACGTGATTCCTGACTTGCGCAAGGATTCCCGCTTCTTGAACCGCACGGGGAGCCGCCATTACGACTTTCAGGTGGCGTTCATCTGCGTGCCGCTCATTCACGACGGCGAAGTTATCGGGACGCTCTCGATCGACCGCCCTGTGGACGGGACGACTGACCTGGATCGCGACGTTGCCCTGCTCGAGATTATCGCAAACATTACGGGCGATGCTGCGAACGAATGCCTCGAGATGCACAAGGAACACGAGGCGATGCTCGAGGAGAACCGCAAACTCCGCGACATGCTCTCGAACAACCCGGGCGACCTTGTGGGCAACTGCAGCGAGATGCGCCATGTGTACGAACAGGTGCGCCAGGTGGCCCCGAGCGATGCGACCGTGCTTATCCGTGGTGGTAGCGGTACGGGTAAGGAAATGATTGCTCGTGCGATTGTGAATTTGTCTGCAAGGAAGGACAAGCCGTTCATTACGCTCAACTGCGCGGCACTCCCCGAGAACCTTGTGGAAAGCGAACTCTTTGGCCACGAGAAGGGTGCGTTTACGGGTGCGGTGAACCGCCGCATTGGCCGTGCCGAAGCGGCAAATGGCGGTACGCTGTTCCTTGACGAGATTGGCGACCTTACGATGCAGACCCAGGTGAAACTTCTGCGTTTTTTGCAGGAACGTACTTTCAGCCGCGTGGGTAGCAACGAGGAACTCCATTCCGACGTGCGTTTCTTGGCGGCGACAAGCCGTAATCTCGAAGAACTCATCTCGCAGGGCAAGTTCCGCGAAGACCTTTTCTACCGCCTGAACATCTTCCCGATTTCGATGCCCGACCTGGCAAAGCGCAAGAGCGACATCATCTTGCTGGCGGAACACTTTATCGAGAAGATGAACCTGCGCTACGGCAAGAAGATTGTGCGCCTTTCGACGACTGCAATCAACCTGCTCATGAGTTACCACTGGCCGGGCAACGTGCGTGAACTCGAGAACTGCATGGAACGTGCCGTGCTTACCGCGACGGACGACTGCGTGCATAGTTACAACTTGCCGCCTTCGCTCCAGACGAGCCTGAGCACCGGCAACGTGGCGCGCTTTGGCGAAAAGAATGCGACACTCGAAGTTCTCATGGAAAACTACGAGCGCGAGATTATCACCGAGGCCATCAAGAGCAACGACGGGAATATTTCCGCCGCGGGCCGTGACCTGGGTGTATCGCCCCGCATGATGAACTATCGCATGAACAAACTAGGAATAAAGTCCGGACGCTGATAGCCTCCGGACTTGTAACCTGCCGAAAAATTACGGCCCGCTGTTTAACCGCAGCGGGTCTTGTTCGTATCGGTCCCGATGTAGTCGGGGTAGTTGTTGTCAAAGCAGGCGGCGCAGTAGTGCTCGCCTTCGCCGGTACATTCCTTCATGCCCTCTACGCTCAGGTAGCCGAGGCTTTCGACCCCGAGCATCTTCGCGATTTCGTCGGGGGTCATGGAACTTGCGGCAAGTTCACCCTGGCTCGGGAAATCCATCCCGAAGAAGCACGGGTGTGCCACCGGGGGCGAGGCGATGCGGATATGCACCTCGAGGGCGCCTGCATCGCGCAGCATGCGGGAAAGTATCTTGAGGGTGGTCCCGCGTACAATAGAGTCTTCCACCACGCAGACGCGCTTGTTCTTGAGCACGCCCTCGATGGGGTTGAACTTGAGTTTCACCTTCTGCTCTCGCACGTTCTGCGTGGGGTCGATGAAGGTGCGGCCCACGTAGTGGTTGCGCAGCAGGCCGATTTCAAAGCGGATGCCGCTTGCCTGCGAGTAGCCGAGCGCTGCAGTTGTCGCGCTGTCGGGCACGGAGATTACGATGTCCGCATCTACGGGGCATTCCTTCGCAAGTTGCTTGCCCATCTTGCGGCGAATCTTGTCGCAACTCTGTTCAAAGATCTTGGAATCGGGACGGCTGAAGTAGATGTATTCGAAAATGCAGTGCGCGAGACGGTCCTTGTGGGTAAAGCGTTCGGAGTGCAGGCCGTTCTGCGTGATGGTGAGGAACTCGCCCGGCTGAATGTCGCGTATGTAGTGCGCTCCCAGCAGGTCGAATGCGCAGGTCTCGCTCGCGACACACCATGCCTTGCCCATGCGGGCTATGGAAAGCGGGCGGAATCCGAATCCGTCGCGGGCCACGTACATCGTGTCCTTGCTGATGAACACGAGGCAGAAACTTCCGGTAAACTTGGTGATGGCCTTCTTGATGGCCTCTCCCAGGCTGTCCGCCTCGGTACGGGCGATTTCGTGCAGGAGAATTTCGGAATCGGATGTCGTCTGGAATATGTGACCCTCGGCTTCCATCTCGGCGCGGAGTTCGTTTGCGTTCGTGATGTTGCCGTTGTGCGCAACCGCGATCTGGCCCCACTTGCAGCTCACGAGAATCGGCTGCGCATTTGCGAGCGTCGATGCTCCCGTAGTACTGTAGCGCACGTGGCCGATGCCTGCAAACCCCTGCAGTTCGTCGATGTTGTGTTCCCGGAGCAGTGTCGATACAAGCCCCATGGACTTGCGGACGCGAACCTTGTCCCCGTCGGTCACCGCGAAGCCGGCGCTTTCCTGCCCGCGGTGCTGCAGGGCGTAAAGCCCCATGGTGATATTCCTGACGACGTTCTCGCCATTGTAGATGCCGATAACGCCGCATTCCTCGTGTAATTCTTCGAGCATAACGCCTCTTCTGAATGATTGTTTCCCCTACCTCAGGGGTCGTAGCCCACCCATTCGGGTGCAAGCAGGGAAACGGACGCCCCTAAAGTGCAAAAAATGTGCCAAATCAACGAAAAACGGCAAATTCAGGCGAAAAACGATATATTATATGGCTCGGACGAACAATTCGTGGTTACGTATGCCGAATATTTTACATAAATTGTAAATGAAATTAATTTGTGTGTAGCGCGAAATCCGCCCAAAACCCACCCCAAATAAAAAACGAACCCCGGCAAAAGCCGGAGTCCGCAGGTTGTTTTTGTATCGTGTGGGTTGGAAACCGATTACATGTTGCTGAAGATCTGGAATCCGCTGTAGGCTTCTTGACCGTGTTCGCTTTGGTCGAGGCCGCGAAGTTCTTGCCTTTCGGTAACGCGGAGGCCGATGGTCTTCTTGATGCCGAGGAAGATGAGGCTTGCAGCAGCGAAGCAGGGCACAGCGTAGGCGAGCACGCCGACAGCCTGTGTACCGAGCGAGTAGTCTCCCGTCATGTCGAAGATACCGACTGCGAGAGTACCCCACACACCGTTCACCAGGTGGACGGAGAGAGCACCGACCGGGTCGTCGAGGTGGAGGCGGTCGAACAGGAACACTGCACCGACTACGAGTACACCAGCGATGGCGCCGATAATCCAGGAGGAGAGCGGGGTCACCACGTCAGCACCGGCAGTGATGGCAACGAGGCCAGCAAGGCAGCCGTTGAGGGCCATGGTGGCGTCCGGCTTCTTGGAGACGATCCAGCTCGTGAGCGTGGCGGTAATGATACCGGCAACAGCAGCGAGGTTCGTGGTCACCAAGATCCAGCTAGTAGCCTTCGGGTCGCCATTGAGTGCAGAACCGGCGTTGAATCCCCACCAGCCGAACCACAGCATGAACACACCGATGGTAGCGAGCGGAATGTTGTGTGCCGGGATGGCGTGCACCTTGCCGTTCACGTACTTGCCGATACGGGGTCCGAGAATCATCACGCCAGCGAGAGCTGCCCAGCCACCCACGGAGTGCACGAGCGTAGAACCGGCGAGGTCATGGAAGCCGTGTGCACCGAGAGTCGAGAGCCAGCCACCGCCCCATGTCCAGCTACCCACGATGGGGTAGACAAGAGCCACGTAGACAATCGTGAAGATGAGGAAGGAGTGCAACTTGACGCGTTCGGCAACGGCGCCCGAGACGATGGTCGCAGCGGTTGCGGCGAACATGGCCTGGAACAGCCAGTCAGAGAACAGCGTGAAGTGTCCGTTGTAGGCAGCAGTGAAACTAGCCGGGTTTGCCCAGTCACCGATGCCGAAGCCCGCGAATCCGAGGATGCCGTTGAAGGTACCCGGATACATGAGGCCAAAGCCCAGCAGGGCGTACATCGTGATGCCGATGGCGGGAACCGCGATGTTCTTGAACGCGACGTTCGCCGAGCACTTGGCGCGTACGAGGCCTGCTTCAACGCAGGCGAATCCGAGACCCATGATAAACACCAGCATGGCGCTGATCATGATCCAGATGTTTTCTGTCATAAAGATGGCGTCGCTGACAGCTGCGACTTGTGTAACTTCGTTCATTGTTAGTCCTTAAAGGTTTGCTGTTGAAGTTGGTGTTATCCGATTGCCTCGGGTCCGGTTTCTCCAGTACGGATGCGGATGCACTGTTCGAGCGAGGTGACGAAAATCTTGCCGTCGCCGATGGCTCCCGTGCGCGCACCCTTGATGATGGCATCGATGCAGGGCTTCACGAAGTCGTCGTTCACCGCAATCTTCAGGCAAATCTTCTTGAGCAAATTCACCTCGGTCACGACGCCGCGGAAGCGCTGGTTGTAGCCCTTCTGCTGGCCGCAGCCGAGCACGTTAGTGACAGACATCTTGTAAATCTGGTTCTCGTAGAGCGCTTGCTTCACGAGGTTCAGTCGTTCGGGTTGAATGTAGGCCGTAACGAGTTTCATTGTTGTTGTCCTTGTTTGATTCCAAGGAATTTTGGAATTCATCCCACACTATGCAAAGAGCGTGCCAAAAATTTTTAGTGTGCAAGAAAGATGAAAATTGCCGAAAATAAACGAAAAATCGCGGTGTGTTTCACCGCGATTACAAAGTTTGTTTTTCAGTTTTTGGTATTTATTCAAGGAGTGTAAAAGAATTTCCTGCGTATTTTTGGTGGAAAATCGTGCCTTTATTCCACGTATTTCTGGATGAGCCTTATCATCAGGTCGGCGAGTTTTTCCACTTCGTGGTCACCGACGCTGGCTTCGATATGTTCGGCTCCGATGCCGCTGTCGTTGGTGATGAACACGTACGTTCCGCCTGTCGAGACCTCGAAGAAGCGCAGCATGAATTCTGTATCCTTGTCGACGCCGCTCGCTGCCACCGGGATAATCTTGATGCCGTTCTTGGCGAATTCCTTGATGGACTTCTGGAGGCTCTCAATGACATCGCCTTCGTGGTGGGCGGGGGCATCGAGGATAAGGAACGCGATGCGTGCACGTGCGGATTCATTCCATGAGAGATCCTGCAGGGCGGATTCAAGTGCGGAGTGGACTGCCTCGGGGTAGTCGCCGCCACCGTTTGCGTTCTGCTTGGAAATGTATTCGCGGGTCGTGGATACGTCGCTGGCGAAGTTCTCGCCACGCGTGATGTACACGTCGCTCTCATCGCGGTAGAACAGTGCCGCCGTGCGCAACTTGGTGTTGCTGGCCGAACCGGCATGGTCGATGATGTATTCAAGGTCGGATTTGAGGAAGGCGATTTCGTCGCCCATCGAGCCCGTAGCATCCACGATGAACGCGATGTCCGCGGTAGCTTCAGCCTTGGGGGCGTCGCTGGTGATGACGTTGACGTTGATGGTTTCGTCATCCTTGCCAGTTACCTTGACCGCTTCTTCGGATACTTGGCCGTTGACCTTCAGCGAGAGGTTTTCTGCACTTGCGGATTGAGCGTCGTTGCTGAACAGGCTAACCCAGCAGTAGGCGAACCCGGAATTGTCGGTCTTGGTGGCGAATTCTACCTTGTCGTCGTTAAGGAGTTCGACAGTGACGTTGGCCAAGGCGGTTTCGCTCGCGTCAACCACCTTTACCGCCACGAGTTTATTCGGGAAGAACTTCCAGTATCCCGGCATGGTCTTGTAGCTGTTGAGCTTTTCGATCCAGGTGTTCCAGTTGTCCAGGTCGTTCCACTCGCCGGCCGTGAGCAGGCCCGACATCCTTTCGTTGGATTCTCCGCCCCAGCCGCCTTCTTCATATTCTATGCCTGCGGGGGGAACGGTAGGCTCGACGGCGGCCTCGTAACTATCTAGCATGGGGGCGTCGGCCATATCGTATACGGCGCCGGAGCGGTCAGCTGAAGTGTAGGCTCCATCGTATATTGCTTCGGTATACTCGGAGCCGGTCCCGGGCTTTTCGAAGGTATTGACGGTCTCCGTGCCTGCGACCGGGGTGCCGTGATCGTCGTCGCCGGCAATGGCGTTGCTGGTATTGTCGTCGCTGCAGGCTGCGCACAGCAGCACGAATGCTGTCGTCAGTATGGGTAGGAATTTCGTTTTCATAAGGCGTTCTCCTTCTTGTTTTTATCAAAAATACCTTTCCTATGAAACAAAATCAATGATTTTTTAAAGATTTTTAGGTATTTTTCTTTGAAAATTGTGTGAAATGGTGTTTTTATGAAACAATGTGTTTCATATGACGGCGAATACGTTTCGTGGCGTTCGGTTACAGTTCTATATAGTGCGGGATGATGTCTTCGTAGCTCCCGTCCTTGAGCAAAAAGCCCTTGGGAATCACGCCGAGTTGTGTAAAGCCAAGCTTTTTGTACAACTTCAATGCAGACGTATTTGTCGCGACAACCGCGTTGAACTGCAAGATCCTGAAGCCGATTTCCTTTGCCTTCGCGAGGCAATCCTTCACGAGAAATTCACCGATATGCTGACCGCGCTTATTCTTCTTGACCGCATAGCTCGCGTTTGAAATGTGTCCGCAGCGCCCGACATTGTTCGGGTGGAGAATGTACAGCCCCACGACCTCGCCGGAGTCCGTATCAACAGCGATTCCCGTGAACAATAGTCCTCTAATCTTTTCTATTCCCCCAGCACATGCCGGAGCGTATCGAGGAAAAGTTCGCCCGCCCGCGTGAACTGCTGGCCCCGCCGCCAAATGATGTACATGTTAGTGGTGAGCTCGGGCATGAGCGGCCTGAAACACAGGCGCGAAGTGCGGCTCGTATCCACCAGACCGTCGAAAGTGAGCAGGTAGCCCGTGCCCTCTTTGGCAAGCACCGAACCGTTGTACGAAAGATCCAGCCCCACGATCACGTTCAGCCTCGAAATATCGTCGCCGAACCACTTCGGCAAATCCGCCACCATCGCCTGGCGCGACGCCATCAGCGGCTTGTTGAGCAAGTCCTTCGGCTCGATGAAATCCCGCTTGGCCAAAGGGTCGTCGCGACGCATCACCACGCCCCAGCGGTCCACCGAACGCACCGCAAGACAGTTGTACTTTTCCAAATCGACGTTGTCTACAACCACCGCGAAATCGAAAATGCCCTTGTCCAGCTTTTCCAGGGCGCGCTCGCTGTCGCCCGAATATAAGTTGTACTTAATCTTCGGATAGTCGTCCCGGAGAATCGCGATGCACTTCGAAAGAAAATTCACGTTCCGCGATTCCGCGCAGGCAATGGCAATTTCACCCACCACCTCGTCTTCCTTCAGCGACTTGAAATCCTGCACCGTCCTGTCCGCCATCGAAAGGATATCCTCCGCACGCTCCCGCAAGAGTTCCCCCGCAGGCGTCAGCCGAATCGCGTAGTTCGTGCGCTCGAAAAGCTTCTCGCCCAGTTCCTCCTCCAACTCCTTGAGCTGGCGACTCACCGTCGGCTGCGTCACGCAAAGATTATCCGCCGCGCGCGAGACATTCCCCAACCGCGCAGCCTCCAGAAAATACCGTAAAACTCGAAGTTCCATACCCGAAAACTAATAAAATTCAAGCCCCGCGGGTATGAAACTGCAAAAATAATGCCCGAAAGGAATAACTGATTGATTTGGCGGGGGAAGCCTCCCCCTGCTTGAAAAGCGCGTTGCCGAATTTACGAAGTTCCTGCCGGTGCTTGCTTATGACGGCTCCGCCATGATGCAACTGAACGCAGAGGCGATTCTCGATATTGCAATGTCGGGAACTTCTGCAACACTTTTGGCTCGCCGTTGGGAATCCGCATTGCTTGTGAATGTTGATAACGACACTCTTAAGCGATTGATGGACAATCCTGACGCGATGGAAGCTCTGATGCGTATTGAAGGGTTCCGTAGTCTTAATTCAGATATCGAAACGATTATCAATAAATCGGAGAAAGTCAAGAAAGCAAAAACTAAAGATGGTCCGTTGACTCCAAAGCAGAAACGGGAACTTACCGAAGAAGAAAAAGAATTCAAGGCGAAGCGCAAACAAATTCAAGAAAAACTTATCAAGTTTGCGACGCGTGTTCCCGTATTCATGTACCTAACGGATTACCGCGAACGATGCCTAAAAGATGTGATTACTCAGCTAGAACCGGGACTTTTCAAGAAGGTCACGGGCCTTGAAGTCAAGGATTTTGAATTACTGTGTTCGCTCAATGTATTCAACGCCAGCTTGATGAACGAAGCAATCTTCAGCTTCAAGCGTTACGAAGATTCTAGCCTGAGCTATACCGGCCTTGACCTCCACGCTGGAGACGATGTCGGCGGTTTTGATACAGTGCTTCGTCGCAAAGAGTACGAGGAATTGTTCTATGGACAACAGCGTTCAATGATGGCTGTAGAGCATGGTGAAGATTATACTGGAAACGAGAATGTTTCACCTGAAGTTGCGATGGCTGCTGAAAGGCGGGCTTTATATTCACGCATCAAGGCTGGTTCTATTGTTACGCACAAGCAACTAGGCAAAGGCGTTGTTGATAGGATATCCAAAGATTATAAGTATATCCATGTCAAATTCAGTAAAACAGAAAAAATGTTTGTATTCTACGATACGTTCAAGAAAGGACTTTTGAAATAATTTGTCAAAACCTCTTGACAATCACATTCTAGTAATTTACATTATAATGCACAAGTGTGCAGAAAATTATTTTTCGCGCACGGTCTAAAACAATCAAAGCCCCGCCTTTTTATGCATGTAGGCGGAGGGAGGAATGATGAATACTAGCCAAACAAGGCCTGAAAATGTTATATTGCCATTAAGCAATATGATGTACCCCTTCATGACACTTGACGACAACGCGGAAATTGTCCATTCTGAAATGGGCAAGGATGGCCGCGTTAAGGTGTACATCGAAAAGCCCGACGCAAAGGACGGCTTCCATCGGGCGACATGCTATTTACCCTCCTATACATGGGAAGATATATTCGGTTTTTCAGATG
>JAEEGK010018299.1_pt1 | contig 15176 bp, 13 predicted proteins | sample 8958771 | NCBI WGS metagenome assembly JAEEGK01 (sample SAMN16246547, study PRJNA631951) | gut metagenome | biome: gut microbiome; feature: rumen; material: SC-attached | host: Bos | place: Iran: Karaj | collected 2018-10 | reverse complement strand
GGTCGGCTTGTTGGCGTCAAAATTCTTGCTCAACGCCCAAACATTGTTCAAGTGCCGATTCACGTCCTCAACGCCGTGGCCTTTCAAATAGTTGACAATCAACTCCGCTGTCTTGTCCTCGTTGCGGGAAACAGACGGCGTGCGGATGAGGTTTTTCAATAGTTCGATGCCCTCGGCAGTGAGGGCAGAAAGTTTCGATTGGTTCATGATATATTGTGTTTTAATGCTTATTTGTAAGGTTGTAGTACAGCGACAATCCTTGTTCGGTTAACAAATATTTTTGGCGCGGATGATGAGGAGAATCAGGATAAAGCATACTAACAAAACCATTGACAATGGTTGGAGTCAAGGCATTGTTGAGGAAATGTTCTCTGTCTTTCAGTCCGACATTTTCCATTATCTGTCTTAGCGTTAACTGTTGCTCTCCTATTGCTTTGACAACTTGCAATATTTTTTCATTATTCTGAATTTGCTCATAACTTGTCGGGTAACTTGTCGGGTAACTTTTATGGTCTACTTGTCCTGCGTTTTTATCTTGTACTTGTCCTGTTTTATTGGCTACTTTATTGTCTACTTGTCCTGTACTTGTCTGATTGCTTTTATTCTCGACTTTATTGTCTAACTCATTATCAATTAACTGATTATCTATGGTTTTATTGGCTACCTTATTGTCTACTTGTCCCGTTTTATTGGCTACTTTATTGTCTACTTGTCCTGTACTTGTCGGGTTACTTGTCGGGTTACTTGTCGGGTTACTTGTCGGGTTGCTTTTATCCTCTACTTTGGGCCTTTTGAAAACAATGGCAAGTCCACCGGGACGCAACTCATAGAATGGCTCCTGCGCGTTGTCGGCCTTGCAAGCGTTCACCATTCTGTCCACGCCCGACCCCCAACTTTCGAGCCAAGTGCATTTGTAAAGTGTTTCCGCAATTATTGGATTGAACGGTTTGGAATCGTGTGCGTCCTTGATGTTGTCGGGCGTAATGCCAACGGGAAGGCGACCGGGATTCTCGATTTCGAGACGGTCGTCGTAAATCGCAAGGCTCACCGACCCCGAAATGCTGTCGTAAGAACGGTGACAAAGCGCGTTGATAATAGCCTCGCGCAATGCTTCTACGGGTATTTCAAGTTTTTCCTCGCGTTGCAGGCCGACAACTTTTCCGTGAAGGTTTAGGTGCTTGAAACAAAATGCCATACCCTCGTCGAGCAAGTCAAAGAAATCTCCTCTTACTTGTCGGTTGTCGATAAACTCCAACTTATTGACACCTTTGAATCGCGCCAAACGCATCAAAAGTTGCGGGTAATCTTGTACGTTGCGGGCAAACAATACGACCGCTGCCTGCAACAACTGTCCGTTTTTTGTCAGGGAAAATTTTTTCAAAATGTCGGTTGCAGATAGCGACAGCGCACTTTCGGGCATACGACCGCCGCGCACGCCCATTCGGACGGCGTTGATGATGTGGTCTTCGTTGAGGTCGTCGATGCTTATTTCGTCGGCTATGAGACGCTCCCACGAAAGTTTGTGAGGTTTGGCGGCTTTAAGACGCTCCTCAAACATATCTCTCGGCATAATCCGCGTGGTGCTCTCCACCTTGTAATATGGGCTTCCGTGATATGTATAAGGCTCTTTGCCCCATATCCAACCGTCGAAATTGATGGCTATCACCTTGCGTCCGGCGTTGTCGGGTATGTCGATGTATTCTATCCTGACATCCAAGGCGGGTTCCAATAGGCTCAACGCTTGTGCCAATTCTTGTTGCGTATTGTCGTTAACATCTTGACCTACAATCTTATGCGATTGTGGCGTTACGCCAAATACGAGCCATCCGCCCTCCGTATTAAGAAAAGCACACGCCGTATGCATAGCGTCTTTCAACTCGCCTGTGGATTTTTTCAATTCCAAAGTGCGGGTCTCGCCTGTTGCAATTAGTTTTTGTATTTCGCTGAATGTCATAGTGTTGTGTGCTTTTCTTATCGTGTTTTATTTGCAAATCAACGTTCCTGCATATTCTGCATCGAAGAATTTCTCCACGTCGTTTGAATTGCCGATGATTACCTTGCCGACGCCTTGGTTGACAGTGCGGAAGGCGTTTTCGAGTTTTGGAATCATACCTTCGGAGAAGATGCCCTTTGCGGAGAGTTCGGGGTAATTCTGGGTGTTGAGGAGAGGGATTACCGAATTGTCGTCGTTGGCATCCATAAGAACGCCCTTCTTCTCAAAACAGAAAAAGAGGTTGGTCTTCACGTGTTTAGCGAGGCCGGCGGCGAGGGTGGAAGCCACGGTGTCGGCGTTGATGTTGAGGAGTTGAGCGTTCTTGTCGGCGGCAATGGTAGCGATTACAGGTGTGTAGCCGTCTTTAACGAGGTTGATAAGCAATTGAGCGTTAACGCCTTCCGATGTGATGTCGCCCGCAAAACCATAGTCGATGTCCTTGACGGGACGTTTAACGGCGTCCAAGAGCGTGCCGTCCACACCCGAAAGACCAACTGCGGGTCTGCCGAGCGAATTGAGCCGTGCGGCGATGGTCTTGTTGATGAGACCGGCATAGACCATTGTTACCACCTTCAATGTCTCCGCGTCGGTGATGCGCCGTCCGCCTACCATCACGGGTTCGATGCCCATACTCGTAAGTATCTGATTGGCAACCTTTCCGCCGCCGTGTACAAGGATGATGTTTTTCTTGATTCCCGACAGTTTTGCCAAGAATTTGTTGCGCTCGTCTTCATTGTCGATGACCTTGCCGCCTATTTTTACGATGTTGATTTCTTCCATTTTTATAATGATTGATTTTACAATGCAAAGTTAGAAAAAATATTTGGATTTTTAATTGTTTTTCATAGCAATGCAAATGCCCAGCCCAATATGCCTGAAATGACAATCAGGAGTATTGGGCTTACTTTTTTTAATAGTAATTGCGCCGCCACTGTGCCGCCAAATATCACTACGCTCAGCCACGAGGTGAATGTCTCTCGGTCGCACATCAGCAAGCCGCCCGCAATGATGAGGCCAGCCACGACGGGCATCATATATTCCATCGGTTTTTTAACGTAAAGCGATTCTTTGTGCTTGAAAAACAATGCCAATACCAATGCCATCAGCAACAGTGACGGCAAACACAGCGAAAATGTTGCCACCACCGAGCCGAGCCAGCCAGCCTGCGTGAAGCCGACGAATGTGGCGGTATTGATGGAGATTGGTCCTGGCGTCATCTGCGAAATTGCCACCAAGTCGGCGAAGTCGGCGGCGTTCATCCATTGATAATCGTCAACGACCTCCATCCTTATCATAGAAATCATCGCGTATCCGCCGCCAAAGCCAAACAGCCCTATCTTAAAAAACACCCAGAATAATTGTAAGTAAAGCATTGTCAAGTAATTGAAGTAATTGAAGTGATTGAAACGAAAAATTGACGGTAATTTTTTGGAAATTGACGGTAATTTTCGTTTAAAAAAGTAGGGCACAGCGTGCCCGTCTTCATTCATGTTTGTTGGCGAACCACTTTGCGGCGATGATGCCGGCGATGATTGCTGCAATTATCAGATACACAGGCGATATGCCCAACAGCATTATCAACAGGCACGTGCCGATTGGTATCCAAATGGTCTTCCACGTGATGTTGGCTTTTTTCAACATCTTGATGCCCGGCACGATTATCAACGCAGCCACGCACGGACGGATGCCCGAAAAAATGTTTTTGACTGTTTCGTATTCGTTCATATCGCGGAAAAATGATGCTATCACCATTATGATAATCATCGACGGCAACGTTGCGCCCATCATCGCCGCAAACGAACCTGCCGCGCCTTTGATTTTGTTGCCGGTGTATAGTGCCATATTGATTGCAAATACGCCAGGGAGAGCCTGCGCAAGCGTTATCGATTCCCAAAATTCGTCCTCGTCCATCCATCGGTTGCGGTCGACGAGTGCGTCTTTTACCATCGCAATCATCGCATATCCGCCGCCGAAGGTGAACGCTCCAATTTTGAAAAACGACCAAAAAAGTTTTAGTGTCAACATTTATACAATCTCAATGTGGTCGTGGTCAGTCACTTTGCCGCAGTAGAAGCATTTGAGCGACACGGTGTCGCCAGCGATGACGTCGAATTTGGTCGGCATCGGCTCAGCGTTGGTGATGCACTTGGGGTTGATGCACTTGCAGATGCCCTTGACTGTGGCGGGAAGCTCCACGGGGCGTTTCTCCTTCACCTCGTAGTCGCGGATGATGTTGAGGTTGGCGGTCGGGGCGATGAGTGCTATCTTGTTGATTTCCTTGTCCTCAAAAAATTTGTCAGAGACCTTGATGATTGCCTTCTTGCCAAACTTGTGCGAATCCAGATTGTTGCCGAATGTTACGGGCGTGTCGATGCGGTCGAGACCAAGAATGCGAATTACCTTAAAAAGGTCTTTGGCGGGGATGTGGTCTATCACAGTGCCGTTTTTTATCGCGCTTACTTTGAGTTCTTTCTTTTCCATTGTTGTAAACATAAATGATTGTTTTGGTTATCCGCCTTGCGGCGGATTTTCTCTCTAAACAAAAATTTTCGTCAATTTTTCGTCAATTATCTAAAATTTTAATCTTAAAAACTTTGTAAAATTGACGGTAATTTTTGTAAATTGACGGTAATTTTCGTTCAAAAATCACCGCCGCAAGGTGGTGAAAATTAGCGTTTTAAGCCGAGTAGATATGTAATTACTGCCTGACGCGCAAATACGCCGTTCCTCGCCTGCTCAAAGTAGTAGGCCTTGGGGCTGTCATCCACATCCTGGTTGATTTCGTTGATGCGTGGCAGTGGATGCAATATTTTCATTGTCGGCTTGGCGTTGGCGAGCATCGAATTGCGCAATACGTACACGTCCTTGGTCTTTTCGTATTCCACGAGGTCGGTGAAACGCTCCCTCTGCACCCTTGTCATATAGATGATGTCGGCTTCGGGGATGAGGTCGTTGAATTGTTCGTGTTCAAAATACTTGACGCCCTTGTTATTGAGGAAAGTCTTGTACTCGTCGGGAAGGCGGAGCTTGGGGTGCGACACAAAGTGGAACGTGGGGTTGAATGGCGACATCGCCTGCAATAGGGAGTGCACCGTGCGACCGTATTTGAGGTCGCCCACCATAAAGATGTTGATGTCGTTGAGCCTGCCCTGCGTCTTCTTGATTGAATACATATCGAGGAGGGTCTGCGTCGGGTGCTGGTTGGCACCGTCGCCCGCGTTCACTACCGGCACGGTGGCTACTTCGCTGGCGTAGCGCGAACTACCTTCGAGCGGATGCCTCATCACGATGAGGTCGCAGTAGTTGGAGACTATCCTGATGGTGTCTTTCAAGGTCTCGCCCTTGGAGACGCTCGAAATGTTGGGGTCGGAGAATCCAATTATCTTGCCGCCCATCCTATTGACCGCGCTCTCAAAACTCAGGCGCGTCCTCGTTGACGGTTCAAAAAACAGCGTCGCAACCACTTTGCCGTCAAGCAGATGCGGCTCAGGACTCTTCTCAAAACCCTCGGCTATCGCGAGTATCCTCAATATCTCCTCTGTGGAGAAGTCGGTGATGGATATTAGACTTTTATTTTTCATTATGCTGATGTGAGATTGTTGTTATATTCCGAAATGCAAATGTAAATATTTTTTTGAAATTTTATTTGGTAATTTTTGTTAAACAGCGTATTTTTGCGGCATGATTAGCACAAGCACACTATTAATAATTGGTACAGTGGTGGTTTCGCTCGCGGCTTTTGAACGCGGGAGCATCATGCCAGAGTCTTTGCAGCGTCCCGAGTGGATGGGCAAATTCCGCTTCAACGCCTATCTGATATGGCAGAAGCGGCAGATTTACCGTATGTTCACCTACGGGCTGATACATGCAGACTATTGGCACTTGCTCTTCAATATGCTCACATTGTACTTCTTCGGCGACTTTGTGGAGTCGTGTTTCCGTACTGTGCTTGGCATGGGCGCGGGAACCATCACATATATTATTATGTATGTGTCGGCTCTTGCAGTGTCCACGAGCGTGGATCTCTTCCGGCACAAGGACAATCCCGGTTATAACGCCGTAGGCGCGTCGGGTGCTGTGTCGGCGGTGATTTTTGCGGCGATATTCTTCAATCCGACGATGAGGATTTCGCTGATGTTCATCCCGATACCAACTCCGGGATGGCTGTTTGGAATATTGTATTTGGCATATTGTTTCTATATGGACAGGCGCGGTATGGACAATATCGGACATTCGGCGCATTTTGTGGGCGCGGTTTTTGGGTTTTTGTTCCCGATAATGATAAGGCCGTCGCTCATATCGCTGTTCGTAGGGCAATTGCATAATTAAATGATATAAACCAATTTAACCCAACTTGCAAATGGCAATCTTGTCGTGCACATATATGCTGCTCAACGGCAGCCCGCACACGGTAACGAGCACACTCTTTGGCATCGGCAACCGTGCCTTTGCGTATGGCGACTGCATCCGCGAAACCATCCACACCTGCGCCGACAGGCTGTGCTTTTTCGATATGCACCTCACGCATCTCAGACTCGGTATGGAGGCGGCAATGATGGCAATCCCCGAAAAATTTTACAACAAGGACGGCGCATTTGCCCGCGAAGTATCCAAACTCATCACCAAAAACCGCGTTTTCCGTGGATCGACAATTACAATCACGGTGTTTAGGGCTTCTTATAATCCCAAATCCATCAAGCCCGACACCATCGAATACACCGTGCATTGCGAGCCTCTCGAAGAACTTGGCTACTCGTTCAATTCTGGCGGTCTCAAACTTGGCATCGCCCCGCAAAATATGATGATGACAATATCGCCGATGTCCAATTATTACACCTCCGACAACGAAATCCTGAGGGTGGCTATCCGCAAGCAATGCTTCAAGGACAGGCTCGACGACATCATCACCGTCAATACTGCCGGACACATCGTGGAGACCGCCAACAGCGGCAATCTGTTCATTATCAAGAACAATACGATATACACGCCGCCGCTTGCCGACGGATGCCGCGCCGACGTGATGAGGCGCGTCATACTCGAAAAAGTGGCTCCTTCATTGGGCTACACAACAGTAAGCGACAAGCCGCTACGCGAATCCGACATCAATAGCAAAGTGGAAGAGATGTTTGTGGCGTCCACCCGCGACGGCATACAATGGGTGGCGGCATACAAATCGCTCCGTTTTATGCGCTCCAAGACAACGACTATTTTGACCAAAATGTCGGAACTCTACGAAGCCCAACAATAAATCAACAAATCAATAAATCAATAAATCACCAAATCAATAAATCCCCAAATGAAAATCTTAGGCATAATCCCCTCACGCTACGCCTCCACGCGCTTCCCTGGCAAGCCGTTGGCGATGATAGGCAGCAAGACAATGATTCACAGGGTTTACATCCAGGCAAGCAAGGCATTTGACGATGTCGTGGTAGCCACCGACGACGACAGGATATTCAACGAAGTGACATCTTTTGGCGGCAAAGTGGTGATGACCTCGCCCGACCATCAGAGCGGCACCGACCGTTGCGCCGAAGCCGCCGTCAAATATTGCCAGCAGACCGGCAAATCTTTCGACGCTGTAATCAATATCCAGGGCGACGAACCTTTTGTGCGTCCCGACCAATTGACGAGCCTCGGCAACCTCTTTGAGGACAAGACCGTGGAGATAGCAACCCTCATCAAAGAAGCCAAGACTACCGACGAAATTTTCTCCGAAAATACAGCAAAAGTCATCGTCAACCTCAAAGGCGAGGCAGTATATTTCAGCAGGTCGCCAATACCGTTCAAGCGCGGCGCAGAGAAGGACGAATGGGTCAACAAGCACGTGTATTACAGGCACATTGGCGTGTATGCCTACCGCTACGACATTTTGCAGAAGATAACGCTCCTGCCGCAATCGAGCCTCGAACTCTGCGAAAAACTCGAACAAGACCGCTGGATAGAGAACGGCTACAAGATAATGACCTGCAAGACCGACTTTGAAGGACTCGCCGTGGACACCCCCGAAGACCTCGACAAAATACTTCGTACAATGGACGTTGACTAAGCCTGATGGCACAAATTTTGTTTTTGAGATAGAAAATAACTGTTCTTTCTGAAACAAAAATACGGCAGTCAACGTATAAGCAAAAACAACAAAGAATATACTGCTCAGAAATAAAACAACAAGGAAAAAACAAAAAACACACACGAAAATGAAAGCAGCTTGTAAACATATCATCGCGGCGGCCGTTGCAATCCTGCTCGGCAATTCTGCTATGGCACAGCAAATCGACTTCAAGATTCACAATCAAAATCTCGACAGACACGAAGTGGTCATCTATCCCAACCCTGTGTCGAGCGGCGATATGGTGAAGATAAAGTCGTCGTTCACCATCAAGGACATCGAAATCACCAACATCATCGGCAAGTGCGTACAGCACGAAAAAAACACCAAGCAGATATACGACGACATCACCCTCAAACTCAATAAAAACGCGCCAGGGGTGTATTATGCCAAGATTACATTCGAAGACGACAAGTGGGTAATCAAAAAGCTGCTCGTAAGATAATTTATGTATGGCGCACCTGCGCCATACAATGGGAAAAAATAAATGCAAAAAATAAATAGAAAAAAATTGCAAAAAAAATTGCAAAATCCGAGCATTTTGCATAATTTTGCACCGTCGGAGAAAAAACTCCACACAAATCTCGGAGAAAAATCTATTCTCCAAACAGGTTTCCAGCCTTTTTATTAAAATATAAAAACCCAATACTAACAGATAGTTATATGGATTTAATAGAACTAAACAAAAAATTAGTTTCGGAATTGCGTGAAATCGCAACAGGACTTGGCATCAAGAAAGTGGAAGATTTCAAGAAACAGGATTTGGTATATGCAATCCTCGACGAACAAGCCATCCAAGGTGCTTCTAAGAAGGATTATTCTGAACCCGATATCCCAATGCAGCCCAAAAAACGCGGTCGCCCGAAGAAAAACCGCGACAATCAGCAAGCATCGGCACCTCAGCAAGAATCACAGCCGCAATTCCAATCCGAACCGGAACCCGAGCAGCAGCCCGAGCCCCAGGCTCAACAGCAGCCTCAGCCTGACCAGCAGCCAAAACAGCAGCGTCAGAAGGGCAAGCCCGGCCGCCCCAAAAAACAACGGGACAACAATCAGGAACACCCCGCGCAGCAGGACAACATAGAACCTACGCCCGAATCGGCATCCGAAGAAATTCCTGTCACCGACGACGACAATCAGCAGCAAGAACCCGCCACTGACGCCGCCGAACAGGCTCAGCCGGCTGAACAGCCTGTCAAGAAAAAAATAAAACTCACCGTCAAGAAAAAAGCGGTTGTAGATGCCGCCGCACAGCCTCAACAACAACAGCCTCAGCAGCAGCCCACCAGCAAGCGCAAACGCCGCAAACAGCAACAGCAGCTTCTGCAACAGCAGCAACAGGAACTCGCCGCTCAGCAACAAGCGGAGCAATCGCCCGAAGCCACCGACGCAACGTCCACCGACGTAGCCGCAATGCCGCAGCAGGACGCCGCCACGCAAGAAGTGCAGGCTCCCACCGAGCAGACGCCCGAAATGCCGCAGGACGACAAGCGTCCGGCATCCATCTACGCCGACGACGGTGTCATCACCAACCAAGGCGTCCTCGAAATAATGCCCGACGGATATGGATTCCTCCGCAGCTCGGATTTCAATTATTTCAATTCGCCCGACGACATCTACGTGGCACAAGCTCAGATAAAACTCTTTGGCCTCAAAACCGGCGACACTGTGAAAGGCACTATCCGCCCGCCCAAAGAAGGTGAAAAATATTTTCCGCTCATCAAGGTGCTCGAAATCAACGGACGCACTCCGTCGTATATCCGCGACCGCGTCAATTTCGACTACCTGACCCCATTGTTCCCTGACGAAAAATTTGACCTCACGCACGGCAAATCGGGACAGAAACTCTCCTGCCGCATCGTGGATATGTTTGCGCCCATCGGCAAGGGTCAGCGCGGCCTCATCGTCGCACAGCCCAAGACCGGTAAGACCATACTCCTCAAAGACATCGCAAATTCCATCATCGAAAATCATCCCGAGGTGTACGTGATTGTGCTCCTCATCGACGAGCGTCCCGAGGAAGTCACCGATATGAAGCGCAGCGTCAAGGCAGAGGTGATTTCGTCCACCTTCGACGAACCCGCCGAAAAACACGTCAAGGTCGCCAACATCGTACTCGAAAAGGCAAAACGTATGGTGGAATGTGGACACGACGTTGTAATTCTTCTCGACTCCATCACACGTCTTGCACGCGCCTACAATACCGTACAGCCCGCATCTGGCAAGGTTTTGACAGGTGGTGTGGACGCCAACGCATTGCACAAGCCCAAGAGATTCTTCGGTGCAGCGCGCAACATCGAGAATGGCGGTTCGCTCACCATCATTGCCACCGCGCTCACTGACACTGGTTCAAGGATGGACGAAGTGATTTTTGAGGAATTTAAGGGTACTGGCAATATGGAACTCCAACTCGACCGCAAACTCGCCAACAAGCGCATATTCCCCGCCATCGACATCAACGCATCGAGCACCCGCCGCGACGACCTTCTCATCAAGGATCAGGCAATGCTCAATATCATCTGGGATCTCCGCAAAAAACAACTTTCGGAGCGCACATCGGTGGAAGGTATGCAGTACCTCATCGGCGAAATGGAAGGCACGGTCAACAACGAGATGTTCCTCTTCCAGATGCAAAAAGAACTCGAAGTGGACACCACGACCTACTACTCCAACTTCAAGGAGACCAACGACAAACCGCGTCGCCCGCGCATCGGTGAAGACGACGATTCATACCGCATCCGCCGTCAGAGAGTGGACGACTACGAAGACGATTTTTAGTGTTTCTTTTTTTTAGATATTTGGACATATTAGTATCGGCCGCACAGCAGTTGTGAAACTACCTGTGCGGCATTTTTAATTTTTTAATCTTTAATCTCTCCTCTCTAAATCTTTCCTCTTTCCTATCTTCCCCATCTCTCCTTGAAACTCTCCAAATGCTTCATAAAATCGCCGCCAAAATCGCGCTGACATTCCATCCTAAGTGAATCCTTGCGGTTGTAATATGTCATATAACTCGTGAAGAAAGTATTGTTGATATTTTTCATCCGACTGCTCTGTATGCGTTGCGGCTTGATGCGGACGAAATTCACGGTGTCCACATTGTTGATAATGTCCTGAATCATTGCGCGTTTGAGAGTGTCTTTTTCGTTGTCGGGCAGTGCTATGAAATCCGCGCTCTGATACAACGAATCCAACTTATGCGCCCCGCGAAGGAAATACATCGCCATTCTTTCGTTGTCGGTAATTGCCGCCGAATAATTGAACAAAACCGTCGAAGTGTCGCCGTATTTGGACGCCAAATAACGTTTTGCGCCGTTTTCGCCCACGTAGTCGGCAATGTTTTCATTGAGTTCCGAATTGTCCTTCACAAACACCGTGGAGTGCGTCAGTTCGTGGATAATCAAGTCGGCGAGTTCGCCCTCGGAGCGGCGCAGCATTGACGACAAAACCGGGTCAGTGAACCATCCCATCGTACTCCATCCCGACGGATGCGCGATGCGGGTGTCATAGCCTTGTTTTTCGAGCAATGCTGCCTCCTTTTTGGCGTCTTCCTCGTCAAAAAATCCTTTGTACGGCAACTTGCCGACCACGGGGAATTTCCACAGATATTTTTTGATTCTGTATTTTTCGCAAGCCTGCACCACGTATGCAGTCGGGCGGCCTTTGAGGTCATAGACGGCGTTGTAATTCTTAGAATCTTTCAGGTGGAGACTGTCGATGGCGTAGCGGCGTATTTCCTTGATTAAAAGCAGTTTCTGTTTTAACGAATCAGGATATTCAGGGTCTGCCAATAGGTCGTCAATCGGCACGGCATTGCGCACCATTTCCAATTGTCCAAGCCCCTGCTCAATGCCATAGCGGACAAGTTTGTAATTGAAGGCAACCAGCAAAATCAATATTGCAAGTATGCCGAGGAGGATTTTGTTTCGGAGTTTCATAATTACTATATTTTTATTTAAACAAATCGTCCATCACCACCGTATGCGTGAAACTGCCGCTGTACTCGTTGTAAGTCAGTCCGTAAGTGGTGATTAGTACAGGATAGATGACCGTGCGGCGGTTCAATTTTTCGGCAAGCAAAATCTGACGGTGCGCCAATTTTCGCTCATACACACTGTTTACAACATATTCGTCGCCGTAAAATTTCATTTCGCACATATTAACAACATTATCTTTGCGACTGATAATTAGGTCTATTTGTGTACCATCTACGTCGTCGTCGCCGCGCAACGCCCAAGCCGACTGTGTTGTGCTGATGCCAGAAATGCCCAACGCCGCCTTTATTTGGTCAATATGTGCCAGACAAACTTCCTCGAAGGCAAATCCGCGCCAAATTGCCACTGATTGCGTGGCGTATGTGCGCATCCAAAATTCGGGGTTCATCTTGTCACTTTCCGCCACCCATTGAAGGTAAAAAAGGCAGAATTGGTCGGTTAGTTTGTAGTATTCGGTGCGCCTGTCCGCCCCAAAAGGCACATATCTCAGCACAAAATCGCTTGCTTCGAGTGCTTTGAGCAATTTTGAGGCGGAGCCATTGTCGCTTATGCCTGTTTTTTTGAGAATATCTTGACGGCTAAATCCAGAATGTCTTGTACTCAACACTTTAACGATGCGTTTCATATCGTCGGGATTGCTGAAAATCGCCGAAAACAGCCTGTCGTATTCGTCGCGCAACACTGCTTTCCTGGCAAAAAACATCCGGTCGATATTTTGTACAAGGCTTGCTCCTTTTTTGAAATAATTGAGGTAATAAGGTATTCCGCCAAGCATCATATAACTCTGCACAATGTCATAACGCGACATTTTTACATTGCGACTATTGAAAAACTCCTCGCACTCTTTGAGCGTAAACGGCGAAAGTTTCACCTCGTATGTAACGCGCCCGTAAAGTCCGCCGTGATTGTTGATTAGATTGTCGAGAATCCACGAAGTCGCACTGCCACACACCACGAGCATAAAATTGTGTCTGCTGCACGCCCAAGTGTTCCAAAAACCTTCTAACGCTCTAATAAAACCCGACCTCGGCGTGTCCATCCAAGGAAGTTCGTCGAGAAAAACCACTTGCCGTTTGCCATTGTCTATTGATTGTAGGTGCATTTGGAGCATAAAAAATGCTTCGAGCCACGACGACGGGCATTTGCTCTTTTTGACGCCGTAGGTAATTAGCGAATTATAAAAATGCAGCAATTGTTCTTGCAGAATGTCCACTTTGTCAATGGTTTCAACCGGCGAGAGCCCTGCGTGATGGAATGTGATGCGGCCACGAAAAGTCTCATTGACGAGATACGTCTTGCCAATGCGCCGCCGCCCATACACCACTACAAATTCCGCTCTGTCGTTGTTGTAGAGGTCTTCAAGTTCTTGCTGCTCCTGTTGCCTTCCTATTAGTGCTGCCATAATAATAAGATGGTTTTAATTTGCTGCAAAGTTAATATTTTGCTTGATTGCAGCAAAATAAAATCGGGTTTTATTTTGCTGCAATCGACACTTTTTATTAAGTTCCAGCAAAATAAAACCCACTTTTTATCTAAAAATCACATTTAAATATCTAATTATCAGTTATTTATTTAAAATGTAAAGATAATGTAATCACAGTTAGTATATGTTAATTTTTTAATAATAATTAACTAAATTTCGCTATAAAAATTGTTCTGAAAATTATTTGTCATAATAGGTTGCTTGGGTCTGAGTTTTTCATTATTTTTGCGTTTGCAAATTTAATCATTAATATCAAAAATGCCGACTATAAACGACAGAAAAAATATATATGCTGACCGCGCAGAGAGTTTTGGCGCGGAGGAAGAAAAGTACAGAAAACTTGTCCGCAACTCCAACCTTGCGCGTGGTGCAACGTTCCTTGCGGGCGTGGTGTTGGCAATTGTAGCCGTCAATTTTTCGATGTTGGCGATGTGGATTATAATTGCCATATCAACTGTGGCGTTCCTGTATTTCGTAAAGAAAAACGCTGATTATGAGGCACTCCGCAATTACAATCACACTATGAAAACCATCAACGCCAATGAGCTAAAATCCTTGCAAAACGACAATTCCAATTTTGACGGCGGCAACGATTTGGTGGACGGCGCACATAGTTTTTCATACGACCTCGACATATTTGGGCGCAATTCCATTTTCCAAATGGTAAACCGCACTTGCACCGACGGCGGACGGCAATTGCTCGCCCAAAAATTCTTGCAGCCGCTCACCGAAATCGACCAAATCAAACAAATCCAACAAGACGCGCAACTGTTTGAAAATCAATTGGAACTCCGCCAACAATTTATGGCATACGGTGCAATGTATTCGTCGAGCGGCGACAAGATTCCTGATTTTGGCGAGGTCAAATACCAGTTTACAAACACGAAATTTTGGCGGATATTGAGCCTCGCGCTCACTGCCGCCACCTGCGCCGCGATTTTGCTTGCCTGTACGGATGTTTGCTCGCCGTATGTGGGGCTGTTGATGTACGGATTGCAATTGATTGTAATTGCCACAAACGTCTCTAAGACAGAGTATTTGAGCAAACTTTTGAAACATTGCGGCAAGACGTTGAGCAAGTACGAACGACTTTTTGAGACCATCGAACAATTGCCGTCGCAGCCGTCGCGATACAAGACATTTGCCGACGGACACGTGAGCGGCGCGTTGAAGGATTTGGCGAGGATTGCGGCGTTGTACGAGCAGCGCGCCAATATGATGGTGATTATTTTTGGTCAGGGAATTTTGTGTTATGACATACAAATCAACATAAAATTTGAAAATTGGCTGCGCCGTCATTCCGCCGAAATCCAGCAATGGATTATGATGGCGCACGATTGCGACTTCCTGATGAGCCTTGCCAATTTGAAGTACAACCATCCCGAATGGTCTGAGCCTCAGCCCGTTGAAGGCAGTTTTATATTGAACGCCAAATCCGCCGGGCATCCGCTCCTCGACCCTGCAAAGATGGTCTGCAACGACATCAATTTTAGCAATTGTCCTTTCCTGACCATCCTCACGGGCGCAAATATGGCGGGCAAAAGCACTTACCTGCGCACCATTGGAGTCAATCTCGTTTTGGCGCAAATCGGCGCA
>JAEEGK010018296.1_pt1 | contig 15177 bp, 8 predicted proteins | sample 8958771 | NCBI WGS metagenome assembly JAEEGK01 (sample SAMN16246547, study PRJNA631951) | gut metagenome | biome: gut microbiome; feature: rumen; material: SC-attached | host: Bos | place: Iran: Karaj | collected 2018-10 | reverse complement strand
GTTGCCATTCTTATAATGTACGCGTATGCCCTGAGCCTGGGCGGCTGTCAGCCCTGTCGTCAGGAGCAGGGCCGTCATTGCTGATATGATGATATTGGTTGGTTTCATTTCTTCAAGAATTTTATGTTGACACTTCCTGCTTTCACAATATACAGGCCCGGACGGAGCGTGCCGAGCGAGAGCTCCAGACTGCCGTCGCTGCCGATGCGGTGCTGGCTGACAAGACGGCCGCCGGTGGTGTAGATGCCGACAGGCTCGCCGGGGCGGCAGCCGCTGAACACAAGGGCGTCGTCGCCGCGGCTGACGCTGCCCTCAGCCTCAGGCTGAACGGGGCTGGCGGTCTCTTTGATGGCCGTGGCATCGCCAGTGGCATTGAGGGTGAACTTCCAGATCTTCAGCGTCTCGAAGGTCATCACGCCGCGGCTCGACGTAACGGTGGTCTCGGCGCCGAGCAGGCGTACCTGAGGCTTCTCTGAGAGCTTGTAGCCCACGGTGCCGCCCGTGTCGAGCGTGTACCACAGCGTGAATTCGTCGATGACGCCGCTACCAGGGTCGTCGGGGTCGGGTGTCGGGGTGTCGTCATCGTAGCCGGGCTGCGGGTCGTACGGCTCATCCTCCAGTGGTTTGGCAGGATCCACGTCGGTCAGGTCGGCGTTGAACGATATGCGGTAGTTGCCACGTCCCTCGCCGCGGTGTACCTTAATCAGGTAGTCACCAGCCTCCACGTTTTCAGTGACCAGCGAGCCGAAGTACCAGCTGGGATTGATGTGGAAATTGCCTTTCGTGCGCTCCCAGTAGTTAGAGCGGTCGTCCTGATAGTAGTACAGACGCACGTCGTCGATGCGCAGGTTGTTGCCGGGCTGGATGTTGATGGTCAGCGTGCCGGTGCTGGTCATCGTCACCTCGTACCAGTCCTCGCTGTCCTCATTACCGTTAGCATAGCCGTAGCCGAGGTGGCCTGACAGAGTCTTGCCCTTTGCCAGTTTCGTAGGCTTCTTCCAGTCGTTCTCTGCCTGGCCGTCGTCGGGCAGCGGGTCCTGTTCGAAGTCATACTTCAGCGAGTAGGCACCGTAGCCCTCACCGCGTTTCACCTTCACCAGGTAGTCGCCGGAAGTCACGTCGGGGACGGTCAGCGTGCCCAGATACCAGCTGGGATTAATAAAATAAGTGTTCGACGTGCGCTCCCAGTAGTTGGAGCCGTCGCTCTGGATATAGTAGAAGCGGATGTCGTCGACGCGCAGGTGGCTGTTGACATCGGTTGGCGTGTAAGTGAGAATCACCTTACCGTCGCAGGGTACGCTGATGCGGTAGAAGTCCACGTCGTCCTCGCTGCTCTTCTGATAGCCGTAGCCCAGGTGTCCCTGCTTCTCCTGTCCGCGGGCCAGGTAGTTGTTGTCGCGACCTTCTTTCCAGTCGTTGTTAGGCTCGGCGTCGTTCTTGTATGCCTGAGGCTCAAGGGTGTAGGTCAGCTCGTAGCCGCCATAGCCCTCGCCGCGCTTCACCTTGATGAGGTAGGTGCCGGGAGCCATGTTGGGGATGTTCAGGTTGCCCTCATACCAGCTGGGGTTGGTCCAATAGTTGTGGTCGGTGCGCTCCCAGTAGTTCGAGCCGTCGCTCTGATAGTAGTAGAGGCGCAGGTCCTCAATGCGCAGGTTCTCGCCAGGCTTGATGTTGATGTTGACGGCACCGTCGCGCTTCACCTCGAACGTCCAGAAGTCGTCGTTGTCCTCGCTGCTCTTCTGGTAGCCGTAGCCTAAGTGCCCCTGCATCGTCTTGTTCAGGGGGAGTGTGCCGGGCTTTTCGTCTGACTGTGGGTTCCAGCCGTCGGGTTCGCGGTCGTTAGTGTAGGTGTTGGCCGTGAAGGTGTAGGTCAGCTCGTAGCCGCCATAGCCCTGACCGCGCTTCACCTTGACGAGGTAGGTGCCGGGAGCCAGGTTGGGGATGTTCAGGTTGCCCTCATACCAGCTGGGGTTGATCCAGTAGTTATGGTCGGTGCGCTCCCAGTAGTTCAAGCCGTCGCTCTGATAGTAGTAGAGGCGCAGGTCCTCTATGCGGAGCGTGCTCTCGGGGATGATCTTGATGTTGGCCACACCGTCGTCGGCAACGGTGAACGTGTACCAGTCGTCATTATCTTCGCTGCCCTCGGCGTAGCCATAGCCGAGATGCCCTTGCACGGTATGGTTCAAAGGCAGCGTACAGGGCTTATTGTCGGACTGTGGGTCCCAACCGTCAACCTCGCTATTATTCGCGTAGGTGCTGGGCGTAAACTCCACCTTGATGGTGTACTGCGCCGCGCCCTCACCATGCGTCACCTTGAGGAGATAGGTGCCGGGAGCCAGGTCGGGGACCTTCAGTTCGCCCTCATACCAGCTGGGTTCTATCCGGAAGTTGTTCGACGTGCGCTCCCAGTAGTTCGACCCGTCGCTCTGGTAGTAGTACAACCGCAAGTCTTGGACTCGCAGGCCGCTTCCCGGTGTGATGACAATCTTGGCAGCACCGTCGGTGGTGACAGTAAACTTCCAGAACTCCGTCTTCCTGTCAGTCGAGAGCTGTCCGCTCTTCTCCTGCCCCAATGGCAGCTGCGTGGCTTCAGTCCACGTTGTTCCCTGTGCCAGCACGCCTAAGGGAAGCGCCAGCAGCAAAGCAAATAGAAAATGTAGTCTTTTTCTCATATGATTGAATGGTTTTAAGTTTTCGTGGGGTAAAGATAGATATAATATGTGATACCGCCGTCGCACTATCACAAAACTTATTCCCATATTCACAATTTAAAGAAAGTTTAACGTTCCTACAATCACAATCTCGCATTCTCAAAATAACAATCAGCTTGTATACAGGTAGTTACGGACTATACCGACCAGTAAAAAAGTTAATTTATTATCCGTCATTCCGTCACAACACGGTTAACACACTCATTACAAATGAGTTACGGCGAAACGGATAACGGTGACGGGTGACGGATGACATTCACCGCCAGTGAACAATGATTCACCGCCAGTGAATAAATGAGCCGTTGCACCCGCCAGACAGAACGCTCGTGGAGGCTATAAAAATTCGTCACCCGTCACCAATATCCGTCACACCGCAATACACTGATTGTCAGTACGTTGCACAGAAATGACGGATGTGACGCTTTTTTTTGAACTCTGCGAAAGCAACAAAATAAGCGAAAAATGATTAAAATTTAGCCGCTGTAATTTGCTCCTGACAGGAAAAAAGCGTAACTTTGCACGCGACTATGATTGGGAACCTCATTGCGTCGATGCCGTTGTACGTCTGTACGTTCTGGTCGGTGCTGCTGCTGCTCGATGTCATCGAACGGCGGCAGAAGGCCAAGTTGCGGCTGCTGGCCTATATGTCGGCGGCAGCCCTGCTCTACATGGGGCACTACGTGTTCTTCAACCGCATGACAGCGCTGCTGCCCCTGACTGACACCATCTACTCGACGATGAACCTGGCCGTCTTCCCCCTGTACTATATCTACCTGAAGGAGATTACCGAGCCAGTCTGGAACCACCGCTGGCAGTGGCTGCTGCTGTTGCCTGCAGCCGTTGGCGGCGCGGTCATCGGACTGCTCTATGCGCTGATGTCGCCGGCGGAGACGGCGCAGTTTGTCGACACCTACCTGTATCACAACCAGACAGCCGGACTCGTCGGTCCCGCCTGGTGGCAGGGCGCCGCCCACAGCACGGCCAAGGTGGTGTTTGCCCTCCAGATACCGCCCATCCTGATTTCCGGCTACCGCAAGATCCGGCACTACGACCAGACCGTCGAGGCAAACTATGCCGACACCGACGACAAGCGGCTCCGCCTGATGAAGACCGTACTGCTGCTGTTTGTAGTCACGTCGCTGCTGTCGTTAGCCGCCAACGTTCTGGGCCGCTACCGCTTCGCCGACTCCCCGTGGCTGCTGCTCGTGCCGTCGGTGCTGTTCTCAGTGCTGCAGTTCATGCTGGGCTATGCCGGCTACCGCCAGCAGTTCTCAATCAGCGACCTGCTGCGCGACCTGAAGATTACGGAGCCGTCGGCCACGCCTGCCGCTACCGACGACGAGGCCGCCCAGCCCTCCATCCTCGACACGCTGCCCCAGCAGCTGACCAACGCCGTCAGCCGCGACCGCCTCTACCTGCAGCCCGACCTGAAGATTACCGACGTGGCCGACCTGCTGCATACCAACCGCACCTACGTCTCGCGGGTACTGAAGGAGCAGATGGGCACAACGTTTGCCGATTTCATCAACCGCCAGCGCATAGACTACGCCTGCCATCTGATGGCGCAGGACCCCACGACGGGAACCGACAAGGTGGCCACAATGTCGGGCTTCTCGTCGCTCTCATCCTTCTACCGCAACTTCAAACTCTACAAAGGCTGCGCACCTAAAGACTACCAGCCGCCGACATGAAGAAAGCACTGAAGTGGTTGGGGATTGCGGCCTTTACCCCCATACTGCTGTTCGTCACACTCGCCGCACTGCTCTACGTGCCGCCCGTTCAGAACTGGGCGGCCGACAAGGTGGCGGCCATCGCGTCGGAGAAGACGGGCATGGACATCACCGTGGGCACCGTCAGGCTGGAGTGGCCGCTGGACTTAGGCATCGACGACTTCCGCGCCATCCACGAGGGCGACACGCTGGCCGACGTTGGCCATCTGTCGGTCGACGTGCAGCTGCGGCCGCTATTCAAGAAGCGCGTGGTCATCAACGAGCTGTCGGTCAGCGACGCCAAGCTCAACACCAACGGCTTCATCAGCGACCTGCGCGTCAAAGGGCATATCGGCGAACTGTGGCTGCGCTCCGACGGCATCGACCTCGACCAGGGCACGGCTGAGGTGAACGGTGCACGGCTCACCGACTCAAGCCTCGACATCGCCCTGAGCGACACGGCAGCCGTCGACACGACCACCACCGAAACGCTGTGGCGCATCAATGCCGACAGCCTGAGCATAGCCCGCACCGACGTGAAGGTTCACCTGCCGGGCGACACCTTGAACATTGCAGCCTATATGGGCAACGCCGTAGCCCGCGAGGCCGACATCGACCTCAGCAGCGGCACCTATAAAGTAGGAAGCCTCGACTGGCACGACGGCCAGCTCAGCTACGACGACAACAGTCAGCAGCCCGTCGAGGGACTGGACTACAGCCACATTGACCTGAAAGACATACGGCTCGGCGTGGACTCTATCTACTACGGCCCGGAGGGCACCTCCTTCTACGTCCGCGAGACGGCGCTGAAGGAGAAGTCGGGATTGGAGATACGCGAACTGACGGGCGGCGTGCGCTTGGACACAGCCTTTACCCACGTCGAGTTGCCCCACCTGAAGCTGCGAACGGCTGACAGCGACATCGAGGCCGAGGTAAGCACCGACTTCAACGTGGCCGACGACAAGAACCCTGGCAAGCTGCGTGCCCGCCTGAATGCCCAGATTGGCAAACAGGACCTCTTACGCTTTGCAGGCGGGCTGCCACAGCAGTTCATGCGCCAGTACCCCAACCACCCGCTGAGCATCAAAGGCTCGCTGAACGGCAACCTGCAGCGCATGGAGTTTACGGGGCTCGACATCAACCTGCCATCGGCCATGCACCTCAAGGCCGACGGCGTGGCCCACAACATCACCGACCTCGACAAGCTGACCGGACAGCTGAACCTCAAGGCTGAGAGTCAGGACCTGGGCTTCGTCTCTGAACTGTTGCCGAAGTCTGCCGGCATACGTATTCCAAAGGGCATGACGCTGAGCGGAAATCTCAAGGCCAATGGCGGCCGATATGACGTGGACGCCACGCTGACAGAGGGCAGCGGAACCATCAAGGCCAAAGGCACGGTCAGCACCCCGCCCTCTGCACCTATAACCTACGACATCGACGCCACCGTCAAGAACCTGAACCTGCGCCACTTCATGCCCAAGGACTCGCTGGGCCTGCTGTCGGCCACTATCAAGGCCAAGGGTAAGGGTACCGACATATTGTCGAACCGCAGCCATGCCGACATCAAGGCCAACATCCACCAGCTGCAGTACGGCCAATGGAACCTGCAGGACATTGCCGCCGACGCCACCCTGCAGAACGGCCGGGCCATAGGAACCCTCACCGGCCACAACGAGCTCTTCGACGGCCGTGTAGGCATCGACGCCCTCCTGAGCACCAAGCAGATAGAAGCCACCATCACGCCCCACATCGACTGTGCCGACCTCTACGCACTGCGCCTGTCGGACGAGCCGCTGACCATCGGCATGGGCGGCAGCGTCACCTTACACTCCGACATGAAGCAGAACCACGAGCTGAAGGGCCGCCTCAGCCACCTTTATATTACCGACGACAAGGCCACCTATCACCCCGAAGACCTCGGCCTGCTGCTGCGTACCAACCGCGACACAACGCTGGCTCGCATCCAGAGCGGCGACTTCATCGTGAAGCTCGATGCCAGGGGCGGCTATGAGCCGCTGCTGAAGCAGACCACTACCCTACTCGACTCCGTCTCTGCGCAATATAAGAATAAGGTCATCGACCAACTGGCCATCAAGCGCCTGCTGCCTACCATGAAGCTGCACGTGGAGTCGGGGCGTGGCAACCCCATTGCCGATATCCTGCGTACCAAGGAAGTTGACTTCAAGGAGCTGTTTGCCGATATTACCACCTCGCCCGAGACGGGCGTCAACGGACAGGCACATCTTTACTCGCTTAACTACGACTCAACCCGCATCGATACCATCAGGCTGAACCTGACACAGCGTGGCGACCGACTGACCTACCAGGGACAGATACGCAACAACCGCAAGAACCCGCAGTTTGTGTTCAACGCCCTTGTCGACGGTCATGTCCACGAGCACGGCGCTCTGGCCGGCCTGCGCTTCTACGACAAAGATAACCGCATGGGCGTACGTGTCGGTGCTACGGCTGAGATGGAAGACGGCGGCATACGCTTCAGGCTGATGCCCGAACGTCCGACGCTGGGCTATAAGGAGTTCAACCTGAACAGCGACAACTACATCTTCCTGAGTAATAACCGTAAGATACAGGCCAAGGTTGACCTGATTGCTGACGACAAGACAGGTCTGAAGCTATACACCGAGGACCAGGACTCCACCATGCTTCAGGACCTGACGGTCAGCATCAACCGCCTCGACCTCGGCGAGCTGACATCCGTCATTCCCTATCTGCCACACATCACCGGCCATCTGAACGGCGACTATCACATCCTGCAGGACCAGGACGGGCACATCAGCGTTGCCTCCGACATGGCAGTCAACAAGATGACCTACGAAGGGGCGCCCATCGGCAACCTCTCGACTGAGCTGGTCTATCTGATGAAGGAGGATGACACCCATGCCATTGAGGCCCGCCTGATGCTCGACGACGAGGAGTTCGGACTGCTCCGAGGGTCGTACTCTGCTGCGACGGTGTCGCAGCAAAGAAAACAAGCGGGACGTATCGATGCTACGTTCACCATGACGCGCTTCCCACTGTCGATTGCCAACGGCTTCGTGCCCGACCAGCTCATTGGCCTCGAGGGCTACGGCGAAGGCGAGCTGACCATTAAGGGCACCACCGACAAACCCATTGTCGACGGCGAGGTCTATCTGGATTCTGCCTACTTGGTAAGTCTGCCCTACGGTGTGCGTATGCGCTTCGACAATGACCCCGTGCGCATTGTCGGCTCACACCTGCTGTTGGAGAACTTCGGACTCTACGCCTACAACGAAGAGCCGCTCAACATGCAGGGCGACATCGACTTCTCCGACCTCGACCGCGTCACGATGGACATGCGCATGAGGGCACAGAACTACCAAATCATCAATGCCAAGCAGACACCCAAGTCGATTGCCTTCGGCAAGGCGTTCGTCAACTTCTTCGCCCGCATGAACGGTCCGCTCGACGCCCTCAGGATGCGCGGCCGCCTCGACGTGCTCGGCTCCACCGACATGACCTACATGCTGCTCGACTCGCCGCTCTCTACCGACAACCGGCTCGACGAGCTGGTGAAGTTCACCGACTTCAGCGACACCACGCAGACGGCAGCCGTCAGCCGTCCCACGCCTTCGGGCCTCGACATGGACATGAATATCAACGTGTCGCAGGGCGCACACATCGTCTGCGACCTCAACGTCGAGCAGACTAACTACATCGACCTCATGGGCGGCGGCGACCTGCGCATGCGCTACAACAACGAAGGCCTTAACCTGACAGGGCGTTACACCCTGGCCGACGGCGAAATGAAATACTCCATGCCCGTCATACCGCTGAAGACCTTCACCATCAGGGACGGAAGCTACGTGGAGTTCACGGGCGACCCCATGAATCCGCGGCTGAACATCACCGCCACCGAGCGCACAAAAGCTTCCGTTGGCCAGGAGGGCGGACAAAGCCGCAGCGTGACCTTCGACTGTGGCGTGGTCATCACCAAGACGCTCAACGACATGGGCCTCCAGTTTATTATCTCGGCTCCCGAGGACAACAGCGTCAACAACGAGCTGCAGGCCATGTCGGTCGAAGAGCGCGGCAAGCTGGCTGTCACCATGCTGACCACGGGCATGTATCTGGCCGACGGCAATACCAGCGGATTCTCGATGAACTCCGCCCTCAGCTCGTTCCTGCAGAACGAGATCAACAACATCACCGGCTCGGCCCTGAAGACGCTCGACCTCAGCGTGGGCCTCGACAACACCACCGACGCCTCGGGACAGATGCACACCGACTACTCGTTCAAGTTCTCAAAGCGCCTCTTCGACAACCGCCTGAAGATACAGCTCGGCGGCAAGGTGTCGACCGGTGCCGACGACGTTCCCGGACAGCAGCAGTCGTTCTTCGACAACGTCACGATGGAGTACCGCCTCGACCAGTCGGCCCAGAAGAACCTCAAGGTGTTCTACCAGCAGAACGTCTACGACTGGCTCGAGGGCTACACCGGCGTCTACGGCGTCGGCTACGTCTGGCGCAAGAAGATGGACTCCCTGTGGGACGTGTTCAAGATGTTCAGCAACGACACGCCGACGCAGCCCATGATGATGCGCCCGCTGACAACCCGACGTGATTCAACCCTCCAAGACACCATACGCCATGAAGCCCAATAAATATCCGATACTGCTGCTGATACTGTTGCTCACGTCGTGCATCTCGACACGCAACATCCCCGACGATGACCAGCTCTTCGTCGGGCTGACCAAGATCAGCTACGACACGGACACCCTCAACTCATCATCTTCTCAACTCCTCAACTCCTATACCTCTCACCTGACTGACACCAAGGCCGAGGTGGAGGGCGCCCTTGCCACCGCCCCCAACGGTGCGCTCTTCGGCAGCAGCTACTACCGCGTGCCATTCTCCTGGCGGCTATGGGTACACAACAGGTTTGGCGGCAAGGAGTCTGCCTTTGCCAAGTGGGTCGACAAGTCGTTCGGGCGGCCTCCCGTGCTGATGAGTACCGTCAATCCCGCCCTGCGTGCCTCGGTGGCACAGTCGGTGCTGAAGAACAATGGCTTCTTCCGTGCCTCTGTCACCTACGAGCCTGTGCCTCGTAAGAATCCCAAGAAGAGCAAGATAGCCTACCACGTACGCCTCGACTCGCTTTTCACCTACGACAGCATAGCTTACGTCGGCTTCCCCGACGTACCCCAACACCTCATCGACAGCACCGCCGCCGAAGCGCTTATCAAGCCCGGCGCCCCCTTCAGCGTCAGCTCTCTGGAAGGCGAGCGCAGCCGTATCAGCAACCTGCTGCGAAACAACGGCTATTTCTATTACAATCCCGGCTATGTGAACTACCTCGCAGACACCATCGATGTGGAAAATCGTGCTCAGCTGCGCCTGCAGCTGACCGACGGTCTGCCCGACGAGACCATGCGCCAGTGGTATATCGGCAACACCGAAATCCAGCTCAGGCGCACCATGCGCGAGCAGCTGACCGACAGCATACACCGCCGCCACCTGCACATCTTCTTCAACGGGAAGAATCCGCCCATCCGCCCCCGCGTGCTGCTGAAGGACATGCGCCTGCGCCCTCGCCAGCTCTACAGCTATGAGAGCTATCAGGAGACCGTGGCCAAGATCAATGCCACCGGCGTCTTCTCCTCTGTCAACCTGCAGCTGACGCCGCGCGATGCCGACACCCTCGACCTGCGGATGACCTGCACCTTCGACAAGCCCTACGACTTCTACTTCGAGTCAACCCTCAACGGCCGCACCATTGGCCGCTACGGCCCTGAGGCCAAGGTGGGCTTTACCCGCCGCAACGTCTTCCATGGTGCCGAGAAGCTCGACCTCAACCTGCACGGCTCCTACGAATGGCAGCTGAGCGGCGACGAGAACATGAACAACTACCAGTACGGCTTCGACGCCTCCATTGAGTTCCCACGCATCATTGCGCCCTTCTACGACAGCGACCGCGTGCGCCGGGGGGCTGACGGGCGTCCCCGCCGCCGGCGCCGTTTCCTTTCGGCACCCACCACGCTGGCCAAGGTGTCGACCGACATTATACGCCGTCCCGGCTACTACAAGATGCACATTGCCGCCGGCGAGTGGACCTACCGCTGGCAGTCGTCGCCGCAGAGCTCGCACGAGTTCTCGCCGCTGACGCTGAAATATCAGTATATGAACAGCTCAACAGCTACGTTCGACAGCATTCTCGCCGTCAATCCTTACCTGCTGGCCACCATGGACGACTATTTCATTCCCAAGATGCGCTATACCTATCTCTATAGCAGCCCGTCGACGCTGCGCAACCCCATACGCTGGGAGCTCACCGTCGAGGAGTCGGGCAACGGCATGGCGCTCTACGACGTGCTCATCCAAGGCCACGACTGGAACCAGAAGTCCAAGACTTTCTTCAAGAATCCCTATGCGCAGTTCGTGCGTGTTGAGACCGACTTCGTGAAGACGTGGACACTCTCGGCCCACAGTTCGCTCGTAGGCCACGTCAACGCCGGCGTCATACGCAGCTTCGGCAATACCGACCTCGGCGGCGCGCCCTTCAGCGAGCGCTTCTACACCGGCGGTGCCAACAGCATACGCGCCTTCACCGTGCGCTCCGTAGGTCCGGGAGCCTACACCGGCATCCCGGGCCAGAAGCAGTTCTCCTATGTCATGCAGAACGGCGACCTGAAACTGGTCGGCAATCTTGAGTACCGCACGCGCCTGTTTGGCAATCTCGGCGGTGCGCTGTTCTTCGACATGGGTAACGTTTGGAACTGGCAGGACTTGCACTTCGACAAGTCAGACTTCGACTCTCCTGACGGCGACGAGGCGGCTATCTTCTTCAACAAGTTGCTGAGCGACACCGACTTCCAACTGTCACGATTCGCCGAGCAGCTGGCTCTCGGCACGGGTGCCGGACTGCGCTACAACCTCGGCTTCCTAGTCATTCGCATCGACTGGGGGCTCGCACTCCACGTGCCCTACACAACCAGCCGAAGCCGGTATTTCTTCAATTGGGACCACTTCCGCGACGCCCACGCCCTGCACTTCGCTATAGGCTATCCGTTCTAACGATACAGGCTCAGAGCCCTAACGGATTGACAATCGAGTAAGCCTCCTTCACGCGCTGCTCAATGCCCTCAGCCGAGTACTCGCCGCTGACGTCGGCCAGCGAGTTCGGGTCAAGCTCCAGCACTTTCTGCAGGTCTTGCTCAGCACCGGCCTTGTCGCCGCCGTCGAAGCGCAGTTGGCCACGCTCACGGAACGCCTCAATTGAGAAGGGGTTCAGCTCGATGACCTGGCCGTAGGTCTCGATGGCCTCTGCGGCATTGCCCTTAGCAGTCTCAATGCGGGCCTTCAGCAGCAGCACGTCCTCGTGCTCGCCGGCGTGCTCGGTGAGCCATGCCACGTCGCTGTCGGCACCGGCCGTGTCGCCCATGCCGAGCAGCATCTGACCGCGCAGCAGGTAGGCGTCGGCGTAATTCTCGTCCAGGGCAATGGCCTTGGTCAGCATGGCTATGGCGCCTACCGGGTTGCCTTGCCCCTGCTGTGCCTGGGCGTTCAGGTAGCAGGCGTAGGCGTCGGTCGGGTCAAGCTGCATGGCCTGCTCGCAGGCGGCAGCCATCGTGGCGTAGTCCTCCTGCATAAAGGACACCTGTGCCATGCGCTTCTGTATCAGCGCATTGCGAGGCTCGGCCCGTGCCAGTACCTGCAGTTCGGTCAGCGCCTCGTCGAGCCTGCCCAGCCGCAGTAGCGTCTGCGACAGGTAGTCGTGAATTTCCAGGTCTTTCTTCAGCTTGAGTGCCTCGCGGAAACAGCGCACGGCATAGTCAGCCTGTCCTATCTTCATGGCTTTCACGCCGTCATACTTCAGTAAGTCGAAGTTCTTCTCTTCCTGCGCCTTCTTCTCTTCTTCGGGCGACAGTTCAGCGCCGCCAAACAATACGTTCCAGAATCCCATATCTTATTGTTGCTTTGATTCAATGTTCAGCCTCCCCTGCCGGTTAAACGACTTACGGTCAGCGAGCCACAGCGTCGCCAGCAGCGAGAGCACGGAGGCCACCACCGCCGCTATCATCATGGCCACGAACGCCAGCACAGCCTCGACGGGCTTCATGCCGCCTATCAGCAGTCCCGAAAGCAGCATGGGCATGACGAAGAGCCCCATGATGGAGAAATTGCCGACGGCGGGCATCAGCATGCTCCGCAGCGCACGTGTGATGTAGGGCGCCAGGGCCTGCAGTCGGGTGGCACCGTTGCCCAGCAGCGTGTAGTAAGGCTGGCTGTCCTGCCGCAGACTGTCGAAATAGGTGCGCACGCCGTGAATATTGGTGGTCAGCACATGCGCCATCAGCACCCCCGTCACCGGCACCAGCCAGCGGGCACCCATCGGCGCCTCGGGGCGCAGCACGCCGTAGAGCACGTAGGCACTGACGGCCAGCACGCTGACAAACATGGCCACACAGGCGGGCAGCATCAGCACGCGGCTGGGCATGCGGGTGCGGCTGACCAGCAGGAATGCGGCGGCCACCACGAGCACGGCCAGCCATGCGAGGCATAGCCACACGCTGTCGTAACGGTAGAGCAGCCACAGACAGCCGCCGACGGCTGCCATTTGAACAACCATGCGCACGACGGCCGTGGCAGCCTTCCCCAGCAGCTGGCGGTCGTAGACGTAGATCAGATAGCCGGGAACGGCCAATAGCAGCAGCCCCAGCACGAGGTTAAGATACGACAGTGTCATGTTTTCCGAGTGTTATGATTTTGTCTGATTGGTGCAAGAAGTCCTCGCGGTTGGTGGCAGCGACGACCGCACGCCCTGCGGCGGCCAGTTTTCGCAGCGTGTCCCACGTCGTGTCGTCAGGATCGTCGGCAATGATGACGGCCTTTGAGGCAATGGGCGCCAGGTTCAGCGGCTCCTCGATGGGCGTCAGCTGGTAGCGGCCGCTGTTGTAGGGCGACCACACCGTCTCCAGGCCCGCCGTATTAACGTTATCGTTATCGTTAGGTTTAGCGTTAACCTTCTGCGGCACATAGGCCATCATGCGGCGGAAGGTGGGTGCCGACAGCGGCGTCAGCAGCTCGCCGTCGATGCTCACCAGTCCCTCGTCGAGGGCCAGCAGTCCCAGCAGCGCCTGCAGCAGGAGTGTCTTGCCGCTGCCCGCAGGTCCCGTGACGCAGGTGATGTGTCCGTCCTGCGCCATGAACGACAGATTGCCGAACAGCTGTCGCCCTCCGATGGTCAGTGTCGCATCCTTCAATTCCAGCATAGCAGTAATTTTTGTGCAAAGATACGAAATATTTGAGAATTGAGGCTTGAGATTTGAGTTTTTTTTCTAACTTTGCAGCATGTTTACGAAATCAACCTACCGGCTGCCCGCCGAATGGGAGCCCCAGAGCGGTGTGCAGCTCACGTGGCCGCACGCCCTCACCGACTGGGCACCCATGCTCGACGAGATAACCGAGACCTATCGGCAGATGGCAGACGCCATCGGCCGCTACGAGCCGGTGCTCATTGTCGAGCCGCCCTCGAACGACACCTGGGCGCGCGACCATGCCTTCATCACGCTCACAGACGATTCTGGCCAGGCCCTGCTCCTCGACTTCAAGTTCAACGGCTGGGGCGAGAAGTTCTCCGCCGACCTCGACAATGCCATCAACCGCCGCCTCTACGACGAAGGGCGCGTCCTGGGCGAATACCGCGACTGCCTGGACTTCGTCCTCGAGGGAGGCTCCATCGAGAGCGATGGCCGCGGCACCGTCTTTACCACCTCATGCTGCCTGCTGGCGCCCCACCGCAACCAGCCGCTGACGCGTGACCAGATAGCCGACGAACTGAAGCGCCGGCTTTGTGCCCGCCGCATTGTCTGGATTGACCACGGCCAGCTGACGGGCGACGACACCGACGGCCACATCGACACGCTGGTGCGCATCTGCCCCGACGACACCTTATTATATGTAGGGTGCGACGACCCGCACGACGAGCAGTACTGCGAGCTCCGACTCATGGAAGAACAGCTCCTGACGCTGCGCACCCTCGACGGCAGGCCCTACCGTCTGGTCAAGCTGCCCATGCCCCGGCCCATCTATGATGACGACGGCCAGCGGCTGCCTGCCACCTACGCCAACTTCCTCGTCATCAACGGCGCCGTCATCTGCCCCACTTACGGTCAGCCCGACCTCGACGCCGAGGCCCTGCGACTCATCGGCCAGGCCTTCCCCGGCCGCGACGTCATAGGCATCGACAGCCGCCCCATCATCCGCCAGCACGGCTCTATCCACTGCTGCACCATGCAGTACCCCAAAGGGGTAATCCCCCCACAACACCCATAATGCCCAAATTACCCATTTTCCCCATAAAACAATGAAAATCGGATTCCTACAACAGCACAACACCGCTGACATCAAGAACAACATCGAGCGGCTGGCCGACGGCATTGCCGACCTCGCCCGGCGCGGCGCAGAGCTCATCGTACTGCAGGAGCTGCATAACTCGCTCTACTTCTGCCAGGTGGAGGACGTCGACAACTTCGACCTCGCCGAGCCCATTCCCGGCCCGTCGACCGATATCTACGGCGAGCTGGCCAAACGTTATCAGGTGGTCATCGTCACCTCGCTCTTCGAGCGCCGCGCCGCCGGACTCTACCACAACACCGCCGTCGTCATCGAGCGCGACGGCACCATAGCCGGCCGCTACCGCAAGATGCACATACCCGACGACCCGGGCTACTACGAGAAGTTCTACTTCACCCCCGGCGACCTCGGCTTCCACCCCA
>JAEEGK010018293.1_pt1 | contig 15178 bp, 9 predicted proteins | sample 8958771 | NCBI WGS metagenome assembly JAEEGK01 (sample SAMN16246547, study PRJNA631951) | gut metagenome | biome: gut microbiome; feature: rumen; material: SC-attached | host: Bos | place: Iran: Karaj | collected 2018-10 | reverse complement strand
TATTTAAATTCTCAGAAAAACTTTCTAAACCTGATATAATATCATCTTTTATTTTCTTACCTATTTCACAAAACGAGTTTAAAATTATTTGATTCTGTATATAAAATACTGATAAATTAATAGGAAAACTATTATCTGAATTGTCTTTATCAGTAAAATCAATGTCTTTATTAAAACTTATATATTTTTGAGATATTTTATCAAAAAAATTTAATAAATATCCAATTTCTGATTTATTATATTCACTAATATTTAAAATTTCATTTAAATAGCTTTCTAATTCATCTATTATTTTATTTGGTGATAAATTTTTAGGTTGCTCCATTTTTTTTTTAAAATAGTCAAAATAATAATAATATAAAATTAATTAAATTTATATAAAAACAATAATTAATTAATTAATTATATCATCAATTCTACTTTTATATTCTTCATTTATTTTATTATTAATTTTTTTATTCTCTTTTTCAAAATCAATATTTTTCATACCATTAAAAATTTCTCTTAAATTATCAAGATCAACATTTTCAAAATAAGAATCATTATATTTATCAATATTTAATTTAAAAATTTCTTTAGTATCTTCATTAATATAAGTTAAATACATAGGAGAAACGGGAATAATTTTTCCATATTTAATACAATCATAAACCCATTTTGAATTATAAATATTAATATCATGATTATTTAAAATATTTTTAATTTTTAAATCTATTTCTTCAGCAATAACATGAGTAGTAGAACTTAAATAATTTTGTGTTTTATCTCCTCCATTAGCAACAATTTCAGATTCTAATAATCTTTTTTTTTCCAAATTAATTTTAGCAACTTTATCTAAATTAGATATAAAAAATTGAAATCCTTTAAATAAATAACTAATAATAACAATATTTGTTGTATCAGTATCTCTAAAATTATCCATCATTTTAGAAAATTTATCATTTTTTCTTCTTTTATTCCCATTATCAATATCAATATCAAATTCATCAATATTATCATTAATACTCTTTAAAATATTTTTCTTTTTTTTATTTTTAATAATATGTAAATGTTGTAAATCATTATCTTCACCTTGATAGACTAAATTATTATTTTTAATATTATTAGTAGAAATATTATAATATTCTAATAATTCATTATATTTTAAACACTCATCCCATTTTTTATCAAATCTACATTTTACAACTCTTGGAAATCTCAAAGTAACTTTACAAGGAAAATTATCAGAAGAAACAATTTCTGCTGCTTTGACTTCTAATATAATACTTTCTGAAGGATCTTCAATATATAAATCTGGTTTTTCACTCATTGCAGGAATCCATTGACCAAAAAGTGAAGGGGGGACCCTTGTATCATATTTCTTCCATTTACTTCTTAATTTATCTCTTATTATATTTAAATCATTCATATTATAACCTGTACCTACTTTTACTAAAGGAAGAATTAATGATTTTTTAGGTTTGGAATTATCAATTTCTTTTATTACACCAACTAAAAAAGTTGATATTGAATCACTATATGAATTATTATTTGAAAATGAAGGGGGAATATAAAATGAATTTATATTATTATTTATACTATTTGAAATATATGAATTTTGAATTGTATTATTAATATTATTTCTTCTTCCTTCACCATAATAACCACCAATTATAATTAAATCTAAAGTATCAACAATTGTATCAATATAATCACATTTCATTTTTACCCAATCAATACATCTTTCATCTGGTTTATATATTGAATCATTTTTCTTTATAACAATACCTTCTTCTCCTCTATTCATAGCTGAAATAAATTCATCCATTATTTCATCTATATTATTTGTCTCTTTTCCATATACAATTTCTATTTTTTTTGGTACTGGTGTTATTAATTTGGATAATAATTTTTTCCTATCACTTAATATTACTTGATCTAAAGGATAACTTTCATCATTAGGACTAGTTATAAAAATAATATCAAATATTTCATAAATTAAACATTTTTCATCTTCATTTTCTGCTAAAGCTATTGTTTTATTTTCACCAAATGGAGCAAATTTTTTATTTTTTTTATCATAAACTACAATTTCACCATCTAAAATAGCAGTTTTTGCATTTACTGATGTTTTAATTAAATAAGATAATTTTGGACCATATAAATATGTATAATCTACTCCATTTCTTGAATAAAATTTTACTTCATTATCATTTTTATGACATTGTATTCTTTCACCATCAAATTTAGTTTCTATTATTACATTTATTCCTTGAAATGTACTAAATATTTTATCTAAAGTCATACGCGCTACTAACATTGGTTTTATTGGGGAAAAAATACGATAAAATGTTTTTAAATACTTTTCATCTTTTGGATTTGATAAATAATTACAAACTTCAATTAAACTTGATGTTGAATTATAAATATCAATTGTTCTTTTATCATATGTTTTAAAAAAACCATCATATGATAAACCAATTTTAAGATCTTTTAATATTATTGAAATTATCCATTTTTGTTCTTGAGATGTACATTCTTTAATTATTTTTGTTAAAGTAATTATTTTTTCATTTTTATTTTTAGTTGATGAAATATCATTTAAATATAAATTTAATTGATTAATTGTAATACTTGATTTATTTGTAGTTCTTTTTTGAAGAATTAAACTAATTAAATTTACAAAATCACCAACTGGATATCCAGATGGAATAAAATTCGGATTTTTCCAATGTTTTAACATATTTCTTTCTTGTTCTGGTAAGGATAAAATATCTGAATAAAATTTACCTAAAAATGTTTCTTGAAAACCATATGTTGCTCTTAATCTATCTAATTTAGGGAAAATTAAACGAAAAAATTGAAAAAGTGATATTTTTTGTAGTGAAAAGTTTTTAAAAAATTTATTTATGAAATTTGTTAATAATTTATATTTTTCTTTTGGTTTTCTTTTTGATATTGCTTCAAATAATTGACATATTAAGGTAAATTTTAAATTATAATTATCTGGTAACATTTTTTTTCCTTGTTCTTCATTTTCATTATCATTTTCTTCTTCTTCTTTTAAGTCATTTGATTCATTTAATTGTTTTAAATTATAATTTTCATTATTAATATCTATTGAATTATCATCATTTGAATTATTTTCTTCCATTTTTAAAAAAAGGAATTTTTTTAAATTTATTTTTGAATTCGGATTAAATAATCTTTATTTATTATAAAAAATGCATGTAATATTTTATTTAAAATTATATAAATAATATATTTCAAAGAAATTTAAAAGGATAATTATTAGATAATATTTTATTTATTTATTTTATAATTTAATTAATAATTTTTTTTAATTAAAAAGTGTTTGATAACCATTTTTAAAATTTAATTCTTCTCTTTCATATCTTGGCTTTAGCTTTTTCAATCTTTCAGTTATACTTGGTAAATATAAATTATTTTTTGTATAAAATACTTTTACTCCATGACTTTTAAAATTATTAGAAGAATGAGATTGACAAATATTTAACATAGTGCTATCAAAAATTTTAGTAGAAACAGTTTTTGTTAAATTCTTTTTTGTACTATTTTTAATTCTTTTTAAATCATCATTTAAATCAAGCCTATCTAATGATTTTACATTAAATCTACTTGTCAAACTATTTTTTTTATTTGATTTATAAGGTATTTTATTATCACTTCTTAAAATAACTGATTTTTGATAAGGTGATAATGATTTTTTATTATATTTAAATATATAATTTGGTAAATGACTTAGTGATACATTATAATCATAATATGATAATGGTTTAAAATGAACTTTTAAATAACCTTTTGGAAGAATTTTATTATAAAATTTATAATTTTCTACAATATGTCCTCTTGATTCATATATTTTATTCATATTTATTTTTAATAAAAAAAAATTTTTATTTAGTTTTTTTACTAATTAAAATCCAATTAAAACCATAAAAAATAAAAAAAACCAATTATTTAAATTAAAAAAACCTATAATTTCTTAATCAAAAGAAATAACAAAATAATCAATTTTTAATTATCTTTTTCTTCATTTTTTTCTTTTTCTTTTTTTTGCTCATCCTTATCTTCTTTTTTTTCAAAATGATCTAAAATAACATCATAAGGGATTTTTCCTTTATTTTTTTTCTTTTTATTTTTTTTATCTTTATTTTTATCATCTTTCCCTTTTTTATTGTCATTTTTTTTTGTTTTATTTTTATCTTTATCACTACTATTTTTATTATCAGTCTCTCCAAATCTTCCATATTTACTTTGATTAGTATTATAAATAGGAGGAAGATGAGGTTCTTCTTTTAATTTAACTATTTTAAATAAAGGACAACCATTATGAAAACCTTTTATTGCCATTTCAACATTATAATTATTTCTTAATATTTTATTTCTAAATACATTTGAATATGGATTTTCTGAATCTTTTAATGAATCTATTAAATATTGTTTTAATTCTGCTCTTGATAATTTTTTAGTTGTTTTATCATTTGGTTGTATACCTGTTTGGTATTTACATAAATAATCTACCATTTCATCTACTGTTATTTCTTTTTCTTTTTCTTTTTCTTTTGAATTGTTTTGTTTTTTTTCTTTTTTATTTTCTTCTTTTTCTTTTTCTACTTTTTCTTTTTTATCATCTTCTTTTTTTTCTTTTTCTACATTTTCTTTTTTATCATCTTCTTTTTTTTCTATTTTATCATTTTCTTCTTTTTCTATTTTATCATTTTCATCTTCTTTTTCTATTTGCTCACCTTCTTTATTTACATGTTCTTCTTCTACTTTTTCTATATTAACTTCTGTATTTTCTACATTATTATCTTTATTTTCTAAATTCTCTTCTTCTTTATTTCCTTTTAATTTTGGTCCGTTTTTATCATCCTTTTCTTCTTCTTCTTTATATGCATCTTCATTTGTTTCAATTTCTTTTAATTTATTTTCATTTTCTTTATCTTCATTGTCTTTATTTTCATTCTCTTTATTTTCATCATTTTTATTTTCTTGATTTTCATTTTCATTTTCTTCATTTTTATTGTCTTGATTTTCATTTTCATTTTCTTCATTTTTATTGTCTTTATTTTGTTCATTTTTATTTTTTGGAGGTTTAAAAAATCCAGTTTTTTTATCATATAAACTTAATATTTTTTCTTTTTCTCTGATTTTTTGGGCTTCATCTAAATAAACTTTTTCAGGATGAGGATATAAATTAGGATAAAAATCTTTTTCAATTGGCATTTCTTTTTTTGTTTTAGTATTATTGTTATTATTTTCATTTTCTTCGATTTGTTCATAAAAAGGTTTTCTTATAACATCATCAACTTCTTCTTCTTCTTCTTTTTTTTCTTCTTCATTTTCTCCTTCATTTTCTCCATTTTTTCCTTCCTCTTTTTTTTTTTTTTCATAATCTTTTTCTGCTTTATCAAATTCATCTTCTTCTTCTTTTTCATTTTCTTTATTTTTATCTTTATTATCCAAATCATTCACAAATTCATCTATTACTTTGTTTCTTTCATTAATTGATTGAACTTTACTTTCTTCTACTTCTATTGACATTGTAACTTAAATTTTATTTTATTATAATTTTATTATTTATTTTTTTTTGTTTATGTTTTTGGAATTTAATTTATAAGTGGATTTAATAAAATGAGAATATAATATTTAATATTAATTTTTAATTAAATGAATGTAAAAAATTATTTTTTTTTAATTTTGTAATATTTATTTTATTTATATATATTTTTAATTATTTTTGATTTCTCAAAATCTTTTTTGAAACTAATATTCATTTCAAAATATTAGATTATTATATTTTAAATATAATCATTAATAATTATATTTATCAGAATAATAATTATAATGATGATGATGATGACGATGTCTATAATTTCGAGAATAAGATCTTTCTCTTTCTCTTTCTCTTTCTCTACTTCTATCTCTTTTATTATATTCATCTCTATCTCTTCTATCATAATATTTCTTATAATAATTATAATCATTATTACTTTTTTTCATATTATAATTCTTTTTATATTTATCATTTCTATCACTATGATTTCTATCATTATTATTTATATCTTTATTATTATAACTATTATTATTATTTTTAATATCATTTTTATCATTTTTATGATTTAATAATTCCTTAACTTCAATTAAAGAAACTTGATTATTTTCATATAAAAGTAAAGTTTCAGAAACAATATTACAAATATCATCATAATTAACTTTAAATAATTTCCACCATTCAACTTTTTGAGGAAGGAAAAAATAATTTAATCTAGCAGCAAGAAATATTGCAGCACATGCTAAAGAATTAGGTGAATAATTAACTATTAATGAAGTTCTATACATATCATTTAAACAACTCCAACTTTTTTGTAATAAATCTCTTGATTTATTTATATATTTTAAAAAATGAATTAAATATTTATGAGGATGATTAGAATAAAATTCCATATTATAACCTAATTCTTTCATTATTATTAATTCTATATTTATTATATTTTCTTTTATTTTATTAAAATTTTCCATTTTATAATTATCAATTGTAATTTTTCCTTTGTAATTATTTTTTTCACAGTTAAAAAGAAATAATGATAAATTTGTTATTTCATTTAAACTTTTTGGTGTTTCTTCAGTCTTACAACCTAAATCAATTGAGGCACAAATTATATAAAATGGTTCAAAATCTGTTATTGTTCTTTTCCAATAAAAGAAATTTAAAATTTTTAATGTTGTTAATATTGTTGTTTGTTTTAATTGTAATAAAATACCACATTTTATTATAAATTTTGAAAAATAATATCTTATTTTTTTTTCATTTTCATTTGACATATTTAAATATATTTCTGATGGTGTTTTAAAGTTATATGGTATATATTGATTTTTTAAATTTTCATATAAATTTACTCTTATTGTAGTATCTAATTGAAGTGATGGATGTTTTTCTGAAAGAAAAAGTTCCATTTCTTATAAAAATAAACATTTTAATTTATGTATAAATTTTTCAAGTTATTTTTTTATTTTTATTATTAATTAATTATAAAATTGTTTTTAATTTTAATTTTTTTTATTAATATAGAAATATTATATACTACATTTTTATATAAATTGACTTTAATTAATTATTATTATTATTTGAAATTTAGTTTTGGAACATTATTATGATTATTTTTATCTAAACTATTTGTATTAAGTCTAAATTTATTTCCCATTGAAATATTTATTCTATTTGAATGTAAATCAAAAGTTTTATTTTCATTTTGATTTCCATTTTTTTGTGAATTTTTTCTCATATTTTCCAATTCTTTTACCATCATTTCAAAATCTTCTTTTATTTTATTTAATGTTTTTTCTGTTGATAATCTAAAATTTTCGGAAACTTCAATTTGATTTTCTAATAATTCTCTTAATTTTAAATTATCATTAAGTAAATTATTTTTAATTTCTTCTGTATTTTTTTCTTTATATGATTTAATTTGATTTTGTAAATCAGATAATTTATCCATCATTAATTTAAGTGATTCAAAAGTTTTATCTGAAAAACTTTTATTACAATCTCTTTGATATATTAAATTTTCAATTGAATCAAGACTTAAAATACTTTTATTAAATTTAACTACATAATTTATATTTGTAGTTTTATCATTTATATCAATTAATTCAAAATTTTCTTCCTTAATATTAAATTGAATACTACATAATTTTTTTATTTCATTTTTATCTATTGAATTAAAATGGAAAGCAGGCAATAATAAAGAAATATATGACATTTTAATAATATTGTTTATTTACTTAAAAATAAATAGATATTTTATTAAAATTTTTATTTAATGAATTAAAATAAATTTAGACATAAAAAAAACATATGAATTGACATTAAAAATAAATAAATATAAATACAGTATATATAATTACAAATAAAAATATTAAATCTTTTTTCTTCAAATTATTTATTTCCCTATTTTTTTATTTACAATAATTTTATTTATATTATTTTCGTTATTCTTTTCATCAATATTCAATTGTTTTATTCTACCAGAACTTAATAATTTACTATGATTCAAATAAAATATTTTTGAATTATTAGTTTTATGATAATTTAATTTTTTATATTTTAATGATATATTTTCATCATCTTTTGTATTAGAATAAAAAGCATTTTTTTCTTTAACATCAAGAATTTTATAAATTAAATGTGGATTTACATAAGTTTTAAATTGATTTGTTTTACTTATAATTATAGAATTACCATCATCAATATCTTTATCATAATTCTTTGATTCAATTATAATATTTCTACTTTTACTTTTTTTATTTAATTTTCCATTAACAATACTTCCTTCACATGTACTATTATTTTCAAAATTATTAGAATTATTATTAGAATTATTATTAATATTATTTTCAGTACTATTATCATTTGAATTATTATTGATAAATTTATTTGAAATATCAATTATATTTTTTTTTATATTTAATTGATTAAAACAACTTTCTTCATTTTTAATATTTTTAATATTATTATCTTTTCTTCTATCATAATATTCAAAATCATTAAAGCAACTTTTATAATCATCACTAAGTTCAATTTTCATATACCTATCTAAAGTACTAATCCCATTTTTAATATTTAAATTACAATATTGTGTATCATAATTATCATCACAAGACTTAGGAATATATGGAGCTTTCAATTTAAAAAGATATAAATCTTTCCAATTAAAATATTTTAACCAAGGATGATTTTTAATTTCATTAATTCCATTAAAACCTAATCTTTCATTAGGTTTTCTTTGAATTAATTTATTAATAAAATCTCCACTATCATGACTCCATTTTTTTTTATTTAAATTTTTTTTAGTAACCAAAACTTGTTTACTTAAAATATCTTCTTTAATTTCTTTTCTATTATTTCCTTTATAAGGTCTATTTCCAACTAATATTTCATAAATAATAACACCTAAAGCATAATAATCAACACAAAAATTATGATTTGAATTATTTAAAACTTCAGGACTCATATAACCAGGAGTTCCACTTGTATCATTTGAATTATTTAAATATTTATTATATATTTTTGATATTCCAAAATCAGTTAATTTAATATAACCTTTTTTATTAAATAATAAATTTTCTGGTTTTAAATCTCTATGTATTATATTATTATTATGAATATATTCTAATGATAATATAATACATGCTACTATAAATTTTGTTTGTTCTTCGTTGAAACCTTTATTTTTACTCATATTAAATCTTAAGTCTCCTCCTTTTAAGTAATCCATAATTATATATAAATTATGTCTGTCTTGAAATGAATAATACATATTTATTATGAATGGGTGATATATTTTTGATAATAATTCTCTTTCTTTTTTAATTGATAATATACTATTTTTATCTATTATTTTTACTTTTGACATTTCTTTCATTGCATATATTTTTTTGTATTTCTTTTCATATACTTTCCATACTTTACCAAATCCACCTCTTCCTATTACATTTATTAATTCAAATGAATTTTTTGTTACTTTTTCTTCATCATCATTTACTATTGTTGTTTCATTATTTATTGATAAACTAATACTATTTTGTAAATTTGATGTTTTTTGTCCCATTATATAATTAATTTTCTTATTTATATTAATTATAATTATAATAATTAACAAAACTTGTAATTTTTTTAAAATAAAATTGCAAAAAAAATTATAAATAATTTCTTATTTAACTAAATTAAATAATAAAAAAGAAAAAAGTAATATTATTTATTTTTATTTTTAATATATTCATTAATTATTTTTTCAAATTTAATACAAAATTCATCTATTTCTTGATCAGTAATTCCAATAGCACAAGCAAAAGTCATATAAGGTAAATATTTATAATCATCAGTACTACAACCATAATTTTTAAATTTATAACCACAAATTTCAGTTTCTTTTTCATTTTTTGTTAAAATTCTAACACCACTAATTTGTCTATTATAAAATAAAGAACCTATTTCAGTTATATCTTTTTTATTATCAACTTTAGCTTTTTTAATTATATTTCCTAAAGTAATCCCAATTGAAATTTTATTATCACTTGGTAATAATAATTTTTCTTCAAATTTTTCTGCAATTAACTTTAATTTTTCAGTTAATTTTTTATATTTTTCCTTTCTATCTTTTATTAAATATAAATATTTATTTTTTCCCATTTCAAGAAATGAAATAAATAAATCTAATAAAGGAGAAATTGATGCTCTTCCAGGATAATTTTTTTTAACTTTTTCAACTAAGTCATAATTACTTGAATAAATTAATGAACCCCCAACAGGAACCATAAAATTTTTATCAGTTGAAGAAATAATTAAATCAACTTTCCCAATTTTATTACTTTTATTTAAAATATCTGTTACTTTTGTACAATAAATTCCATAAGCATTATTTACAATATGAAATAAATTTTTTTCTTTACATATTTGACTTAATGTTATTATATCATCATAATTTCTTGGTGCAAAACAAGAAGTTGTACTAAAAACACATAAAATATTATCAACTCCAATTTTATCAATTTCTCTTTTAAAACTTTCAATATCAGTTTTTAATTCAAAATCATTTTTATAATTATCATTATCATTATTTTTATTTTCATTATTAACAATAGGATTAATAATAATAGGGATAAATCCACTAGTAATAATACATTTAAAACAAGTTTTCTGATCAATTCTACTCCAAATAACATATTTTGAATTAGGTTTTAATAATCTTAAAGTAAGAAAAGAAATTGTAATAGCCATTCCAGTAGCAAAAGGTAAAATTAATATATTATTAATAAAATTTAATCCAATAGAATGTAATAAATTTTTAGTAAGTGAATTAGTTAATTGAACTAATAAAGAACTCCCAACTGCTTTTGGTTGTAAATCATTAATATTTCCTGATCTTCCCATTCCATGAACTAAACCATAATTTCTATTTAATACTATATTTGATATTATTCTTCCTTCTCTTTCTCCTATTCCTATATGATTTGGGCTATTGTTACTATCCATATTTGATATTGTATTTAATATGAAATTTATTGTGTTTTGATTTAAGGATTCGTTTGGTATACTACGAGAATTTAATATGTTTTTTAATATTTTTTCATGAGAATTTTGAAGGTCTTTTCCTATTTTTAAATAGGATTTTCCAATAAATTTTTCTATTGGGTTTATTTCTTCATTTTCTTTTTCTTTTTCATTTTCTTTTTGATTTACTTTATTGTTTATATCTTTTTTTATTTCTGGTTCTTTTTCTTTTTTTATTTCGTTTTCTTTTTGTAATTTTTCCATTTTTAAATTTTGTTTTATAATTAATTTTTTTTATTTAAAATGACTTTTTATTAATAAAAACTTGAATTCTTAAAAACTAAATTCATATATTCATGTGCCTAATCTGTTAATAATTCAAATGAATTACTTATTAATCCATAAATGAATTCAATGAATATAAAAATTATATTTATTAGGAAAGCGTATTATAAAAATATTTATTTTTTTAAAAAGTAAACATATTTTCATATATATATAATATATTATTTATAAAAATTTAATACTTTCTTTATTTTTTTTAGAAAAATAAAACCACTGAAAGAAATAAATTAAAAAAAAAAAATTATATTTTTTTATTTTTCAAAAAGACGTTTATTAAAAGGTTTATTAACGAATTCATTTTCCCCTTTTTCAAAAGCAGATAACAATTCATAATCATTAAATAATTTATCCATAAAATCTTTTCTAAACTCCTTATTTTGTAAAGGTAAAATTTTCATATTATTAGATAATAAAGTATTATTAACTCCACTAACAATTTTATAATCATTTGAATTTTTCATACCATCAATAATTTTAATTAAACAATTATATAATTTATTATCAGGTATTTCTTGAAAATTTAAATTATCATAATAATTTGCTTTATTAGTAAATTGTTTAATTGATTTATTCATTAAATCAATAGCAATACTTTCATGAGCAGATTTTGGTCTTAAATTATTTTTATTATTATTTGTAGTTATAACTTTATTATTTGTATATTCAGTTTCTATATTATTTAAAATTAGTGATTTTGGTTCAAATTCTTTATGATTTTTTTCATTTAATTTTTTATTTTCATTTTCTTTTTCTTCTTTTTTATAATTATCAATTGTATGTGCCATATTATTTATTCTTACTTTATATTCTCTTAATAAAGAATATATTTTATCATATTTTTGATCTTCTACTTTTATTCTTTGTTCAAGTTCAAAATTTCTTTCACTTAAATTTGAAATTTTATTTCTAATAATACCATAATTTTCTCTTACTCTTTGCATTTCATAAGTAAAAGTATGTAAATTTCTTAAAATTGTTTCTTGTTCAGCAATTTTTTTTTCTAATAATTTTCTTTGTCTATTATCACATTCATTTAATCTAATTTGTATTCTTTGTAAAATTTCTAATTTTTTATCATCAATTTCTTTAGAAACTTTCTCAAATATTTTTTTAATATTTAATAAAATTTCTTCATATAATTTCTGAGTTTCTTCTTCTAAACTTCTACTTTTACTTTGTAAAGCTTTAGACATATGATAAATAGTAGTTCTTAATTCTTTTTCTCTTAAAACTGCAATTTTATTCATTATTTCTGGTTCATAAACAATTTGATTATTTTTATATTGATTATCAGTTTCTTTTATTTTAATTTTAGTTGCATCTCTTGTTGAAATTAATTTCTTTTTATCTAATGCTTTTACTCTTTGAAATTCTGCGAATGATACTTGTTTTTTATAATCTTTTATTTTTAAAGTTATATATCTTTTTTTTGGAGGTGCTGTTATTAATCTCAATGTTTTTTTATGAGGCAAGTTATGTTCATCACATATTCTTATTGTCCTTTTTTTAGTTGAATGATTGTGAGTATGTGTATTTATTTCTGTACTCATTTTTTTTATTTTGTTTTTTTTTAATAAGTTATTTTTAATTTTAAATATATCATTTTTTTTCAAATTTTTTTTTTTTGGATTTTATTGTTTTTATATTTAATTTATATTAGAAATACTAATTTATTTTTATTATTTAATTATTTGAATTAAAAATATAACTGTTTCTGCCTAAAAAAGTTTTTAACTTTTTATCATTATTATCTCCTTTAATTATATTATAATTAAATGATGTATTTGAAATATATTTCAAAAACATATCTTTTTTATTGGTTCTTAAGATTTTATTAAATCTATGTTCAACTAAAATAATCCATTTTTCATTATATTCTTTTATTACATTAGTGAAAATTTGGATTATTTTTTCTCTTAAATTAATAGAAAAAACTCTTCCAAAACCACCAAATTCATAATTTTGAATTTCATTTAAACAATTTATTTTTATAATATAACTATTTGGGATTTTTAGTATTACAATATATTTATTTAGAATACTTTGAATTGAATTTTCTTTATTTAATAATGAAAAATTATTCTCTGGGAGAAATATTATATCTGAAAAATCAATATTAAGTAAATTCATATTATTATCTAAAAAATTGCTTATTAATAAGTTGTATTTTTCTTTATTTTTTTTATCACTAATTGTTAAATCACAATTTATATTTTCAGATTTATATTCAAAATTATTTTCTGCAATTATTAAAGAACATTTCTTTTTATTATTAAATTCATTATTATAAATTGATATAGGAAAATTATTGATATTATAATTTACATCTTTAAAAATAATATTTTCAAATTCACTAATATTTTTTTCTTTATTTGCATTATCAGAATTTAAAAATTGATTTTTAAAATAAATTACACAACTATTTTCACTATTTTTGATATGATTCAAATAAATAAGTGAATTAATTATATTTGCATTATTATTCCAATTAGAAAAACAATTAATAACAATAGAACAATCTTTAATTTGAATTTCTTTATTATTAAATAATTCTTCAATTTTATTCATAATAAATTTAATATCATTATTATCTCTAATATATATTGATTTAACTATTTTGTATGAATTTTCTGATAATTTTGGAATATTTGATAAAATTGGACTTAATATTTCAATTAAAGAAAAACAAAAATTATTAGGAACATAAGAATGTTCAGTATCAAATTCCAAATAAAATACTTTTTTATTAATATTTAAAATTCTATTAACAATATATGGAATAAAAATACTTTTTCCAACTGACTTTTTTCCAGTAATAAAATAAAATTTATATTGTATATAATCAATATCTCTTAAAGTTTGAGGTATATATTCTAAACGAAGTAATGTTTTGTTTTCATAATATAAATGACATTTACCAGAAATAAATTCAATTTTACAATCTTTATTATTATTTTCATATTTAAAAATTGGATAATTATCAGAATAAATAAAGTTTAAAATTGTATTCGGTTTATTAAAAATATATCCATTAAAATTTAATGAACCTGAAATTATTTTTATTTTACCTTCACCATCTATTGTATATGATACTTTATTCTTTAATTCAAATATATTATTTGTTAAATGTTTAATTTCATTAATATCTTTTTTTATATTTTCTGAAATTTTTTCTTTTTTTTCCTTTATTTTTATTTCTTTCTTTTTCTTTGATAATTTATTTCTTTTTTTATTAAGCATTTAAATTAATAAAATTATTTTATTTTATATTTTATTTTTTTCTTAATAATTAATAATATTTATCTTTATTTATTTTTATTTAAATATAAAATAAATTATTGAATTTCAAAAACAATCTGAAAAGAGTTTCCATATTTTGAATTATTTACTTTAAATTCCACTTCCATATTATATTTCCCTTTAGATAAATAATTATTTTCTTTTAATGGTATTTTTATTTCTTGTGATTCATTGGGAGCTAATGGAGCAAGTGATATAGTTTCATAATTAAAAGTTAAGTTGTCTTTAATAAATAGAAAAGTTTGATTTTCAATCCATTTTTCTTGTCCATTATTGAATATTATTAAATCAATGTTTTTATTTTGTTCTTCTTTTTTAAAAATAAGCTGATTATTAATTTCTAATTTATAAGAATAATCATTAATTTTATGCCTTTCAGAACCTTTTTTTTTATTAGAAAAAATATTAAAATAACCAGAAGAATATGAAGTTGATGTTTTTACATCATTATTTTCTATATTTATTTTTTTTATTTGT
>JAEEGK010018291.1_pt1 | contig 15179 bp, 11 predicted proteins | sample 8958771 | NCBI WGS metagenome assembly JAEEGK01 (sample SAMN16246547, study PRJNA631951) | gut metagenome | biome: gut microbiome; feature: rumen; material: SC-attached | host: Bos | place: Iran: Karaj | collected 2018-10 | reverse complement strand
GTCCAGTTCAATATAGGATTCAGTCCCTTCAACAGTCTGTTTAGAAGTGATATGATTGTTGAAACATTTCAGTCCAACATAATGGGTTCACTTCAATAAGCTGGATAGGGATTATTTAAATTAATCTTGTGAATAGTTAGTGAAGTAACCTTGGACGAGAACAACAGGTGTTCCTTTATCTCCAGATCCACTAGTTAAGTCACAGAGAGAACCAATCAAGTCAGTTAATTGTCTTGGGGTAGTGCCTTGGGAGGCCATATTACCAACAAGGCTACCTTCTTTTTCTTTGATCTTGTTTTTGATTGCTTCTTTTAAGGCATCACCTTTAAGATCTTTGAAGTCATTATCTGCAAGGTATTTAAGTTTTAACTCATTTGGAGTGCCTTTTAAGCCACTTGTGTAGAATGGGGAGACAACTGGGTCAGCGAGTTCCCAAATCTTTCCTTGTGGGTCTTTAAACGCTCCATCGCCATAAACCATAACTTCAACGTGCTTGCCAGTTGCTTTATTGATTTTGGCTTGGATATCTTCCACCAAAGATTGAGCGTCTCTTGGGAAGAGTTTAACAACTTCTTCTGTGGATTTATTTGATCCGAGTAAGCCGTATTTTGCGTTATATCCGCTTCCATTAACTGGGGCAGTGAGGATATCATCCATGCCAAGAACAATCTTGCCACCTTTTTCTTTAAGGATGCGTTTTGTGCGGTTTCTTGTATGGATATCGCATGTTAACACTTTGTCTGTGTAGTTAAGAATGGTCTTTGCTTGGTTAGCAAAAATGACTTCTACATCACATCCTTCACCTTTGATTAAAGAGACATAGTAGTCGATATAATCAACACCAGTGAATTCGTGGACTTTGTGTCCAAATAATTTTCTATATTCTTCTAATGAGAGAACATCACTATAAGGGTTGATGTTTTTCTCATCTAATTCATCATAAGTTAATAAGGCGTTACCTACTTCATCACTTGGATAAGAGAGCATGAGATAGATTTTCTTTACGCCTCTAGCCATTCCTTTTAAAAGAATGGAGAATCTATTTCTTGAAAGAATTGGGAAGATAACTCCAATTTCTCCTCCCTGGAATTTGTCGTGAACATCCTTTGCTATATCGTCCACAGTCGCGTAGTTTCCTTGGCTTCTTGCCACAACGCTTTCTGTGATAGCGATAACATCCTTGTCGTTAATTGCAAATGGTTCGTTTTTACTAGCTTCCAACACACTAGTGACAACCATGTCTGCGAGATTATCTCCCTTTTTGATGATAGGAAGTCTAATGCCTCTACTGGTTGTTCCGACATACTTTGACATAAATTAGTCCTTCTTTCCGATAATGTTCCTTGCGATATATACTCCGCATGCGCTAGCTTGTGCAAGGCCTCTAGTTAGGCCAGCTCCGTCACCAGCGACGTATAAATTTTTAATTCCAGAAACTTCAAGCTTATCGTCCATCTCAGGGTGTGCACTGTAGTATTTGGCTTCAACGCCATAGAGTAATGTGTGTTCAGTGGCGATACCCGGAGTGATTTTATCGAGAACCTCAATCATTTCAATAATTGATCTCATCGTTTTATATGGTAGGGCTAAGGCTAAGTCCCCTGGAACTGCTTCTTTAAGTGTTGGTCTGACGAATCCTTCATCGATTCTCTTCTTGGTGCTTCTTCTACCTAATTTGATATCACCATATTTTTGAACGATGACTGATCCACAAGAGAGTTGGTTGGCCATTGAAGAAACTTTAATCGCATATTCGTTAGGTTTCTTGAATGGTTCTTCAAAGTGGTGGGAGACAAGTAAGGCGAAGTTTGTGTTGTTACTTGAGAGTTTAGAATCGTTATATGAGTGACCATTAACGTTCATGACTCCTTCATAGTTTTCTACGACTACGTGTCCTCCTGGGTTAGAACAGAACGTTCTTACTGTGGAACCCACAGATGTTTTATATAAGAATTTACCTTCGTAAAGGTTTTCATTTATTTCTTCCATAACTAAGTTAGGGCATTCCACTCTAACTCCGATATCAACTTGAGTTTGACTCATTGGAATTTGATAACGTTCAAAGAGTTCGTTAAGCCATTTAGAGCCTTCTCTTCCAACGCCTAAAACGACGTATTCAGCTTCAAGAATTTCTCCATTATCAAGCTTAACGCCTTTGATTTCTTTATTTTCAGTAACGATATCAACAACTTTAGTGTTGAATTTCATTTCAATCTTTTTGTCTAACCATTCATAGATACGAGAAAGGATTTTGATGTTTTCTTCTGTTCCTAAGTGTCTAACTTTACTTCTTAAGAGTTTGACACCGACAGACATTGCTCTTCTTTCAATTTCTCTAACTTTATCTGTGTCTGGGTTAGTAATAACTTCAGTTGCACCAAAAGAGATGTTGATTTTATCAACATAGTTAATAATATCTAATAACTCTTCTGGAGAGATATAATCTGTTAACCATCCACCGAATTCGGTTGTGATGTTGAATTTACCATCTGAATAAGCACCCGCTCCTCCAAAGCCATTAGTGATGGAACAAGCTGGGTAACATTCTCTATACCCTTTTTGATTAATTGGGCATTTATCTAATTTGTGTTCTAAAACAGGGCATCTTCTTTCGTAGATATTTCTTCCTTTATCTAGAAGAAGGATCTTCAAGTCGCTTCTCTTATTTGCTAATTCATAAGCGCACATGTATCCGCTTGGACCGGCACCGACAATTATGACATCATACTTCATAATAGTTTCCCCCGAGAAAACACGGGAAAATTATATCATTATCTTTTTAAATATCATTAGAAATAATTAAAGAAATTTTTAAATGGATGTTTATATTTATATAACATTCAAAAGTTGACGATGTTACAAAAAAGTTAACAATTTTGTTTATCAAATATCTACCTGAAATATTAAAATATAGGCGTTATGAAAACGAGCATTGAAAAATATAACGAATGGGTCTTAAACGTTAAAGAAGACCAAGATCTAATTAATGAATTAAAAACTATGAAAGATAATAAGCCTCTTATTGAAGACGCTTTTTATCGCGATTTAGAATTTGGCACTGGTGGATTAAGAGGAGTCATTGGTGCAGGCACAAATCGTATGAATATTTACGTCATTAGAAAAGCAAGCCAAGGTTTAGCGAATTACATCAATAAACACTTTGATAAACCAAGCATCTCTATCTCTTATGATTCAAGAATCAAAAGTGATGTCTTTTCTAAAACCGCTGCCGAAGTATTCGCAGCTAATGGAATTAAAGTCTTTATTTATAAAGAATTAATGCCAACACCATGCTTAAGCTACGCAGTTAGAGAACTCCATACTTCAGGAGGAATCATGGTTACTGCCTCTCATAATCCTGCTAAATATAACGGCTATAAAGTGTATGGTAGTGATGGATGCCAAATCACCACTGAAGCTGCTGCAGAAATATTAAGTGAAATTAATAATATCGATCCATTTAAAACCAAACATTCTTCTTTTGAAGAAAATGTGAAAAATGGAATGATTACATACATTGATGATGAACTAATTACTAAATTTATTAATCGAGTCAAAGAAGAAAGTGTTCTCTTTGGTGAAGAGATTGATAAAAACGTGAAGATTGTTTATTCCCCATTACATGGAACAGGTTTAAAACCAGTCACCAGAATCTTAAAAGAAACTGGTTATAAGAATGTTGTCGTTGTTAAAGAACAAGAAGAACCAGATGGTAACTTTACTACTTGCCCATATCCTAACCCAGAAATTAAAGAAGCAATGGCATTAGGTATGGAATACGCGAAAAAAGAAAATGCCGATTTATTAATCGCTACTGATCCTGATTGTGACCGTGTAGGTATCGCGATTAGAAACGGTGAAGACTATGTCTTAATGAGCGGTAACCAAGTTGGTGTTCTCCTATTAGATTATGTCTGCTCTCAAAGAGTGAAACACAATAAGATGCCTGCTAACCCAGTTTATGTTAAAACTATTGTTACCACTGATATGGCAAACAAAGTTGCAGAGAACTATGGAGTGGCTCATAAAGATGTTTTAACTGGTTTTAAATATATCGGTGAACAAATCCTATTCTTAGAGAAAAAGCATCAAGAAACCGCCTATATTCTCGGTTTTGAAGAGAGTTATGGTTATTTAAGTGGATCTTATGTTAGAGATAAAGACGCAGTTAATGGATCTTTCTTAATTGTTGAAATGTTCGCTTATTATAAGAGTAAAGGTGTCTCTTTATTAGACAAACTTAACGAGTTATATAAGAAATATGGTTACTATAGTAACTACTTAAATTCTTACGAATTCGAAGGGGCTCAAGGATTTAAAAAGATGAATGACATCATGGAGTTCTTTAGAAATAAAGTTAACGAACTTGATGGAGTAAAAATCCAAGAAATCAAAGATTACGATAAAGGCATTGAAGGTTTACCAAAATCTAATGTTTTGAAGTTAATTTTCGCGAATGGAGACTCAGTAGTGGTCCGTCCAAGCGGAACTGAACCAAAACTCAAGATTTATATCTCTTTATGTGGCAAGTCTGTAAGTGATAACGATAATAAATATCGTTCACTCATTAAATGCGTTGAGGAATATTTAAAATGAATATTTTATGTGTAGGTAACTCATTCGCAGTAGATGTTCATACTTATGTCCATGAAATCGCTAAAGCGAATGGAATAGATATCAATATCTGTGTTCTTTATATTGGAGGATGTCCAATTAGTAGACACTGGAAGAACTTCAACACCAAAGAAAAAGAATATGATTTCTATATCAATGGAGTCGCTTCTTTCCAATGCGATATCTTTGAAGGACTTAACTACATGAAATGGGATTACATCACTTTCCAACAAAGAAGTGGTGATTCTTGTGACGCGGATACTTTCTTCCCAGAATTAACTTTGTTAATGGAAGGAATTAGAAAATATTCTGATGCAACTTATTTACTACATAAAACATGGAGTTACGCGAAAAGCTTCTCTCATGATAGATATGGCTCTAATCCAATGGATCAAGACGCAATGACTGGAGACATTGATGATGCTTACTTAAAAGTAAAAGAAAGAAGTGGCATTAAATACATCATTCCTAGTGGAACAGCGATTAGACTTGCTAGAGAAGTCTATGGAGATACATTAGATAGAGATGGATATCACTTAAGTGAAAGAGGTAGAACTGTCACTGGTTTACTTTGGGTTTACTTCTTAACTGGTAAAAAAGAATTAGACATTTCTAAATTTAATCCAAGTGGATATACATATGATGATGTTACCCCTCCAGTAAGTAGAGAAGAGTTAGAGGAACTCAACAAGATCGCTAAAGAAGCAATTAAAGAAAATAAAGGCAACAATCTATTTGATTGATTACTCAAAAATTAAAATAGAAAATAACACTCCTAAAAGTCTCAATAATATGAGATATAGGGGTGTTTTTTCAGTAAACTAAAAATAAACAATTAGTAAACAATTTGATAAACATATGCTCTTGTTTACTTAAATCTAATTTTGTTTATTGATAAAATGCCATGAAACTGGTTTATAATGACAATATAAAGGTGAGGTATTTTATATGAAAAACAAAAAACTTCTTTTGTTGACGTCATGTTTACTTGTGTTTTCAAGTTGCACACCTGGTGGTGCTAAAGAAAAGCTTGTAATGTCAGACATTACCGCTGACGATGCTGCTATTCGCTGGACCGCAGTCGAGGGTGCTAGCAAGTACTCTGTTGTCGTCAATAACGCTGCTCCAGTTGAAGTGATGGTTCCACAATATGACTTCTCGTCGGTAGAAGGAACATACGAAGTAAAAGTCACCGCAATCGCTGGCGACAGCAAACACTCTGATAGTGATGCTAAAACATTCTCTTATGAAACAAAGAAGACTTCTTTAGCTTCTGTTGATTCAAATGGTGCAAACATCACTTGGGGTGAATATGCCGGTAAAGGTATCGAAGTTAAAACTGTTGATGCTACCGCATATACCGCAGTAGTGGGCACTAGCTACACAGTTACCAAGAGTGACTTATATATCGTGCGCGCCGCTCCTGGTTATAAGGATAATAAATATTATGTAGAAGACGATGCGGGTAAGAAAGGTATTCTCGTTTCTTTAGAAGCTGATGATGTCGTCGCTCTTGAAGACGGAACAGCAGAAACAGATTTAGATCTTGCAGAAAAATACACAATCAAAACATTTAATAACGATTGGGTTGATACATCCGCATCAATTGTTTTAAATGGAGATAATGAAGGCTTCTCTGATGGAAAAGGTGTCAAATTATCATTCTGGCACAGTGGAAACTGGTATAAGTACACACAAAACTTCTCAGTTGAAAAATCCTATGACACATTCTCCTTCTTAGTTAAAGGTGGAGTCAATACAAGCTTAAGCTTAACATTTGAAATTACCGATCACATCATGATTGGTTCAATCGACTTAGCAGGTGTTTATATTTCCTATTTAGTTCAACCAACCGAACAACAATGGGTTAGACACACTGTTAGTTTAGATGATCCAAATTGGCAAATCGCATATAACAACGGTAAATATCCATTCTCTCAAATTCAACCAATGATCGCTGCTTCTGGTTACACAATTAAATCATTAGCAGATATGATGCCATTCTTCTCAAAATTCTCTATTAGAGTTATGGGAACACAAGACACCAACTGGACAAACTGCTATTCATGGCTTGATGATGTCGTTCTTTCTAACGTAGGCGCAACATCTAAAACAGAAGCTCCAATCATTGTTGGTGAAAATTATGCAATCGAAAGTGATGCCTTTGAAGGTACCGCTAAATTCGCAAACGATGGCACTGGAACATTATCATTCAAATTAAAATCAGATGGTTCTGCAGTCCAACTTCCAGTTACTCATGCAGTAGTTGAAGGCAAACTTCATATGGTTTGTACAGCAACTGGTTTTGATTTCGATGCAACATTCGTTGGTGCAAATAATGGTAAATCCTTCGTATTAGATGCAGTTTCTGGAACAGCTTCTAACGCTTTTGGAAATTTCGTAGCAGAACAATACGTATTATTTGATGATTTCGAATCCTACACTGAAATGGGTGTTGGTTATGATAATAACCACAAAGACCTTACACAAGTTAGTGGCTTAAGAGCTGCTTACTATTCAGACTGGTATAATGAAACTAATCAATATGCTGTTTCTTTAGTTGGCGATACTAACTGGAAACTTATGGGTTCCAACGATTATCTCCAATTAGACAAAACTAATGGTAGAAATGGTGGACAATGTGCCAAATTCAAAGAGAGCAATGGTGGCGCTATGAGATATACAAATAGAGCTATCCTCTTTGGTGATGGTGATGCATTCTACGGAACAACATTCTCAATCTGGGCAAAAGGTACTTCTGGTAATGATGTTGGTCTCAAGATTAGAGTCTTTACCGTTAGTCAACTTGATAAGACCAACCACACTCTTGACGCTGTTTCAGCTTTGAGACAAGTTACTATCGCAAAGAATAGTGATTGGACAGAATACACTGTTACACTCAAACCAGGTGTCGCTTATTATGGCTTCACAATTTGTACAGTCGTTAATGGTGGCACAGCGCAATACCCATTATTAGATGACATTTCAATTTATGGCTCTATCAGCCCATGGGGAAACTAATTTAAAAATTAGTAATATTTAGTTATGGCAAAAACCGTCAGATTAGAAGATATCGCTAAGGAATGTGGGGTTACTAAAGGTTTAGTAAGCCGTGCTTTAGCAGGCAAATATAACGTTGGTGATGAAACAAGAAACATCATCATGCAAAAGGCTGTTGAACTCGGTTACGACTTTAAAAAACTTAGAAGTAAAACCAATAAGAAAACTTCTGTCGTTATTATTGTCTCTTCGACAATCTTAATGAAAGAAGACTATTGGCAACCAATTATTAAGAATATGTACGCCACACTTAATAGAGCATCTATTAAATTAGAATACTTTGTTTTCGATAGCGGTAACATCGATCTTGACCAGGTTCGTTCATTAAAAGACAATCCTTGTATTGCGTTCGTGGTTCTCCACAAGAACCCGGACGCAATCTTCAAGGAGATTCGCAAGTTCAATAAACCAATTATTGAAGTTGATCCAAAATATATTCATTCTACAGGTGTAACTCAAATCAAATATTCGAATTACACCTCTATATATGAAGCGACCAAGATCTTAATTGATTACGGTCATAGAAATATTTGCTTCTATGGTAGTGATATGCACGCTTTCAGCTTTAGAGAAAGACATGAAGGCTTTAGAGCGTGTGTCTATGACAACTTAAAAATAGGAGTTAAAGGTTTTGAAGTTATCTTTGATAACACAGACCTCCAATATAGCGACAATAAAATGTTGAAGGATACTCTAACCAAGAATCCTCAAATTACGGCGATTGTTTGCGCGAATGATATTTGCGCACTTAACGCCTACAAAGTAATTAACAAGATGGGCAAGTATATCCCTGATGATTACTCAATTATCGGATTTGATAACATCAGCGATGGAAAATATGTTACCCCAACTTTATCCACATTTAACGTTCCACGTGAACAAATTGGGGATGAAATCGGTTTATATATCATCAGGCTCACACAAGAAAACAAACCACAATATTCAGAATTCACTATCCGATGTGATTTCATAGAAAGGGATTCAATCAAAAGATTGAACTAATATAGTTATGAGCAAAGTAGTTAACGGAATGGCTATTCCAAATATGCCATGGGAGGAATGCCCAAAAGGTTTTGAAGGACCAATTTGGAGATACTCTAATAATCCTATTATCAAGCGTCACCCACATAAGGATATTGCTCGCGCATTTAACAGCGCGATTGTTCCTTTTAATGGTGAGTTTATTGGAGTGTTTAGAGGGGATAATTTAGACGATATCCCACATTTATATGTTGGTCACTCAAAAGATGGCATTAATATCGAAATTGGCGAAAGAATCCACTTCGTTGATGAAAATGATAAACCACTTGAAGACACCTTATATCAATATGATCCACGTGTTATTCCTTTAGAAGGGGAATATTACATTGTTTGGTGTGATGAATTATGTGGACCAACTATTTCTATTGCCAAAACAAAAGACTTCAAGAAATTCGTTAAATTTGATAATCCATTCTTACCATATAACCGTAATGGTGTCCTCTTCCCAAGAAAGATTAATGACAACTATTGCATGTTATCTCGTCCAAGTGATTCTGGACATACCGCCTTTGGCGATATCTTCCTTTCTCAATCTAAGGACATGGTATATTGGGGAAAACATCGCGTCGTCGCTCAAAAAGGTTATGAGTGGTGGTGCGCTTTAAAAATCGGAGCAGGTCCAGTCCCAATCGAACTCGATGATGGATGGCTCCTCTTTATTCACGGTGTTAACCGTACTTGTAATGGTTACGTCTATTCTATTGGTGGAATGATCTTAGACAAAAATGATCCATCTAAAGTCGTTGCAAGATGCAAACCATTCTTACTCACTCCTGAAATGGAATATGAAACCACTGGTTTTGTTCCAAATGTTATCTTCCCAACATGTGCATTAGTTGATGCACCTACAGGAAGAATTGCTCTATATTACGGTAGTGGAGATACCTTTACTAGTGTTGCCTTTACTACAGTTGATAGAGTGGTTGATTACATCAAAAAGAACGGTAGGTAATTAGCTCTAATGGAAAAGGTATTAATCAGAGAACGACAAGGCTTTAGATATTCCTTAAAGAGAAAACTCAGTGCTTCTCGTTTTTTGATTTTCATGATCATTCCTGCAATTATCTATTACGCAGTATTCTGTTACGCACCAATGTACGGAATCTTGCTTTCCTTCGCAAAATATTCACCAAGACTAGGTATCTTAGGTTCTTTAACTCAACAATGGATTGGATTTGATAACTTTAAATCCTTATTTGCTTTCCCTAACTTTAGACAAGCAATTCCTAATACCTTACTCATTGGTTCTCTTAAAATTATCATCTCATTCGTCAGCGCAATTCTTGTTGCCCTTCTCATCAATGAGTTAAGAATGAGATTCTTTAAGAAGTTTGTTCAAATCACTGTTACCTTCCCACACTTCTTATCATGGGTTGTTGTTTCATCTTTGTTCTTACTTCTCTTTAACTCGACTGGTACAGTAAGCCATATTTCAGAGATGATTGGTGGTAAGCCTCTTGACTTATTCTCTAATGGTCCTAAATTTATCGGATTACTTTTAGCTAGTGATATCTGGAAGGAAGCTGGCTGGAGCTCAATTATTTATTTAGCCACCATGGCTGGTATTTCTACAGATTTATACGAAGCTGCTGATATAGACGGCGCTTCGCGTTTACAAAAGATTTGGCACATTACCCTTCCAGGGATTAGACCAACTGCAGTTCTTCTCCTCATTATGTCTGTTGGTGGAGTTCTCTCGGCGGGTTTTGACCAAATCTTTAATATGACAAGTCAGCTCCATAACTCAATGGTTATGGCTAATGTACAAATTATTGACACTCTTATTTATCAAGGCACACTTGCTTCTGGTTCCTTAACTAAAGGAGAAAGTACCGCTCTTGGTTTATTTAAGTCTGTCGTCGGATTCATTCTTGTTATCGTGACAGATAGAATCGCGAAAGCATGCGGAGAAAGGGGAATTATTTAGTTATGGCACACAAATTAGAAAAACTCCCTCTTCTTAGACGTGAAAAGGCGGGACCATCCACTAAATTCGGTGGATTCGATGTTGTTTTATTCATCATCTTACTTATCTACGCTTTACTTATTATTGTTCCATTCTATTACTTATTTGTCGTTTCTATTACTCCTGCTCCAATCTATGCAGATACACCTGTCTTACTTTGGACTCCAGAGATTTCCTTTGAATCATATCAAACAGTCTTTGCTGAGAAACGTATTTGGAATGGTTTAGGTATCACTCTTATCCTTTTATTTGGTGGTACAACTTATCAATTATTCTTCACTGTTATTACCGGTTACGCTTTAAGTAGAAAAGACTGGTTAGGTAAGAATTTTGTTATGAACATGATCTTAGTCACAATGTTCTTTGGTGGCGGTCTTGTTCCTTATTATTTATTAATTAAGAGCTTAGGTATGATGAACTCTATTTGGGTTATGATCATTCCTGGTGCGATTGATACTTTCAATATGTTATTAATGCGCAACTACTTCGCTTCTTTACCAAAAGAACTCGAAGAAAGTGCAAAAATAGATGGAGCGAACGATATTCAAATCTTTGTGAAAATCTTCCTCCCATTATCATTACCAATGCTTGCGACAATCGGTCTATTCTTTGCTGTTGGTAACTGGAACTCTTGGTATAACGGTATGTTATTTAATAGCGATGAGAGCATTAAGACCTTACAACAAGTATTACAAGATATCGTCATGACTCAAAGTAGTAGCATCGTGAGCCCTAACCCTGCCAAGGTTAACTCTGAAAGCTTAAAGACTGCTGCTATTTTCTTCACAATTATTCCAATGATGTGCTTATACCCATTCTTACAAAGATTCTTTGTAAAGGGCATCGTTGTGGGCGCAATTAAAGGCTAAAAGCTAGGAGGAATTAATATGCGTAAACAAACTTTATTATTAGGAACAGTGGGACTAGTATTTAGCTCACTTTCAATGACTGGCTGTGGACAAAGACAAATGAAAGCTGATGTCTATGATAAGGATAACAATCTCCTTATCGACATGAGACATTTGTATTTTGATAAGTATTCTGGTGGTGACTATTACCAAGAACAACTTGAAAAGAAATTCAAAGTCCGCATTACTTTCCAACCATATAACTATGCGAACTGGAATGAACAAGTTAATGGTGAAGTTAATGGTGATAACTGTCACGATGTATTCCACGCGAATATTACTAACTATAACTTTGTTAACTATTACTGTGATTGGGCTAACGAAGAAATTCTTAAACCATTACCAGATGATTTAACGAGATGGCCAAATCTTAAAAATGTTATCGATCATACTTCAAATATTGATGCATTAAAAATTAATGGAAAATTATATGGTATTCCAATTGCAAAGAACACCAGTGATTTCTCCACAAACTTCTCTCCATTTACATATATGTATCGTAGAGACTGGGCCAAACAATGGGGCGTCTATCAAGAAAACGATGAATATACTTGGTCACAATTTGAAACATTATTAGAAACATTTAAATCTCACTTAGACACCACAAAAGGACAATACGCTCTTTGTGACGTTGAATGGGGTTATCCAAGTATTACTAACTTCTATAAGCAAGTTCCTCACTGCTACGCTCAAGATACAAGTGGTAAATATGTTAATAACTACACAACTGATGCTTATATTAGAGGCTTAGAGAAATCTAGAGAATTCCAATCTAAAGGTTATTATTACCTTTCACCAAACACTCTTAGAGATGGTGATGCTAGAGAGTTCTATTGCTCTTCTAAATTTGGAGTTTTATATGAAAACGTTTCATATTCTAACTACAAAGCAACAAGAAATAGAATCGAAGAATTAAATCCAGATAAAGATATTAACTTCTTAAATGACGCAACCGCGCTCATGAAGATTAAAAATGAAGATGGTCAATATTGCTTAGAAGGAACAGATAACTGGTTCTCTATGACTTTATTTGATTACAAGATCAGCGATACAAAATTAGAAAAGATTTTAGATATCCTTAATTGGTTACTTGGTGAAGAAGGAACCGCATACGCGATGTATGGTGAAGAAGGTTACGACTACACTAAAGATCCAGTTACCGGAAAAATCAATCTCGTACCAGAAAGATGGTATGACTCTGATGGAAAACCAATCGAAAGACAAAATGGTCCAAAAGCTTTAAGATACTTAGCCTCTTTAGGTTATGACACTTTAGCGGATGACCCAACAGTCGAAGAGTTTGCAATTAACTATTTAAACGATTGGGAAGCCCAAATGAAGACTGCTTACACTAACGGACAACTTAGAGTCCTTAAGGAAAGCGATGAAGTTATGTGGCTTAACACTCCACTTAAATCCAAATATTCCGAAGGAATGAGAACCAACGCTCTTATCGGAGCAATGAACGTTTGCTTAGGAACTATGTCAGTTGATAACTTCAGATCATCATTTGGTTATCCATGGGATGAAGTCTTAACTGAAATCAATACGACATTACATAAATAAACATCAGGAGAATTAGAAATGAAAAAGAGAATCATCAAAGGATCATTAATTGGACTCGTTGCTTTGACTTCTCTTTTATCATGTCAAGGTAATGACACACCTAGTGAAAAACCAGAAGAAATAATTCCAATCGACCAAATCGATAAAGATAACATCGCATTCACGGAAGACGATATTATCAACGATAAATTTGGTGGTATTGGCGTTGAGTGGGGTGCCTATGAAGACACTGATAAACTCATCGATGGTGGATGGGAAAAAATCATCGACCATATGGACCACTTTGGTGCTGCTAGAATCAGACTCATGATCAACTATGACTGGTTCTGCCAAAACTTTGATGATAAAGGGAATAACGATCATAGCGATGATACTTGGACATATAACTTTACTAATAAATATGCCCTCAACATGCTTGAAATCCTCGACTACTCACAAAAGAACGGAATCGATGTTGCTTTTGGAGCGTGGAACGTTATTGGTCAATTAAATAATGACGTTTGGGGAATGATGGAAGAAGTTACTAGCGACATCAGATGGGCAAAGATTACCGCTGACGTCTTAAACTTCTTAGTCAATGAAAAAGGTTATTCATGCATTAAATGGTTTGTTAACTCCAACGAACCAAACTTAACTGGTGCAAAAGGTAGTTCTAAAAACTATAACAACACTTATGAAATCTGGGAACAAGGCGTTAAAAACGTAAGAAAAGCCTTGGATGATATCGGATTAACCAAAATTGGTATCATTGGTGGAGACACAACCGGATATAGAGGATGTGATGAATATTTCACAAATATCGCTAATCGAATTCCTGGTTATGTAGCGGATTATGGCGCACACTTCTATTTATCAAATATTGAAGTTGACCGTGGTATCACACTTAATAACCTTAGAGAATTAGTGAAGAACGTGAAAAAGATTGACCCAGAATTTGGAAAAGGTCGTCCATTTGAAGTTTGGGAATCTGGTTTTATCGATGGTAAAACTGCTTTAGATAGTCAAACCGCGATTGCCACAACTTCCTACGCGATTAGAATGGCGGATTTCACTATCCAATGCTTAGCTAGTGGAATGGATGGAATTTGCTATTGGGATTTTGATGACGCAATGCACTTTATGTACACTGCTAGTGCAACTTATCCAAAAGAATGGGGAATGTTCTCCTCTTTAGCGGAAGCAAGCGCTGATAAACAAGAATTAAGACCTTGGTATCACTCTTCTTCTTTACTTACTCACTTATTCAAAAAAGGAAATAAGATTTATTCTCCAATTCAAAATAACACTGAATTAGATAATTCCTTTAGAAGTATTGCAACTATCTCTCAAGATGGTAAAAAAGGTGGCTTTGCCGCGGTTAATGCTTCTTTAAAAACTGTCACAAAGACTTTCTATTTAGATGATGAAGTCTCTGGTGACAAACTCTACATTTACAATTTCAATAACGATTCATATTTATTAGGATCTGACGGCTATATTGTTCCTAACTACGTTATTGATGGTTCATTAAATAAGAAGTTAGAACTTCAATTCGCTCCTAACACAGTGATTGTTGTTTCTAATACGGAGCTCAAATAATGAAAAAGTTTAATACCGCTATCTTAGTAGCAACATTATTTGGTTTAGTTTCTTGCGGTGTCGCTTCTGCCGTTAAAGTCGACGCTAGAAAAGAAATTGATTTCGATACTTTAGAAAGTAATACTTTCGAACCAACAAAGAATACTGGTGAATTAGGTACATTTGATTTAATTTCTCCATTTGATGGAGCAGTTGGACAATCATTTACTGAATTTAGTTGGGAAGCTTGTCCTAACGCCACTAAATACACATTAGAGATTTGTTCAAGTGAACTCTTTGTCTCTGGTAACCCAAGTATCGATTATTACTCAAAGAGTAACTTATCTACAAATAGTTTAAAGATTTACTCTCAATTCATCTTTAAGAATACTTTCTACTATTGGAGAGTATTTGCGTATAACGATAGTAGTTCATTTAAACTCTCTACTTCTATATATCGCTTCTTT
>JAEEGK010018289.1_pt1 | contig 15179 bp, 10 predicted proteins | sample 8958771 | NCBI WGS metagenome assembly JAEEGK01 (sample SAMN16246547, study PRJNA631951) | gut metagenome | biome: gut microbiome; feature: rumen; material: SC-attached | host: Bos | place: Iran: Karaj | collected 2018-10 | reverse complement strand
GTGGAGGCGATGCGCTGCTCATCGTGATTCTCCAGGAAGTTGAGCATGTGGCTCTGAATGTCGCCTACGCTCTGCCAACAGTGCTGAATGGCAGTGGCACTTTGTTCGCCACGCATCACGGCCTTAAGGGTGTCGTACAGGCCCACCTTATCGTAGAGGTAGTCGAAATGTCCGCGCCAGAGGTAGTCGCGATAGAGATTTGGGTTATAGACTTCGGCAATGAAAAGGAGTTCGGGGTATTGCTTCTTCACCTGTGGGATGACCCACTCCCAGAACTCTACGGGTACCATCTCTGCCATGTCGCAACGTAGTCCGTCGATGCCTTTCGATGCCCAGAAGAGGAGGATTTCCAGCATCTTGTACCACGTATCAGGGATAGGGAAGAAGTGGCAGGTATGGCCGTTCTGGTAATCCACGCCATAGTTGAGCTTCACGGTCTCGTACCAGTCGTTCTGCGAAGGATAAGCGTCGAAGCGGTCGTTTCCAGTGGCTTTCGCTGGAAATTCCACATAAGGACGTGCAGCGCCTTCACGCATGTCGAACTGGCATTGCAACGGCTGCTGTGGGATGTAGTAGAAGTTGTTGTAAGGACTGAAAGAGAGGTCGTGATTGTCCGACGCACCGAGTTGTGTGGTACCATCGGGCTGCTGGTCGGAGTGGTACTGACGTGCCACATGATTGGGCACAAAGTCGGTTATCACCTTCAGACCGTTGGTGTGGGAGCGCTCTATCAGTCGTTCAAACTCCTGCATGCGGAAGGGCACATCCTCTGCCAGATCGGGATCGACGTCGAAATAGTCCTTAATGGCATAAGGCGAACCCGCGCGACCTTTCACTACGGCAGGATGGTCGGGCTTGATGCCATAGCGACGGTAGTCGGTCTGTGTGGCATGTTCGATGATGCCCGTGTACCAGATGTGTGTGGCACCGAGTTTCTTGATTTGCTGGAGTGCTTCAGGAGTGAAGTCGGCCAGCTTTCCGCATCCATTCTGTCGCAGGGTTCCTCCTTGCACTGGATGTTCTGCCTGATTGCCAAAGAGGCGTGGCAGTACTTGGTATATGATGATCTTTTTCATAATCAATTCACAATTCACAATTGACAATTCACAATTACGGCTGCGCGATGTAATTCAATTTTTCTAACGTTTCGTTTGCTTCATTGTATCCGCGGAGGAAGATTTCCTCCGTCTTGTCGAGGTCGATATCACTGAATTCATAGAGGTCGGTTGGCTCAATGAGCAAGTCGGCCATTTCCCGTTGCTGCACGGTGTTGGAACGGAACATGAAGTGATAGGCACGCTCGGCAATGCTGAGGATATTCATCTTATATTGCGGGGCCACCAGCGGACTGACATTGATGGCTACCACCTTCTTACAAATAGGGCGCAAGGTACTTACGGGCAGGTTCATCAACACGCCGCCATCTACATAGTGTACTCCGTCGATGGCGATAGGGTTGAAGAGGATAGGGACGGAGCAGGAGGCTACGATGAGTTCTGCCAGCGGTCCTTCACGGAAATGCACCGAACGCCCATGGTCGAAGTCGGTGGCTGTGATAATCATCGGGGTACGGAGATCTTCCAAACGGTTCACGGTGAGGTGTTCACGCAGGAAATCCAGCAGTTCCTTCATGTCGAAGAATCCAGAACGAGGCATCACCAAATCGGCCAGATCGCGAAACGTCAGTCCCTTGAAAAACTCCAGTACCTGATGGGGCTCATTACCATCGGCAAAGAGCGCTCCTGCCAAAGCCCCAGCACTCACGCCCGAGAGAATGTCGGGACGGATATCGTGCTCCAACAGTGCCTGAATGGCACCCAGATGCGCGAAACCCTTGATGAACCCACCGCTCAAAGCGAAGCCCACCGCGTATTTCCTATCGAGATTTGTACCGTTATTTTCCATCCATTACCTTGTTTTCGCTACGAAATTAGTGAAATTCTGCGTAACAAATAACTATTCTCCCAAAAAATCTTATTACCTTTGCGACATTAAAAATAAGAGGTGTTTTTTTTGTGATTATAAACGAACAAATTTTATGAATATTTCTTACAATTGGCTCAAGGAGTACTTGGATTTCAACCTTACCCCAGAAGAAACCTCAGTGGCACTGACTTCCATCGGACTGGAAGTGGGCTCTGTGGAGGAAGTGCAGACCGTGAAAGGCGGACTGGAAGGACTGGTGATCGGACAGGTGCTCACGTGTGAGCCTCATCCTAATTCAGACCACATGCACGTCACTACCGTGGACTTGGGACAGGGTGAGCCTGCACAAATTGTCTGTGGTGCCCCTAACGTGGCCGCTGGACAGAAGGTAGTGGTGGCTCCACTAGGCTGCAAGCTGTACGATGGTGAGGAGTGCTTTACCATCAAGAGAGCAAAATTGCGTGGCATTGAATCGTGTGGTATGATCTGTGCTGAAGACGAGATAGGTATCGGTACCGACCATTCGGGCATCATCGTGCTGCCTGATACTGCCGTGGTAGGCACACTGGCGAAAGATTACTATAACATCAAGAGCGACTATGTGATAGAGGTGGACATCACACCTAACCGTGCGGATGCCTGCTCACACTACGGTGTGGCTCGCGACCTCTATGCTTACTTGGTGCAGAACAATAAGCCTGCCAAGCTGCATAAACCATCGGTGGATGCCTTCAAGGTGGAGAACCATGACCTGGACATCCCTGTGATCGTGGAGAACGGTGAGGCTTGTCCTCGCTATGCTGGCGTGACTGTGAAGGGCGTGACCGTGAAGGAGAGTCCGGAGTGGTTACAAGACCGTCTGCGTACCATCGGCCTGCGTCCTATCAACAATATCGTGGATATCACCAACTATATCTGTCACGGATTCGGACATCCGATGCATTGCTTCGATGCCGATAAGATCAAGGGTGGCAAAGTGGTGGTGAAGACGATGCCAGAGGGTACGCCATTCGTCACACTCGATGGCGTGGAGCGTAAGCTCAGTGAGCGCGACCTGATGATCTGCAATGCCGAGGAGCCTATGTGTATCGGTGGTGTGTTTGGCGGACTGGAGAGTGGTACTACGGAGGAGACGAAGAACGTGTTCCTGGAGAGTGCTTACTTCCATCCAACGTGGATCAGAAAGACGGCTCGCCGTCATGGTTTGAGCACGGATGCCAGTTTCCGTTTCGAACGTGGCATTGATCCTAACAATGCTGTCTATATCCTGAAGCTCGCTGCCTTGATGGTGAAAGAGTTGGCTGGTGGTACCATCGCTTCCGACGTGAAGGATGTGGCTGTGTCTGACTTCCCTCCATTCCGTGTGGAACTGGATTACCAGAAGGCTTATGAACTGATAGGTAAGGAAATCGGTAAGGATACCATCAAGCACATCTGCAGCAGTCTGGAGATGGAGATCGTGAACGAGACACCTGAAGTGCTCACACTGGATGTGCCTCGCTACCGTGTGGATGTGCAGCATCCTTGCGACGTGGTGGAAGATGTGCTGCGTATCTATGGATATAATAATGTGGAGATACCTACCACACTGAAATCAAGTCTGACTGTCAAGGGGGATGCTGACCGTTCTCAGCGTATGCAGAACCTGATCAGTGAGCAACTGGTGGGAGAGGGTTTCCATGAGATCATGAACAATTCACTGACTCGTGCGGCTTACTATGATAACCTGCAGAGCTATCCTGCTGCCAACTTGGTGCATTTGATGAATCCGTTGAGCAATGACCTCAACGTGATGCGTCAGACGCTGCTCTTCGGTGGTTTGGAGAGTGTGGCACGTAACATCAACCATAAGAGTCCGGACCTTCGTTTCTTCGAGTTTGGCAACTGCTACTACTTCCGTAAGGAGCGTCGCAATCCTGAAAAGGCTCTGGCTCCTTATAGCGAGGACTATCACTTGGGCATGTGGCTCACTGGTAAGCGTGTGGCTGGCTCTTGGGCACATACCGATGAAGACAGCACGGTGTATGAGTTGAAGGCTTATGTGGAGAATGTGCTGAATCGTCTGGGCATTCTGGCTGGACAACTTCAGACCGTGCGTGCTGAGGAGGATATCTTCTCTGCTGCCTTGAGTCTGAATCTGCGTAACGGCAAGCGTGCGGCTGTGTTTGGCATGGTGGCACGTGGTATCCTGAAGCAGATGGATATTGACCAGCCTGTGTTCTTTGCCGACTTGAACTGGAACGAACTGATGAAGTTGCAGAAGGGCTATAAGGTCAGCTTCAAGGAAATAGCCAAATATCCTGCCGTGAAGCGTGACTTGGCACTGCTTGTGGATGAATCGGTACAATTCGGCGACATTGAGAAGTTGGCCTTCGAGACCGATCGTAAGTTGCTGAAGAAGGTTACCTTGTTCGACGTGTATGAAGGCAAGACGCTGATGGCTGGTAAGAAGAGCTATGCTGTGAGCTTCACCCTTCAGGATGAGAATCAGACCTTGAACGACAAGGCCATCGACAAGGTGATGCAGAAGCTGATTTACAACTTGGAGAACAAGTTGGGTGCTAAGCTGAGATAGAGTTTACGGCTTTGCCGTGAAGTTCGGCTGCACCTCAGCATAGCTCAAGCAAGCTTGGCTCTGCATTCGGTTTGCACGAACTTTAGAGTTTAGAGTTAAGGGTTTAGAGAATTAAAATAATAATATAAAAAGTTTTTACCAATGGGAAGAGCGTTTGAATATAGAAAAGCAACTAAGCTGAAGAGATGGGGCCACATGGCCAAGACTTTCACCCGTCTGGGCAAGCAGATTGCCATCGCCGTTAAGGCAGGCGGACCAGAACCTGAGAACAATCCTGCACTTCGTTCTGTGATCGCAGTCTGCAAGCGTGAGAACATGCCTAAGGACAATATCGATCGCGCCATCAAGAACGCGATGGGTAAGGATCAGAGCGAATATAAGAGCATGACTTATGAGGGATACGGACCTCATGGAGTGGCTATCTTCGTAGATACACTGACTGATAATCCTACCCGTACGGTAGCTGATGTGCGCTCAGTGTTCAACAAGTTCAGTGGTACGCTGGGAACCATGGGTTCTCTGGCTTTCCTTTTCGACCACAAGGCTGTGTTCACCTTCAAGAAGAAGGATGGTCTGGATATGGACGAGTTCATCCTGGAGATGATCGACTATGATGTGGACGAGGATTTCGACATCGATGAGGAAGAGGGTACCATTACCATCTATGGTGATCCTAAGAGCTATGCAGCCATCCAGAAGCATCTGGAGGAGCAGGGCTTCGAGGATGTGGGTGGTGAGTTCACTTACATTCCTAACGATTTGAAGGACGTGGCTCCTGAACATCGTGAGACCATCAACAAGATGGTGGAGAAGTTGGAAGAGTTCGACGATGTGCAGAACGTATTCACCAACATGAAACCTGAAGAGTAAATCTGGAGTTCCCTCGCCTAGATAGGAGAGGGGCAGGGTGAAATATGATAACAAAGAAGGGCGTACAAACTGTACGCCCTTTTCTTTTTAACTTTACCTTGAAATGCTTACTTGGCATCGGTCTTCTCCTTCATGTCTATCTCCTGCTTGTCCTTTCCGAAGAACGCATACTGCAGGAAAGCATAGCTCTGGTTTGGAATGACCCTCATGCCGAATCCGTACTTCATCTGCCAACGACGTTTCAAGGATACCAATCCCTGATTGATGAAAGCAGCTACATACGGATGAACGTGTAGTGAGAATTTCTTAATCTTCAACTTGTTGACGATGTAGTCGATCTTACTCTCTAACTGATCTGTGAACAGGATGCTCGACTTGATTTTACCAGTACCGAAACAAGTGGGACATTCCTCAGACGTATCCACATCCATGGCTGGACGTACACGCTGACGGGTAATCTGCATCAGACCGAACTTGCTCAGTGGCAAGATGTTGTGGCGCGCACGGTCTTTCTTCATGTTCTCGCACATGCGCTCATACAGTTTCTGACGGTCTTCTGCCACATTCATGTCGATGAAATCCACCACGATGATGCCGCCCATATCGCGCAGTCGCAATTGGCGTGCCAATTCATCGGCAGCCCCGAGGTTCACTTCGAGGGCATTGTCCTCCTGGTTGGTCTTCTTGGAGCGGTTTCCGCTGTTCACATCCACCACGTGCAGTGCTTCTGTGTGCTCGATGATGAGGTAGGCACCGTTCTTATAGGAGATGGTGCGTCCGAAGAGCGACTTGATCTGCTTCGTGATGGCAAAATTGTCGAAGATGGGGAGCTCGCCTTTGTACAGCTTCACTATTCCTGCCCTATCAGGGGCAATGATTGATACGTAATCCTTAATCTCATTGAATTCGGCCTCATCATTCACATAGATGTGCTCGAAAGAAGGATTGAACAAGTCGCGCAACATACCTACGGCACGACTGGTTTCTTCGTAAATCAGCGTCGGAAGTTTGGTGGCTTTCTGTACCCTAGCCATAGCATCTTCCCATCGTTTCACCAAAACCTTCAGTTCGCCATCGAGTTCTGCCACACGCTTGCCTTCTGCCACGGTGCGTACGATAACACCGAAGTTCTTTGGCTTGATGCTCATGAGCAATTGCTTCAGTCGTGCACGCTCAGCGCTCGATTTAATCTTTGAGGAAACATTTACCTTATCATTGAAAGGGATGAGCACCAGATAGCGCCCTGCGAATGAGAGCTCAGAGGTGAGTCGTGGTCCCTTCGTGTTGATAGGTTCCTTCACAATTTGCACCACCACCTCCTGACCTTGCTGCAGGGTTGTCCTGGTAGCGCTGGCAGTGGTCGTCGGCACACACATCGAAGATGGTATGATCTTCGCGGTCATACCAACGGATGAGCTCGTCGTCTTTCTTGATAAACGAGAAGAAGCTGTCGCTGCCATTCTCGTGCTGGCGGCGCTTCTCCATCTGAGCCAGAAGCCATGAACGGCTGATGACGGCGTGAGCCTTAAGAAACTCGGGTGAGGCCGTGGCCGACATCTCACTGGATATGACACTGGCGAGGTAACGCTCGACGGGGAGTTCATTGATGGCTACAATCTTATCGGCCTCTACGACAATGCGCAGAGTGCCTTCGAAGGTCTGCGTCTGCTGGCGCTCCCAATGGAAGTTGACACCGATGGTGACATCCTGCAGTTCGAACGAGGCATCATCGCTCTGAGGCGTGAACGTCAGGTTGCGGTACTGCGTGCCTCGCCACAGAATGCCTCCCTCGGAGAATTCTACCGTCTGCGGACCTGTGATTACTTCGCCCTTGGCTACATAAGACTTATTGAGGGTGAAGGTTATCTTATCGGCCGTGATGATACCAACGGTGACATTAGGCTCCTTGCGAGTAGCGAACTGCGAATTGAGTGCAGACTGTTTCTTGGCTTCGCTCGACTTGAGACGCTCGATGACCTGCTGCACTTTGTCCTTGCTGAGTGATACTTCTGCAAGGATGCTGAGGGCGCGCTCGGGCGACAGACGCTCGTAGTCTTCCTGACGAGGTGTGATGAAAAGACCTGCCATATCGAGGGCTCCTGGTGAAATGATATATTGTGAATCGCCCTCGGCATAATAGCAGTCAGGGCGATGCTTGGCGCGCAGGAACACGACAGAGAGATACTCGTCGTGATAACGCCAACTGACAATGTTCATCATCGGCTCGACTTCGTCATCCTTTTGAGGCAGGGCTTCATACAGACGACGGAATAACTGCTCGTCGCCATATTGCGATCGGCTACGGATGAGCATAGCAGGGCAGGGGTACTCCTCGATGAGCGAGATATCCTCACCCTCGTTGAGCTCTACAATCTTTAATAGATGGTGGCTGAGGCGCTTCCAAGATTTCTGAAGTGGCAGTGTGCCACTGGTGCCTGCCTGGAAATGGGCATGGTCGGGAGCTGAAGCTCCGCATTTAGGTCCGTTGTAGAACACCATCAGCTCAGGGTATTCCTCTAGCAGCTTATGGATCTCACCATAAGACTCTCGGATAAGCTGAGGCTCGTGCTTCACACTGGGGATGGTGAAATGGATAGGCAGGATAGGGTAGGGGTTGACAAGCAAGTCGTATTGGCTGTCGATTGACTTCTTGAACTGCTCTTTAGGGCGGTTTTGCTCGCAGAGGAAGCAAGGGCGCTCGGCCAGTGTCTTCTTGTCGATGCTGGCACCAGTCGACACCATGCGGGCAGGATTCCACTGCACATGAAATGACGAGGCGCCCACCACAAGCTCACGCGTCTGCACATTTCGAAGGTCGTGGTAGCGACGGCTGGCGTCGTCCCATTTCTCAAGCTGACGGTTGAAGAAACGCAGCAATGGCGAGTCGTTCATCAATTCCTGCTTGCCCTGCAGCATCTGCTGGCGGGCATGTATCTCAAGGGTGCGCAGACGGTCCTTATAGAGGTTGTTGGCGTTGATCTTATCTATTGAGAGAGCAGCATCGCTGTTACCGCCCCAACGGCGACAGAGATAAAGCTCGGTGAAGATGCGCCCTATACGGTAGTGGCGAGAGAAGATAAGTCCCAGCGCATAGTCCTCTCCGTACGAAGTGTTTGGGAACTGTATCTGTCGCAGCAAGGGTGTGAAGAAGGCACGAGGTGCACCCAGGCCATTGATGCGCAGGGCATTGTTGGGGCCGTTCTCGTCAGTCCATTCGGCATGATCGATAAGTCCTGGCGGCAGGGTGTTAAGCTCGAAGTCGCACATGCGGTAGGAGCCAATCACCATTGCTGCATTTTGTTTGTAGAAGGCGTCGACCACCTGTTGCAGTGTCTTGGGCGACGAATAGAGGTCGTCGGAGTCTAATTGTACGGCAAAGCGTCCGCAACGGTCATCATTGATAGCTACGTTCCAGCAGCCACCAATGCCAAGATCGGTGCGTTCAGGGATGATATGGATAAGGCGCTCATCGTGGAAACCCTGTAGCAGTTCGGTGGTCTTGTCGGTAGAGTGATTATCCACCACGATGACATTGAACTTGAAGCTGGCTTTCTGCGAGAGTACGCTATTGACGGCATCGCAGATGGTCTTCTCGCGGTTGAAGACGGGGATGACTACTGAGGCCTCGACATCGAACTCCTGCTCTTTAAAGTCAGGGCGACGGTAGAATGACGGGTCGATCTTGGCACCGATCTCCTGTAGATGGGCTGTGGCAGCCTGTTCCATCTCGATCTGCACTTCGCGGTTACGTGGGTTGACGTAGTCGAACTGCTTCACGCCTGATGCACGTGTATCAGTCTCTTCTTCGGTATAGAGCTTCTCGTTGATGTGGAATATCTCGCCATGACGGCTCAGGAAGAGCCGAAGGGCATAGAGGCCTGCGTGCTGATAGTCGTTCTCGCCTGCTTGCGTGGCAAACTCGTGGAGGAGTGAGGTCTTGATGAGGCGCAGACAGCCGAAATCGAAGTCGTCGCGGATGCTCCCCAGATGGTAGTCGATGACGGGATGATCCTTGCGCACGCCGTCGACGATGTCGTAATGATCGGCGTAAACCATCGCGGCATCCGAGTCGGAGGCCACGCGAAGCATACGTTCGAGAGCGCCTTGACCTATCAGAAGCTGTCGAGGCTGTGTCTGTAGCAAGGCGTAGTCGGCTTGTGCATTCTCTGCAATACTCATCAGCGTGTTACTGCCCGAGAGGTTGCCAACCACGATCTGATGACAATCGGAGAAGTCGGCAGCCTCTTTATCAGAAAGCTGTTGGCTGACAAGTAGGAATATGTGTTGGATTGTCTTGCTGACTCTCAGTTGCCTAACGGTGTGTAGGGCGGTCTTAAGATCGTCGCAAGGCAAAAAACAATCAATTTTTTCTCTCATGAAGTGATTTTGTTTGTTTTATAAGGTGCAAATTTCGTAATATTTTCCGAGAAAACCAAAAAATTCGAGATAATTTTGTAACTTTGCGCCCAAAAAAGGAGCATGACCGAAGGAAAGAAGATATTAATTGGCATGTCGCTTGGTGAGCTGAAGACACTGGTGAAGGAGCTGGGTATGCCTCAGTTCACTGCCAGTCAGATGGCCAAGTGGCTCTATCAGCAGCACGTGAGAAGCCTCGATGAGATGACAAATATCTCAAAGGCCAATCGTGAGCTGTTGGAGCAGCACTGCACCATCGGCGCGATGGATCCCATCGACTGCCAGCGCTCGAAAGACGGCACTGTCAAGTATCTCTTCCCTGTAGGCGACGGCTCAAAGTTTGTTGAGACAGTCTATATTCCCGATGGTGAGCGAGCCACGCTTTGCGTGTCTTGTCAGGTGGGGTGTAAGATGAACTGTCTGTTCTGTCAGACGGGCAAGCAGGGCTTTGAGGGCAACCTCACGGCTGGTGATATCCTCAATCAGATCTATGCCTTGCCTGAGCGTGACTCGTTGACGAACATCGTGTTTATGGGACAGGGTGAGCCGATGGATAACCTCGACAACGTGTTGAGAGCCACTGAGATACTCACGGCCGACTATGGCTACGCCTGGAGCCCCAAACGCATCACGGTGAGCAGTGTGGGCGTGAAGGGAAAGCTGAAGCGCTTCCTCGACGAGAGTGAGTGCCATGTAGCCATCTCGATGCACTCTCCTCTGCCTGAACAGCGCCAGCGGCTGATGCCTGCCGAGCGCCAGATGTCGATTACTGAGGTGGTTGAGCTGCTGAAGCAGTACGACTTCACGCACCAGCGCCGCTGCTCGTTTGAGTATATCTGCTTTGCTGGGCTGAACGACACGACGACCCACGCCCGTGAGATCGTCAAACTGCTCGATGGGCTGGAGTGCAGAGTGAACCTCATCCGATTCCATGAAATACCCGGTGTGGATCTGCCCGGGGCTGATGAGAAGCGGATGGAGGCGTTGCGCGACTATCTGACGAAGCACGGTGTGTTTACCACCATTCGGGCGAGTAGGGGACAGGATATCTTTGCTGCCTGCGGACTGTTGTCGACGGCGGTGAAAGGTAAAAAGGTAGAAAGATAAAAAGGTAAAAAAGGAAAATAATATATGGAGAATAAGAAGATTCGCGTGGCAATCACGCATGGTGATACTAATGGTATCGGCTATGAGACGATCCTTAAGGCTTTTGAGGATCCGATGATGCTCGATTTGTGTACACCTATTATATATGGTTCACCCAAGGTGGCTGCCTTCCATCGCAAGGCCTTGCATCTGGAAACACAGTTCACCGCCATCAATAGTGCTGAAGAGGCACGCGACGGACGGCTGAACCTGTTAGCAACGTTTGATGATGATGTGAAGGTGGAGTTCGGACAGTCAACCGATGAGTCGGCTGAGGCTGCCCGTAAGGCGATGGCTCGTGCGAAGGAGGATCTGATAAAGCACCTTTACGACGTGCTCGTGACGGCTCCTGTGAAACCTGTCAACACCCAGCCAAAGGAAGACCGCTCGCTGACGGTGATGGTGAGCGAGGTGGTGCGCATTGGTCTTGTTACCACCCATCTGCCCCTGAAGGATGTGCCTGCTGCCATTACGATCGAGAAGGTCAGCGATAAGGCACGTATCTTCCATCAGAGTCTGAAGCGTGACTTCCGTATCTCCAACCCTCGTATTGCCATTCTGGCACTGAATCCGCAGGAGGGAACGGAGGAGAAAGAGATTATCCGTCCTGCTATCGATATGATCGAGAAGGAAGGTATACAGGCGTTTGGTCCCTACGTGGCCGATCAGTTCTTTGGCGAGAATCTCTATGAGCAGTTCGACGGTGTGCTAGCCATGTACGACGATCAGGGCTCCGTGCCTTTCAAGACGCTCGCACAAGAGTATGGCGTGAAGTTGAAGGCAGGTATCTCTGCGATTGTTACCACGCCCGATCAGGATCCCTCGTTCGACATAGCCGGCAAGGGAATTGCCGATGAGCATGCTCTGCGGCAGGCAGTCTATACGGCCATCGATATGTATCGTCATCGCATCGAGTACGACGAGCCGATGGGTAACCCGCTGCCCAAGCTCTATCATGAGAAGCGCGAGGATGTGGAGAAGATCCGCTTCGCCATACCCAAGCCAAAGGATCAGTTTAAGCGTGAGGACCGCAAGCAGCAGGAAACTCAGGAACAGCAGAAACCCGAATGAAAAAGAAATACCAGAACGGCTTCTTCATCTTCGGTCTCCTGGTGCTGATCATCATGGTGACCCAGCTCGACTTCCAAGAAGTCTGGGCAGGATTGAAGCATGCCGGATACTGGTTCTTCGCCGTCATCGCCCTTTGGGGATTCCTTTATATCTTCAATACGGCCACGTGGTATATCATCATCGACAGCATCGGTGGTGAGCGGGGAGTCTGCCGTCGCTGTAAGGTGGGATTCTGGTGGCTTTACAAGATCACCGTCTCGGCCTTTGCCCTGAACTACGCCACCCCTGGCGGACTGATGGGAGGCGAGCCCTATCGCATCATGTCGCTCTCGCCGAAGATCGGCACTCCGAAGGCTTCCTCGTCGGTCATCCTCTTCGTGATGACTCATATCTACAGCCACTTCTGGTTTTGGTTCTTGTCGGTATGGCTCTATGTGCTGACGCAGAAGATGACCACGCTGGCCTGTATCCTGATGCCGATTATTGCCATCGTGAGTCTGGTCGTCATCTGGTTTTTCATCCGAGGCTACAAGAAGGGCATCGCCGTGACAGGCATGAACATCGTGAGCCATATACCCTATCTGCGACGCTGGGCACAGCCCTTTGTGGAGCGCAATAAGGAGAAGCTGGCTGAGGTCGATGCCCAGATCGCTGCCCTGCACAATCAGAATCCGCGTACGTTCGTGGCTGCGGTAGTGCTTGAGTTGTTGTGCCGTCTGTTCTCTACGCTCGAGATATTCTTCATCCTGCTGGTCATCCAGCCCGATGTCACCATTCCGCAGTGCATCCTCATCTATGCCTTCACCACGCTCTTTGCCAACATGCTCTTCTTCATGCCGTTGCAGCTGGGCGGTCGTGAGGGAGGCTTCTTGATGTCTGCCGAGGGACTCAGTCTGACGGCTCAGGCAGGTATCTTCGTGGCGCTCATTGTGCGTGTGCGTGAGCTCATTTGGACGGCTGTCGGACTGCTTTTAATCAAGCTTGAGAAGAAAGAAAAGTGATTTTCCGTTAAATTTCTGCCAAAATTGCAGATATTTCAGAAATAATGTGTAATTTTGTCAGCTCAATGAAGACTTCAGAACTTCAAACCATCAAACAACGGTACAATATCGTGGGAAACTGCGATGCATTGAACCATGCGCTCGACGTCGCTTTGCAGGTGGCGCCCACAGACCTCAGTGTGCTCATTGTCGGAGAGAGTGGAGTAGGTAAGGAAATTATTCCCCGAGTGATTCACGATAACTCGCCTCGTCGGCGTGAGAAGTATTTTGCCATCAACTGTGGTTCCATTCCCGAGGGCACCATCGACTCAGAGCTCTTCGGACATATTAAGGGTTCGTATACAGGTGCGATCAATGACTCACCTGGTTACTTCGGCGTGGCCAACAAGGGCACACTGTTTCTCGACGAGGTTGGCGAGCTGCCGCTGGCCACTCAGGCACGACTGTTGCGTGTGCTTGAGACGGGCGAATATATCCCCGTTGGAGGCACAGAGATACGTAAGACCGACGTGCGCATCGTGGCTGCTACCAACGTGAATATCCTCAAGGCCATCAGCGAAGGCAGATTCCGCGAGGATCTCTACTACCGACTGAACTCGATACCCATCCAGATGCCTCCCTTGCGTGAGCGTGGCGAGGACATCATCTTGCTCTTCCGACTCTTTGCGATGCAGATGGCCGAGAAATACAAGATGGACCGTATCGTGCTCGATGAGGGAGCCAAGCATCTGCTGATGCGCTATAAGTGGCCTGGAAACGTGCGCCAGCTGAAGAACATCACCGAGCAGATTAGCGTGCTCTCACCCGAGCGCACCATCACTGCCGATGTGCTCAGCCACTTCATACCGCAGGATCAGGAGTCGACTCAGCTCGTGGCCATTCATAAGGACGGTGGCGACCACTCGTTTGAGAATGAGCGCGAGATTCTCTACAAGATACTCTTCGAACTCAGAGGCAACGTGAACGATATGCGACGTGAGGTCAGTCTGCTCAAGAAACAGCTCGAAGACGTGCAGGGCAGCGGACAAACTATCGCTGCTCCCATCGCCAACAGCACCCAACTGGCACCTATCACGCCCATGGCGCCCATTCCGTCCGTCGGGTCGGCTGAGGACGCCTTCGCTGAGGAATATATCGAACCCGAGAAAGAGCCCGAAAGCCTGAACCTGAACGCCATCAGCAAGCAGATGCTCGAAAAGGCGCTCGAGCGCAATCACGGCAATCGCCGCAAAGCCGCACAGGAGCTGGGCATCTCTGACCGCACACTCTATCGTAGATTGAAACAATATGGAATGGAGTAAACAATATCTAAAGGTGGTGCTGATAGCAGCGATGGTAGCCGCAGTCAGCGCTTGTTCCGTCAGCTATAAGTTCAACGGAGCCAGCATCGACTATACGAAGACGAAAAGCATCCAGATAGCCGACTTCCCCATCCGTTCGAGCTACGTATGGGCACCTATGGGGTCGATCTTCAACAATGCGCTGAAGGATAAGTTCGCTGCGCAGACACGACTCTCGCAGGTGAAGCGTAATGGCGACCTGAAGCTTGAGGGTGAGATTACACGATATGAGCAGCGCAACAAGGCCGTCAGCTCAGAAGGATTCTCGGCGATGACCGAGCTGACACTCACCGTGAACGTACGCTTCACCAACAATGTGAACCATAATGAGGACTTCGAGCAGCAGTTCTCTGCCTCGCAGAGTTACGAGACCACCCTCTCGCTCAATCAGGTGCAGGAAGAACTCGTCACGAAGATGGTGGAAGATCTTGTCAGTCAGATATTCAATGCTGCCGTAGCCAACTGGTAGGAGAAGTGAAAGGTGAAAAGTGAAAAGTGAAAGATGGAAAGGATAGACGAACTCATCAAGCACCCTGAGTATCTGGATCGCGATACGCTTTACGAACTGCGATCCACGCTGGCACTCTATCCTTACTATCAGACAGCCCGACTGCTGATGCTGCAGAACCTCTATCTGCTGCACGACCCGTCGTTCGACGAGGAGTTGCGCCGGGCAGCTATCTATATCACCGACCGCCGTGTGCTCTTCAATATGATCGAGGCAGGCCACTACCGCCTTCGCACGTCGACCGCCACTAAAGCTCCCGCTGCCGCTCCCCAAGAGAGTACAGCCAGTCGTACAGCCACGCTTATCGACAACTTCCTCGACTCGAT
>JAEEGK010018287.1_pt1 | contig 15180 bp, 5 predicted proteins | sample 8958771 | NCBI WGS metagenome assembly JAEEGK01 (sample SAMN16246547, study PRJNA631951) | gut metagenome | biome: gut microbiome; feature: rumen; material: SC-attached | host: Bos | place: Iran: Karaj | collected 2018-10 | reverse complement strand
GATCTGCCTTGAAGGCTCCCTTAAGATGAAGGAGATAAGCTACATCCACTCGGAGGCTTATGCGGCGGGAGAACTCAAGCACGGGACCATCAGCCTGGTGGAGGACGGAACTCTGGTGATAGGAGTTCTTACCCAGCCGGAGCTTTACGAAAAGACCCGATCCAATCTGGTGGAGGTAAAGAGCCGCGGGGCCTATCTCATGGGCCTTACCAGCGCCGGCAACTACGGCATTGAAGATACGGTGGACTTTACCATCTACATTCCGAAGACCGATCCGCTTTTCGCGGATTCTCTTGCCGTCGTTCCCCTTCAGCTCATGGGTTACTACATGTCCGTAGGTCGCGGCCTTGATGTGGACAAACCCAGGAATCTCGCCAAGAGTGTAACGGTAGAGTGAATCTCCCCCTTGCACTCTTGTCCAATTTTTTGTAAAATAGGCGTGGACTGTGCCGTGGAAAGCGGAAGCACGAAGGCGCGTCCAAATATTTACATGAAGGTTAGGACAAATGAAGAAAAAAATCGTATCGGCGGTTCTTGCCGCCATTATGCTTACTGCAAGCGCATGCGGAAACGGAGGAGCATCTGCTTCTTCAACAGTTACCGTTTCTCCCATTTCAATCAGTGAGACCCCTGTTTCGGTCAGCACATCCGATAAGGAGCCTGAACCGGCACCTCAGGTTGAGGTAATTCCCGAAGGAATGTACAGAAGCGAACTTACCAACGAGATTATCAGCAAGGATATCGAGACCCAGAGACCCCTTGCAGTCATGGTAGATAACGAAAGCACCGCACTTCCCCACTACGGAACCACCAAGTCGGACATCGTTTATGAGATGGTCAATTCGAACATCAACGGACGTATCACCAGACTTATGTGCATCATCAAGGACTGGAAGGAAATTACCGAATTCGGTAATGTTCGAAGCTTAAGACCTACCAACGTTATCATCGCTCCCGAATACAATGCCATCATCGTTCACGACGGCGGTCCTTTCTGGATTAACGACTGGCTTGCAAAGAGAAACGCAAAGCAGCACTTAAACGGCGGTTTTGCAAGAATCGACAGAGGAAAAGCAGGCTTCTACGAAGAATTTATTACTATCAACGATTATAAGGGCGTCGGCGAATATGCAGGAAACAGCTATAAGGGGCTTGAGACCAAAATCAAGAATGCCGGCTATGAGACCGAATACAACGATTTCTACATGGGCAAGCATTTCGTGTTCGCTACCGAAGAGCATGCAAACGAAGCCTACAGCGACGCAGTTACCGCAAAGACCGTTGAGCTTCCTTTCCCTCACAATAAGTCCACTCTTAAGTACAACGAGGAAACCAAGACCTACGATTACTACGAGTACGGCAAGCTTTACAAGGATGCCATCGATGATGCGGTCATGAGTTTTAAGAACCTCATCATTTACGAAGCCAAGCTTGAGCCTTATGAACCCTTAAGCGACGGTTACATGATCTACAATGCCATCAACTCCGGCGAAGGCTATTTTATCACCAACGGTAATGCAATCCCGATCCAGTGGAGCAAGGCCAACATGGAAGAACTTACCATCTTCTCCAAGGACGGATATCCGATCTACCTTAACACCGGTAAGACATACATTGCACTTGTTCCCTCAGATTCATGGGACGACGTTGTTATGAAATAAATTTTGAAACATTAATTTAAAAGCCGCGCCTCTAAATGCTTTTTTCTCGGACACGCTCTCGCTATTGTCCTCGCAGCAACGGACCGCAGGACATTTGTCCTGCTCGCTTAGGCTCGATAATACCTCGCCTAGCGCCGGCGCTGTGGAATGTCCTACGAAAAAACATTTATATGCGCGGCTTAGATTAATTTTATATCACAACATAAGTAAGATTTTCATCGAATCACTTTAATATAATAAGCAATATGCAATATCGAATAAGGATTTTATATGATAGATTTCATTAAAAAGATGTACCGGAAGTACGAGGAACTCTTCTGGTACCTGGTTGTGGGCGTCATAGCAACAATTACATCCCTCGGTGCCAAGTTCCTGTGGAACTGGCTGGTCTTTGGGCATCCGCTGAACCCTACGGCGGCGCAGACCTTTATATTAAGCGTCGTAAACTGGACTGCGGGAGTGGAAACTTCCTATCCTTTGAGCCGTAAGCTGGTGTTCAGATCAAACGGCCCCATTTTGAAGGAATTCCTCAATTTCCATGTGTCAAGGTTATCCACCTGGCTTTTGGACCTTCTTATCACGGAGGTACTGGGCCCCGTTCTTGGAATAAATGTTTACATTGCCACGGGCGTTTCAATGGTTCTTGTGGTAATATTTAATTATATTCTCAGTAAGGTATTTGTTTTCAAAAAGAAAGAGCCCGAACAGCCTGCCGAAGTTACGGAAGATACGGCGGAAGAAACCAAGTGATGGCAAATAATTAAAAGTAAACGGGGGATTATTTATGAAGTTTACATTCGATTGGAAAGAATACGCAAAGATTGCAAGGGAAGCAGCCGCGGAAGGCTGTGTGCTTCTTAAGAACGACTCGGAAACACTTCCGCTTAAGAAGGGCGAGAAGGTTGCTTTGTTCGGACGTACCCAGTTTGACTATATCAAGAGCGGTACCGGTTCAGGCGGACTCGTAAACACTCCCTATGTGGTTAATATCTATGACGGTTTAAAGGCCTCGGAGGACATTACCCTTGACGAGAGCATAGCCGAAATCTACAGAACCTGGCTTAAAGACCACCCCTTCGACAAGGGCGTGGGCTGGGCAGGTGAACCCTTCAGTCAGGTTGAAATGCCTCTTGACGAAAAAATCGTTGAAGCTGCCGCAAAGAAAAACGGTATCGCCATTGCCTGCATCGGACGTCTTGCAGGCGAAGACAAGGACAATACCGCTGATGAAGGAAGCTTTCTTCTTCGTGCCGATGAGCGCGACATGCTCAGGGTTCTCACGAAATATTTCAAAAAAGTCTGTGTTTTGATCAATTCCGGAAACATAATCGACATGAAATGGGTTAAAGAATTAAACCCCTCCGCCGTTTTATATATCTGGCAGGGCGGTGTCGAAGGCGGTAACGCCACCGCAGACGTTATAACGGGTAAAGTTAACCCCTCGGGACGCCTTGCGGATACCATTGCGCAGGATATAAAGGATTATCCCTGCGAAGGTAATTTCGGCGATCCAAACATCGGGATCTATGCCGAGGATATCTTTGTAGGGTATCGCTATTTTGAGACCTTTGCCAGGGATAAAGTGCTTTATCCTTTCGGCTTCGGACTTTCATATACCACCTTTTCACACAGCGCATCCCTTTCCTTTGACGGAGAGAACGTGGATGTGACGGTTACCGTAAAGAACACGGGAAACGTTGCGGGCAAAGAAGCCGTACAGGTATATTTCAAGGCTCCCACAGGTGAACTTGCCAAACCCGAAAGAGAGCTCATCGGTTTTGCAAAGACCGGCGTGATCCCCGCCGGAAGCGAAGAAACGGTCAAGGTTTCCTTTAAGGCCCGTGATATGGCCTCTTTTGATGACGGCGGGTACACCGGGCACGAAAACTGCTTTGTGCTTGAAAAGGGTGATTATATCGTATTTGAAGGCGCCAACGTCCGTGATGCGGTTTCTGTCGGAAGCATCAACTTAAACGAACTAATCGTTACGGAAGAATTAAGCGAGGCTCTTGCTCCCATCCGTGACTATAAGAGAATGACCAGAGATAAAAACGGAAATCTCACCTATGAACCCGCCCCCAAGCGTAAAGTGGGTCCCATGGAGAGACGTGCCGAAGAAATAAAGACACTTAAAGACGTTCCTTACGTGGGAAGTCAGAAGTATAAGTTGAAAGACGTAAAGGACGGAAAAATCACCATAGATGAGTTCATTGCGGGTCTTTCCACCGACGAACTCATTGCCATGACCAGAGGCGAGGGTATGTGCTCCCCGAGAGTAACCTCGGGAACCGCAGCCGCCTTTGCAGGGGTGACCGACGAACTTAATTCCTACGGAATACCTGCTTTGTGCTGCTCTGACGGACCCAGCGGTATCAGGATGGATTCGGGCACCAGGGCCATGCAGGTTTCAAACGGAACCTCCCTTGCCTGCACATTTAACACGGAACTTATTACGGAACTTTACGAATATCTCGGAAAAGAACTGAGACTTAACAAGATCGATTCTTTGCTGGGTCCCGGAATGAATATTCACAGAAGTCCTTTAAACGGACGTAACTTTGAGTATTTCAGCGAAGATCCCCGTCTTACGGGTGCCATGGCCGTTGCGGAACTTAAGGGCATGCACAGGTTTGGCGTTACCGGCATGATCAAGCACTTCTCCTGCAACAATCAGGAAAAGGGCCGTCACAGCATAGACAGCGTGGTTTCGAAGCGCGCACTTCGCGAGATCTATTTAAAGGGGTACGAAATGGCCGTTAAAGAGGGCGGTGCTTATCTTGTGATGACCACCTACGGAAGCCTGAACGGAACCCACACTGCGGGAAGCTACGACCAGAACGAAACCGTTCTTCGCAAAGAATGGGGCTTTAAGGGCATCACGGGTACCGACTGGTGGGCAGTGATCAATGATGAAAACGGTGAGGCTTCCAGGACAAAGACCTCCTTCATGATAAGAGGTGCAAACGATGTTTACATGTGCACCACCGGCGCAAAGGAAAACGGAAACGGGGATGATTCCGCAAAGGGTCTTGAGACCGGCATCTATACCAGAGCCGAACTTATCAGAAATGTAAGAAGAATCTTAAACGTTGCCATGAACACCGTGGCTTTTGAACGCATGAACGGAGCCGAGGATGAAATAACCGTTTTAAATGAGCCTAAGAGCGACGGATTTGACCGTGTTAAAGAGATTTACGTTACCGTAAACGGCGAAACCGCCGTCGACGAAAGCATCATAGATACTTCGAAGGGTACCCTCAACAAGATCAGGTTCCATCTTGAGAAGCTGGTTCCTTATACACTGGTGCTCGAAGCCGGTGTGAAGAAAAGCGATACGGGTCTTTCCCTCGCACAGATTCCCATGGCCATGAGCTTAAACGGAATCTCCAAAAAGGTTGTTTCCTTAAGCGGAGACGATACCGAGTTCAGAGAGGTGCGCCTCTCTCTCGAAAACTTTATGAACATCGACCTGTACCTGGGCCTTGCCTTCGGTCAGGACGGCATGGTACTCAGAAACATTCGTGTTATTGAGGATAAGCAGTGATAAATTACCGCAGACGCAAGGGCTTTTTGAACATAACCCTTTTTGGGAAGAACAGAGCCAAGATCGCCGAGAGAAACTACGTTGGCCTCATGTTTGGGGGCTTCGGAGTTTTTCTCGTTGCGTTGGGTGTGTTCGTGCTGAAAAAGTTTATCCTTGCGATGCCGATCCACCTTGAATTTGTAATCTATCTGCCGGTCTGCCTCCTGTTTATGATGGGGGTACGGTTTCTTTATGACAAGCATTCAAATATCGTTCCTATAGCGGCAAATGTCTGGTATGTGCTGATATTTGTCGTGGTCATGCACATCAGGATCGTCTACAATTACCCGAGAGATTTTTTCATTTATGCCGTAGTTGCGGGACTGCTCGCACTCCAGTTTATCGCAGAGCCCCTGTGCCTTATAGCGGGACAGCTTATGGGCGCTGCGCTTTATTGTCTGGGAATGTATATCGGAGACGGCGAGAAACTCAAAGAAGTCGAGATCCTTCAGATTGCGGTGGTCTGTCTGATCGCTGTTACCGCAGGCGTCATCAGCAGCTATTTGAGAGTTGAAGGTCTTATTTTTAACGAAGAAATGGCTTCCTTCATTGACGAGACCAAAGGTGCATTCGTTTCCGAGTATGAGGACGTTTATTGGGAAGGAAGAAACAAATACAGCATCTTAAGCGGAAATGCCATCAAGCCCCGTAAGGTGTTTTCCTTTGTGTTCAGCGTGACCAAGAGAAAGATCGAGCACGTCAGGGCAAAGAACCTCTTTTCTTTAAGTGAAGGCATGGCATGGTCCGAGGCCAAAGAACGTTTTCTTTCCCGTTCCATCGATATAGGTTCGAAACGGCGCCTTGAGGACCTCCTTGACATCGAGGCCATCGAGCGGAAAGCCTATGCGGGCGTGAGACGTTTTTCCGCCATGGGCGGCTTTGTATTTTCAAAGAACGATATTCTGTGGTTTGACATGGAGCTGGTCGTAAAGATCCATCCCGTCAGCGGTGAGATCATCGGAACCATGCTTATGGAGGATGTCACCGAAGAACGCATCATGATGGGCGTCCTTCATAGGATTGTGGAAAACAGCTGCGATTTCGATTGCTGCTACGTAAAGGATTCCGATTATTCCATTTTCTTTAGGGTTGACGATACAAAAGAATTGCGTGCGGAACTGAATGCTTCCTATCCGCAGATCGCGGAAAACTATGCCCGCACCAAACTTGCGCCGGAAACTGCGGAAGAATACCTTAAGAAGGCAGAGATCGGAAATGTCATAAAAGAACTCGACGAAAACGGCCTTTTGGATATTTACGTGGACGAGATCGCCCCCGACGGAAGTATCCGGAAGAAACTTTTCCAGTATTCCTATATGGGTCCTTCGGGCCTTTTTATCAATATCCTTAAGCAGGACATTACCGAGATGGTCTCGAGAGAAGAGAAGATCAACCGCGCCCTGGAACAGGCTCTTTCCGAAAAGGACAAGGCCATGAGCGTGCAAAAGGACTTCCTTACCCGAATGAGCCACGAGATACGTACGCCCATGAACGCTATCCTCGGCCTTTCCGCAATGCTTGAAGACGACAGTGCGGACAAGAAGACCATGTTCGAAAACATACAGAAGATCCGATACTCGGGCCAGTTCCTGCTGGGCCTTGTAAACGATGTGCTCGACATGTCAAAAATCGAGCAGAATAAATTCAACATAAAATCCGAAAGTGTGACCTTCACGGATCTTTTGAAGGCTGTCGACATGATGATCGTTCCGATGTGCACAAAGAAAGGCATTCGCTACGACTGCGATTTCGATCTTCCGAAAGATACAGCGGTGCTTGGTGACAGGATGCGTCTTACCCAGATCTTCGTAAATCTTCTTTCGAATGCGGTTAAATACACGCCTGCAGGGGGCTCGATCCGTTTTGAAGGAAGAACCGTTTCGGAAACCGGCGCGAAGGTCGATTGCGTATTTAAGGTGATCGACGACGGTATCGGAATGAGCGAGGAATTCCAGGAGCATCTTTTCGAGCCCTTCTCTCAGGAGTCACGGGTGGTCAATCCCGAATTCAGCGGGACGGGACTCGGACTTGCGATCGTTAAAGGTATCGTGGAAGCCTTTGGGGGCAGCATTAAGGTAGAGAGCGAGCAGAACAAGGGAAGTACCTTCGAAGTTAGTCTTTCCTTTAATAAGCTTGAGCCTTCTTACACGGAAGAAGAAGTTATCGTCGAGTCCGACTTCTCGGGAAAGTGTTTCCTGGTGGTGGAAGACAACGAGATCAACAGAGATATTGCGGTTGCCCTGCTTGAAAGAAAGAAAGCAACCGTCGAAACCGCATCAAACGGTGAGGAGGCGGTGGTCATGTTCATGTCCTCCGCAGCCTTTAAGTATGATGCGATCCTTATGGATATAAGAATGCCCGTCATGGACGGCGAAAAGGCGGCGGATCATATCAGAAAGAGCGGCAGAGCCGATGCGGAGAGCGTCCTTATCGTCGCCATGACCGCAAACGTTCCTGCCTTTGATTCCACCGAACCCGAGAGCTCCGTTTTCGACAGATTCCTGCCTAAACCTGTGGATCCCAAGATCCTCTATAAAGTCCTTGAAGACGGACTTTCGAAAATAAATTAAAAAACTGAAAAAAAAGCAAATTCCTTATTGACAAAAAAGTAACGGTTGACTTACAATATACAGTGCTCTATTTTGGAGTGCTGTGTTTTTTTGCGCTTTTTTATGAACAAAATCGGGCCAAATAATTAGAACGGGGTGAATGTCAATGGAAAAAAACAGAATACGTCCTGTGACCTCGGGTAAGAACTCCCGCATGAGCTTTTCCAAGTCTAAAGAAGTACTGGAAATGCCTAACCTCATTGAGGTACAGAAGGATTCTTACGAGTGGTTCCTTAAGGACGGCCTGAAAGAAGTGCTTGACGACATTTCTCCGATTGAGGACTTCGCCGGACATCTGAGTCTCGAATTTATCGATTCCGAGCTTCTCAGAGAGGACGCAAAGTATACAATCGAAGAGTGCAAAGAGAGAGATGCCAACTATGCGGCACCGCTTAAAGTTAAGGTACGTCTTTGCAACAAAGAAACGGGAGACATCATCGAACATGATATTTTCATGGGCGACCTTCCGCTTATGACCGAAACCGGAACCTTCATCATCAACGGTGCTGAGAGAGTTATCGTCAGCCAGATGGTTCGTTCTCCGGGTATTTATTACAACATTGAACATGATAAGATAGGTAAACGTCTTTTCTATACGACAGTTATCCCCAACAGAGGCGCGTGGTTAGAGTACGAAACAGACTCTAATGACGTGTTCTACGTGCGCGTTGACAGAACCAGAAAGGTTCCGATCACCGTTCTCTTAAGAGCTCTCGGTCTCGGAACAAATGACGAGATTCATGAGGTATTCGGCGACGAGCCCAAGATCGAAGCATCCCTTACCAAGGATACCGCTTCAAACTATCAGGAAGGTCTCCTTGAACTCTATAAGAAGATCCGTCCCGGCGAGCCTCTTTCCGTAGATAACGCAAAGAGCCTTATCGAGGGCATGTTCTTCGACCCCAAGCGTTACGATCTTGCCCGCGTGGGAAGATATAAATTCAATAAGAAGCTTGCACTTCGCAACCGTATCCGCAACCACATTCTGGCTGAGGACGTTATCAATCCCGAGACCGGTGAAGTTATCGCCGAAAAGGGCGTTAAGGTTACGGCAGAACTTGCGGATGACATCCAGAATGCAGCAGTTCCTTTTGTATTCGTACAGACTGAGGAACGCGTTGTTAAGGTGCTTTCAAACCTTATGGTTGACATCACGGGCTTCGTTGACTGCAATCCCGCAGAACTCGGAATTACCGAGAAAGTTCATTACCCCACTCTTGCAGGCCTTATCAGTGAGTACGGCGACAACGAGGGTGAACTTTTCGATGCCATCAAGAGAAACGTTCACAACCTTGTTCCGAAGCACATCACCAAAGAAGATATATTCGCTTCCGTAAACTATAATATCCATCTTGAGTACGGCGTCGGCAACGACGACGATATCGACCACCTGGGAAACAGACGTATCCGTGCGGTGGGCGAACTCTTACAGAACCAGTACCGCATCGGTCTTTCCAGACTTGAACGTGTTGTTCGCGAAAGAATGCAGACACACGATTCCGATGAGGTTACTCCTCAGGCTCTCATCAACATCAAGCCCGTACAGGCTGCAGTGAAGGAATTCTTCGGATCTTCACAGCTGTCCCAGTTCATGGACCAGAACAACCCTCTTGCAGAGCTTACTCACAAGAGACGTTTATCGGCCCTCGGACCCGGCGGTCTGTCCAGAGAGCGTGCATCCTTCGAAGTTCGAGACGTACATTACTCCCACTACGGACGTATGTGCCCCATCGAGACTCCCGAAGGTCCCAACATCGGTCTTATCAACTCCCTTGCTTCTTACGCAAGGATCAACGTATACGGATTCATCGAGGCTCCTTACAGAAAGATCGACAAGACTGACCCCGAGAACCCCAGAGTAACGGATGAGGTTGTTTACATGACCGCGGATGAAGAGGATAACTACCACGTAGCTCAGGCTAACGTAGCCCTCAACCCCGACGGAACCTTCGTAAAGAACACCATTTCCGGTCGTTACCGTGAAGAGACTCAGGAATACCCCAAGACCATGTTCGATTTCATGGATGTGTCTCCCAAGATGGTATTCTCTGTTGCTACCGCACTTATTCCTTTCCTGGCAAACGACGATGCTAACCGTGCCCTCATGGGATCGAACATGCAGCGTCAGGCCGTACCGCTTATGGTTACCGAAGCTCCCGCTGTCGGAACCGGTATGGAGCCCAAGGCAGCCGTTGACGCAGGTGTCTGCGTAGTGGCAAAGGAAAGCGGTGTAGTTGAGTACGTAGCATCCGATCTCATCACCATCGCTTACGATAACGGCGAAAAAGAAGATTACAAGCTTACCAAGTTTTCAAGATCCAACCAGTCTAACTGCTACAACCAGAAGCCCATCGTATTCAAGGGCAACCGTGTTCAGAAGGGCGAAGTTATCGCTGACGGTCCTTCCACCAACGGCGGTGAGCTGGCTCTGGGTAAGAACCCTCTTATCGGATTCATGACCTGGGAAGGCTACAACTACGAGGACGCAGTTCTTTTGAGCGAGCGTCTTGTAAGAGATGACGTTTATACTTCCATTCATATAGAAGAATATGAAGCAGAGGCCCGTGATACAAAGCTCGGACCCGAAGAGATCACCCGTGATGTTCCCGGTGTCGGCGACGACGCTCTTAAGGACCTTGACGACAGAGGTATCGTACGTATCGGTGCCGAAGTCCGTGCGGGAGACATTCTTGTAGGTAAGGTTACTCCCAAGGGAGAAACCGATCTTACCGCTGAAGAGAAGCTGCTTCGTGCCATCTTCGGTGAAAAGTCCAGAGAAGTTCGCGACACGAGCCTTAAGGTACCTCACGGCGAATACGGTATCGTTGTGGATATCAAGGTATTCACCAGAGAAAACGGTGACGAACTTTCACCCGGCGTAAACAAGTCCGTTCGCGTTTACATCGCTCAGAAGCGTAAGATCAGCGTCGGCGACAAGATGGCCGGCCGTCACGGTAACAAGGGTGTCGTTTCACGCGTGCTCCCTGTAGAAGATATGCCTTATCTTCCCAACGGTCGTCCTTTGGACATAGTACTTAACCCCCTGGGCGTTCCTTCCCGTATGAACATCGGACAGGTGCTTGAAATTCACCTTTCCCTTGCTGCGAAGGCCCTCGGATTTAACGTTGAGACCCCTGTATTCGACGGCGCAAACGAGCGCGACATTATGGATACGCTGGATCTTGCAAACGATTACGTAAATCTTCCTTTCGATGCTGCGGAAGCCAAGGCAGAAGCAGAGAAGAAGGGCGAGACCTACGATAAAAAGGCTCCTACCTTTACAAGTCTCCACAAAGAAGAGCTTCTTCCCGAAGTTATGGATTATCTTTCCGAGCACAGGGATCACAGAGCTCTTTGGAAGGGCGTGCCCATTTCCAGAGACGGTAAGGTTCGCCTTCGTGACGGTCGTACCGGTGAATACTTCGACAGCCCCGTTACCATCGGTCACATGCATTACTTAAAGCTCCATCACCTGGTTGACGATAAGATCCATGCTCGTTCCACCGGCCCTTACTCACTGGTTACCCAGCAGCCTCTCGGCGGTAAGGCACAGTTCGGCGGACAGAGATTCGGTGAAATGGAAGTTTGGGCTCTCGAAGCCTACGGCGCATCCTACACCCTTCAGGAAATTCTTACCGTTAAGTCCGATGATGTTGTCGGACGTGTTAAGACATACGAAGCAATCATCAAGGGAGAGAACATTCCCAAGCCCGGTATACCTGAGTCCTTCAAGGTATTGCTTAAGGAATTACAGTCCCTTGGACTCGATATCAAAGTTTTACGTGAGGACATGACCGAAGTTGAAATGACCGAGTCCGTTGACTACGGCGACACAGACTTCAAGTCGGTTCTTAACGAGGATGAAAAGCGTCATAATTACGGCAGAGAAGATTTCTCCAGCATGGGATATCAGACTCAGGAATTTGATGAGTCCGGAACCCTTGTTGAGGCCGAAGACGATTATGTCGACTCCGATGAAGATAACTTCGAAGAAGACGGAAACTTTGACGACGAAGAATTTGATAACTAATTGTAAAGGAGCGCCATAATGCCGGAAATAAAGAATGATACATATCAACCGATGACATTTGATGCCATTCAGATAGGTTTAGCTTCTCCTGAGAAGATCAGGGAATGGTCTCGCCGCGGCGATGACCCGGATTTCGGTATTGTAACTAAGCCCGAAACCATCAACTACAGAACCTTAAAGCCCGAACGTGACGGCTTGTTCTGTGAAAAAATATTCGGACCCAGCAAGGACTGGGAGTGCCACTGCGGTAAGTACAAGAACAAGAAGATGCGCTTCAAAGGCGTTATCTGTGACCGTTGCGGCGTTGAAATCACCAAGGCGAGCGTTCGTCGTGAAAGAATGGGCCGTATCGAACTTGCGGCTCCCGTTTCTCACATTTGGTATTTCAAAGGAATCCCTTCAAGAATGGGACTTATCCTTGATATCTCCCCCAGAGTTCTTGAAAAGGTATTGTATTTTGCTTCCTATATCGTACTTAATCCCGGAGAGACCAATCTTGAGTACAAGCAGATCCTTTCCGAGAGAGAATATCAGGACGCAAAGGAAACCTACGGCAACAAGTTCCGTGTAGGAATGGGTGCCGAGGCCATCAAGGAACTCCTTCAGGCCATCGACCTTGAAGAAGAATCCGCTGTTTTAAAGAAAGAACTTAAAGAATCCACCGGCCAGAAGAGAGCCCGCATCATCAAGCGTCTCGAAGTTGTGGAAGCCTTCAGGGAATCCGGCAACAAGCCCGAGTGGATGGTAATGGACGTTATCCCCGTAATCCCTCCGGATCTTCGTCCCATGGTCCAGCTGGACGGCGGTCGTTTCGCTACCAGCGACCTTAACGACCTTTACAGACGTATCATCAACCGTAACAACCGTCTTCAGAGACTTCTTGAGCTCGGTACTCCCGATATCATCGTTCGTAACGAGAAGAGAATGCTTCAGGAAGCAGTTGATGCGCTTATAGATAACGGCAGAAGGGGACGCCCCGTAACAGGTCCCGGAAACAGAGCTCTTAAGTCTCTTTCCGATATGTTAAAGGGTAAGGGCGGACGTTTCCGTCAGAACCTCCTGGGAAAACGTGTAGACTATTCCGGACGTTCCGTTATCGTAGTCGGACCCGAACTGAAGATTTATCAGTGCGGACTTCCCAAGGAAATGGCCATCGAACTTTTCAAGCCCTTCGTTATGAAGGAACTTGTAGGCCGCGGCATTTCCCAGAACATCAAGAATGCCAAGAAACTCGTCGAAAGACTTGATAATCAGGTCTGGGACGTACTCGAGGATGTTATTGCCGAGCATCCCGTTATGCTTAACCGTGCTCCCACACTTCACAGACTCGGTATTCAGGCATTCGAGCCCATCCTTGTAGAAGGTAAGGCTATTAAGCTTCATCCCCTTGTATGTACCGCATTCAACGCCGACTTCGACGGTGACCAGATGCCCGTACATATTCCGCTTAGTGTAGAAGCACAGGCAGAGTGCCGTTTCCTGTTGCTTTCTCCCAACAACCTGCTTAAGCCCTCCGACGGTGCACCCGTTGCGGTTCCTACCCAGGATATGGTTCTCGGTATTTACTACCTTACCATGCGTAAGTATCAGGATCTTCCCGAACTTGCGGATCAGGTGGTTGCCGAGTACGCTTCCGTTGACGAAGCAAAGGCCGCTTACAACGAGTATCAGGAAAAGATTGCCAAGGCCGTTAAGGGTAAATCCGGCGACGAAGCCAAGAAGGCTGCCGACGCAGTTAAAGGCGTTAAGCTTGACTCGGAATCCGTTATCAAGGTTTGCGTAGATCCCGAGAGAAATCGTGTGGTAACCTGCCGTTTCATCGATATCCTCGGCAGATACTATAACTCCACCAACGAAGCAATGCTTGCTTACGAGAACGGTGAGATCACTCTTCATCAGCACATCTTCGTTAAGAGGACCGCTGAATTCGAAGGCGAGACCGTTGAAGGTATCATCGATACCACCCTCGGAAGACTTCTCTTCAATGAGATCATTCCTCAGGACCTCGGATATGTGGACAGAAGCAAAAAGGAGAACGCTCTTCTTCTTGAGATCGACTTCCACGTAGGACGTAAGCAGTTAAGACAGATCCTTACCAACGTAATCAATATTCACGGTGCATCCGTAACAGCCGAAGTCCTTGACCTTATCAAGGCAACGGGTTACAAGTACTCTACCAGAGCTGCCATGACCGTTTCCATTTCGGATATGACGGTGCCCGCATCCAAGCCTGCGATCCTTGAAGAGGCTCAGGAAGTTATCGACAAGATCACACGTAACTATCGCCGCGGTCTCGTTACCGAGGAAGAAAGATACCGTGCAGTCGTTGAAACCTGGACCAAAGCGGATAACAAGCTTACCAAAGACCTTCTTGACGGTCTTGATAAATACAACAACATATTCATGATGGCCGACTCCGGTGCCCGTGGTAGTAACCAGCAGATCAAGCAGCTGGCCGGCATGCGCGGACTTATGGCAGATACAACGGGACGTACCATTGAGCTTCCCATTAAGTCAAACTTCCGTGAAGGTCTTGACGTACTGGAATACTTCATGTCTGCACACGGTGCCCGTAAAGGTCTTTCCGATACCGCTATTCGTACCGCCGACTCCGGTTACCTTACCCGTCGAATGGTCGATGTATCACAGGAACTCATCATCAGAGAGATGGACTGTGCCGAAGGCAAGGACGAGATCCCCGGAATGGATGTATATGCGTTCATGGACGGTAAGGAAACCATCGAAGGTTTGAGAGACCGTATCCAGGGCAGATTTACCTGTGAAGATATCTATGATGATAAGGGAGAGCTGATCGTTAAGAAGAATCACATGATCACTCCCGCCCGTGCGGAGAGAATCTTAAAGCATGGTATCGATATAAACGGAAAGCCCGTATCGGATGAGGACGGAAACGTTCGTCCTACCGCAAAGATCAGAGTTCGTAACATTCTTTGCTGCCGTTCGCACAACGGTATCTGCGCTAAATGTTACGGTGCCAACATGGCAACCGGTGAAGCCGTTCAGGTCGGCGAAGCAGTCGGAATCATCGCTGCTCAGTCCATCGGTGAGCCCGGTACACAGCTTACCATGAGAACATTCCATACCGGTGGTGTTGCCGGCGGCGATATCACACAGGGTCTTCCCCGTGTAGAAGAATTGTTCGAAGCACGTAAGCCCAAGGGACTTGCAATCATCGCTGAATTCGGCGGTGTGGCAAGCATCCGTGATACCAAGAAAAAGCGTGAAGTTGTTATTGACAATCCCGAGACCAAGGAAAGCAAGACTTATCTCATTCCT
>JAEEGK010018285.1_pt1 | contig 15180 bp, 12 predicted proteins | sample 8958771 | NCBI WGS metagenome assembly JAEEGK01 (sample SAMN16246547, study PRJNA631951) | gut metagenome | biome: gut microbiome; feature: rumen; material: SC-attached | host: Bos | place: Iran: Karaj | collected 2018-10 | reverse complement strand
GATAAGCTCTTGAAACCTTCTGCATCGTTAACTGCCATCTCTGCGAGCATCTTTCTGTTGATGTCGATGTTAGCAAGTTTAAGACCATACATAAATTTGCTGTATGAAAGTCCGTTCATTCTTGCAGCAGCGTTGATACGTGCAATCCAGAGACGTCTAAACTGTCTCTTGTTTTCCTTACGTCCGGCATAAGAAGAAGCAAGTGCTCTCATAACGGACTGTTTAGCTATACGATACTGTTTTGATCTTGCTCCTCTGTATCCTTTAGCAAGCTTTAATACTCTGTTATGTTTTTTCTTGGCATTTAAGCCACCTTTTATTCTAGCCATTTTTTACTTCCTCTCTTTCCTTAAATGTAAGGTAAAATCTTCTTCATATTCTTTACATTTGTGCTGTCAGTCATAGCAGCCTGTCTGAGATTTCTTTTTCTCTTTGTAGACTTCTTTGTAAGGATATGGCTCTTATAAGCTTTAGATCTTTTTAATTTTCCTGTTCCTGTTAATTTAAAACGCTTTGCAGCAGACCTGGATGTCTTCATTTTAGGCATAACTAATGTCCTCCTTAAGTAAAATATATTTTAACTGTTACTTCTTCTCAGCCAAAACCATAGCTATCGAACGACCTTCAATCTTTGCTTCTTTTTCAAGAGTAGAAACATCTGAAAGTCCGTTTGCAAAATCTTCAAGAAGCTTCTTGGCGGTAGGAACTCCGTGAGCCATTTCTCTACCTCTGAATCTGACGGTTACTTTAACCTTTTCACCCTTTGTAAGGAACTTTCTTGCCGCATTCATCTTGGTATTGAAATCGTTGGTATCAATATTGGGCGAGAAACGAATTTCCTTAACTTCGGTAACTTTCTGTTTCTTCTTGTTCTCTTTTTCTTTACGAAGCTGTTCGTACTTGAATTTTCCGAAGTCTTCAATACGACATACGGGCGGATTCGCATTCGGGGAAATCATGATTAAATCAAGTCCCAAATCCTCTGCTCTCTGCATAGCAGTGCCGGTAGGCATTACTCCGAGCATTTCTCCTTCCTCTGAAATAACTCTCACTTCACTGTCTCTGATCTGATCGTTAATAATATAGTCGTTGTTCTTCATATTCCTCCGTACATAAGATTCGAAAAAAAATTGAGTGGACACAATATCCACTCAATAATATAAAAAAGCTCTTTGCTAACTTTCAAATATTAACGCCGAAAACGCAATTGTCGTCGGGTGAGAGCGGATACTCTGCTTTATTTTGCAACATTGATATTTTATACTGTTAATTCTTATAAGTCAAGAAAAATTTTATATCTTTCCCGCAAACGACGAAAAGATCGTCGCCAGATACATCAATCCGTAATATAAACCGAATACAATCGCGGTGAAAACATAAAAGATAATAGCGCCATAGTTAAATGCCGCACATCTCTTCGTACCCTTCTGTCCGAGCATTAATGTCTTTCTTGTTTTAAGTGCCTTTTTCAAAAATACGAGTATCAGCACTATTCCGACAAAAATAAGGAAGAAGTAGAAAAGATTCACCAATGCGGTAAGTATGATTCCGAATATCGCACCGGGATGATTCTGGATTACTCTTTCAACTTCATAGGAATACATATTAAATGCCTTTTCAAGCAATTCGGGACGAGTCTGAATGGTTTCCTGGAATTTGGTAAGTGAATTCTGAATACTGTCTATCACACCCGCAGGAATTGTTTTTCTTGCAAGAGGCATAATAGCCGCAGCATAAAGGTTATATCCCATATGAAGGAATATGGTATATCTTAGTTTTCCTGTCTTCGAATAAATATATGCGAATAAAAGTCCGAGACCGAATGCATAGAAGAACTGTGTAAAGTTACCATGATATACCGCGAATGTAAATGCGGAAATCATAATAGCGGCACCGTAACCGTATTTATTGGTGGAATCAATTACTATTTTTCTGAAAATTAATTCCTCAAGGATGGGAACGATGATACCAACGGTTATAATTCCTAAGATAAGATATGCCCAGGAATCGTCTGCGTACAAAAGATCAGCAACAACATTGCTGCCGGTAAGCACACTCGAAACAACAGCTTTAATAAGCAAAGCCGGTGACAGAACAACCACATTTACGATTGAACCTATTAACTGGCCGATTCCGCCGATACCGAAGCAGCAAAGGAAAATCAGAAGCCACCATCCAAAGCTTAATTTGCCGGGTTCAGGCTTTTGAGCATTTTTCTTTGTCATAAAATAAAGAATTAAAGCTCCGATGGATACGGAAACCATAAGCTCGATATATTGAAGAATCGAAACTACAGTATTTACAAATCCGCTGTCGACAAGTTCCCGGTACCAGTCTGTGAAGCCATTATGCGTATACTGACTGTATGTCGACATAAACCCTGTAAAAATAGAGTGCGGCATGATCAGTATCAGCTGCATAAAAAGAATAATAACAATAGCGAGTGTCAGTTTCCAAAGAAAAGAAGCATAATAACTCTTCTTCTGTTTCTTAATTGCGGCTTCATCATAAATGATTTATGCATTAGTGTTGTCCATTATTTCCCCTTTGCAATTTATGCTTAACAATTAGTAATGTTCGTCTGTAACTTAAGCGTTCTTGCCACAGCACTTCTTATATTTCTTGCCTGATCCGCAAGGACAGGGATCGTTGGGATAAACCTTCGCATCTTTTACGATGGTTGTAGAAGCCTTCTGCTCTTTGTAAAGTGCCTTCTTTTCATCCTCTGTGAAATACTCGTTCCACTCTTCAAGGTTGTAAAGCCAGTCAGCACCTGCTGCAACCATGTTTTTGTAGAGAAGTTCCTTGTCGTATTCAAGTGAAATCATTGTATCCTCATCCATATCTTCGATAGGGTTGGGAGTTACAAGTGAATCATTGATACCGTCAAGAATACCTGTCATATAAAAGGTATCAACGCCGTACTTCTCGCAAAGTTCTTTTACGGTGCCTTTTACGGGCTCTTTTTCAGGGAGAAGTTTCTTATAGAATTCCTTCTCAAGAGCAAAATATTTGTTCCAGATAGGCTGCAAAGTTGACTTATCAGCTGTTTCGTCATATGCTTTTGCGCGCCATGTGTCTAATAATTTCATATTTAATCCATCCTTTATATGTATTATTTTTATTTTTCAAGCCGTTAACTAGTATAAAACAAAATAGCCAAAAATGAAAGTTTTAATAAGCAAACGTATAAAAAATATGGTAATCGCCCTAGAAACAATGTATATTATAAAAGAATAATGATTAAGAAATTAGGAGAAAATATGCTTAAAAGAATTTTTGCTGTCATCGGTTTAATAGTAATCCTCGGATGGATAATCGCCACTCTCGCACTGGCAGTTTTTCCCATCCCCATGAAAACGGTTTTATTTCCCATATTCGCAGCAGGATGCGTAATACTTCCTATTCTGCTATGGCTTCTTTTATGGATGATAAGCGTAGTTACAGGCAAGAAAAACATCGCTACATTCGAAGTTAATAACGATAAAGACGAGGAAACTCTCTCTAAGGCAACGAAAGATGATGTCGATGCAGCTGTGAACGAAGCATCCGTTGATGAAGCCAATGAAATTCCTGAAGAAAAGTAAGTAACTTTTAGGCAAAAAGAGCGCAATTAAAGCGTTCTTTTTTTATTTGAATTAAAAACTACGTGCGAATATAGGTATTTTTTCTAAACGCATGTGTATTCTTGCATGCAATGTCTTAAAACTACAAGCATAAACTTGTTATTCTCCAATACGCACGTATAGTCTCGTCGAAAAAACACAAATACTACGCGCATAAATTCATTGTCTTAAAAAAAGCGCGTAGAATAATTAGATAAAAGTCTAAAAGATACGCGCATATATGTATAGATTATAAAATCGCACGTAAAGACTTGAAATAGAAATTCATAAAATACGTGCTAATAAATTACATCATAAAAAAAGCATGTAAATAATGAAAATCAACATAAAAAAACGTCGACTGCAAGTTCTTTTGCAATCGGCGCTTGTTTTTTTTAACATAATACTTCTATGAAATCACATATACTCTCCGACTTCTTTCTGGATTGAAGGAATGATTGTAATGTCAGGGAAGTTCATTTCGAAGAATGCTCTGACCAAATCTACAAAAATGATTTCTGTGCCGTAATGTCCGGCATCTATGATGTTAAGTCCCCTTGATACGGCATCCAAAGCTGCATGATATGTCATATCACCTGTGATTAAAAGATCGCAGTTTTCTTTTATGCACTCATCTATCATGGATTTGCCGGCGCCCGTGCAAACGGCTACACGACTTATAATACTGTCTAAATCGCCATATACTTTAACAACATTTAAGCCGAAGCCTTTCTTGGTTCTGATTACGGCTTCTCGTAACATTATGTAAACCGCTTCTTTGTTATCATTAAGGAATTTGCCGATACTTCCCATTCCTATTTTTTCATTATCTTGATTTATGTTAACCTCTATTGCTCGTTCTCTTTTAATTCCGAGAACTTCATCAGCCACTTCAGAAAGTCCTGTGGCATCCATGTTAGTATGCATTGCAATATAGTTAATCTTATTGTTTGCAAGCTTAAGAATTCTGGAAGTAATAAAGTCTTCTGAATTTATCTTCATTACAGGCGCGAAAATCAAAGGATGATGAGAAATAATTAAATCCGCCTTTGCTGCTATTGCCTGCTCAACCACTTCGTCCGTAACATCGAGTGTCACTAAGATACGATTAACTTCCGCATTCATATCTCCTATTAAAAGGCCCGAGTTATCCCACTCCTCCTGTAATTCAAAGGGTGCGATTTTGTTTAAATTTTCATATATTTCTCTTACCAGCATATATGCTCCTTGTGCTTATGATTTCTACTTTTAAAAAAATGCCATTTATTTTAGTCTTACTGTTTTTTCAAAAAATAAGGCAACTATTCTGACCTTATTATTTTAACAAAAAATATAAAAAAAGCGAAGTATTAAACTTCGCTTTTAACTGACTCACTTAATTTGCTTGCCCATTCAAGAGCATCGTCGATATGCGGTCTGAAATTATCCTTTCCTACCTTTTCAATGAATCCGCTCTTTTCCATTGTTTTATAAGGCTGTTCGTTTACATGCGAGAACACGAGCTTAACACCCTTCTCCTCACATCTTTTATGGAGTTCTTCCATAGAATGCATTGCTGTCGCATCAAGTGCGGGAACGCCACGCATTCTTATTATGATTACTTTTGTAAAATCCTTAAAAGAAACGCCCGCAAGCTGGTCTGCATCTCCGAAGAACATAGGACCTGTGATTTCGTATACACGAACCTGCTTGGGAACCTTTTTAAGTTCCGGACCGTCGGGATCTTCATCAGGATCGAAATACTTCCAGCCCTGAACGGATGAAACATCGCTCATTCTCTTCATAAAGAGTACACATGCGATAAGCATGCCTACTTCGATTGCGACAACAAGGTCAAACGAAACTGTAAGAACAAATGTTATAACAAGCACAAGAATATCGCTCTTGGGAGAAGTCTTGCAAAGATGTACGAATGTTCTCCACTGACACATATTGTAAGCAACCATAAATAGAATTGCGGCAATTGTAGGCATTGGAATAAGTGCAGCGTAAGGCATCAAAAGCACGAGTACAAGTACCAAAACAATCGAATGTACTATACCTGCGATGGGTGAACGTCCGCCGTTTTTGATATTGGCTGCAGTTCTTGCAATGGCTCCTGTTGCAGGAATACCACCGAAAAGTGCCGAGCCCACATTACCGATACCCTGCGCGATTAATTCCATATTTGAACGATGATGCGAGTTAATCATACTGTCTGCAACAACACATGAAAGCAGTGATTCAATCGCCGCTAAAACAGCTATAGTGAAGCCGTCCGGAATTACCGACATTACTGAATCAACCGATACTGCCGGAAGATGAAACGCAGGGAGTTTGTTGCTGATTGTATAGAGATCACCGATAGTATTAACATCCATTTTAAAGATTTTTACCATCAGTATTCCGACTATAACAGCTATCAGTGAACCGGGAATTTTCTCTGATATAAAAGGCCACACAATAAGTATTGCAAGGCATACACCGCCTACAATAAGCGCCTGGTAATTGACTGTTTTAATGTTAAGTGCAATGGCTTTTATCTTGTCTACGGTTTCAATCGTTACGGTTCCTTCAGGGAAAGAAAGGCCCATAAAATCTTTTATCTGACCTATTAAAATCGTAACTGCGATACCTGCAGTAAATCCTGTTGTAATTGTATAAGGAATGTATTTTATGAGGCCGCCGAGTCTGAATACGCCCATGAGAATAAGTATGATACCGGCTATTACGGTAGCTATAACCAGTCCGTCCATACCTTTCTTGGCGATGATTCCTGCGACTATTGTGGCGAATGCGGCTGTCGGTCCCGCTATCTGAACACGCGAACCGCCGAAGAACGAAATTAGAAATCCGGCAACAATGGCCGTATAAATACCCTGCTCGGGTCCGACGCCCGATGCAAGCGCAAGGGCAATAGAAAGTGGCAGCGCGATAATTGCAACAATTATGCCTGCCACGACATCTTTAATAAACTTTTTCCCATCATAATTCTTCATTACACTGAAGAGCATGGGCTTTATTTTATCCTGTTTCATGTAAATCTCCTTTTTTATACCCGTAATACACTACCACTTAAAAAAGGGAATTACAAGAAAAATTTTAAAAAATATACAATAATTTCTAAAAATCGTTGTTATTTATGACTAAATCATGTATTAATGCTTAATTGATTTAAATCGATCATAAGCCTGATACATGATTTTAAGTTCTTTATTAATAATAGGCAATCTGTCCGAATTATCGGGCAGATAAGATTTTATTGTTTCGTATTTATTAATCAGGAAATTCAGGAAACTTTCATATGTTTCCTTATCCATTCCTTCATAATACGGATATTTTAAATCCACACAGTCAGATATGTCCGTTTTATCGTACATATCTTTTAGGATTGCCGGGACTTCATTAAAGTTCAATCCTGCGAATGCCTGACCCGCCCCCGCAATAGTTCCCCCACAGGAGTTTACAACTTTCATAACCGTATAGTACTTGCCGTCTTCAAGCACCATATCCTCAAAAAGGATTTGATATCCGCTTCTTTTAAGATAAATCCTGACAAGCTCTATATCCGACTGAAGCTGAATATAAAAGACATTCATTCTCCTAAAAAATACGTCAGCCTCGTGGATTATCTTAACACCCATCAGACCTCCCATTCCGCAGATTACGGCCGTATCAAAGGGATAATCGTCGTATTTGTCTTTTATGCTTAAAAGACCGTCGGAAAGGCATGTGGAGATTTTATCTTCCAGACAGAATTCTTTTATGTGCTCACTTGCTCTTTTCAAAGGGCCTTCATTTATATCGCTGCAAAAGGCTTTTTTGATTTTTCCTGATTTAACCAAAGAAATTGCAAGAAAGCCGTGATCACAGCCGATATCCGCTAAAAAAGCAGCCGGCTCAACCAGGGAGGCAACTTTTAATAGTCTTTTAGACAAATTGTACCTGTTCATTCCGACTGCCTTTCTTTTCGGAGCCAGACACCTGAAGGTGTCAGGCACCGAGAAATTTTAATCATTAATCTTCGATATAATCACGAAGCTTGCCTGAACGTGAACGCTGACGAAGCTTTCTTAAAGCCTTTGCTTCAATCTGACGGATACGCTCTCTGGTTACATTGAATTCTTTGCCGACTTCTTCAAGAGTTCTTGCCTTGCCGTCATCGAAGCCAAATCTTAATCTAAGGACTCTTTCTTCTCTTTCGGTAAGAGTTCCGAGTACCTCATCGAGCTGTTCCTTAAGAAGTGTCTGAGTTGCAGCTTCAACGGGGATAGGTACGTTTTCATCGGGGATGAAATCACCGAGATGTGAATCTTCCTCTTCACCGATAGGAGTTTCGAGTGATACGGGCTCCTGTGAAATCTTAAGGATTTCTCTAACTCTTGCTACATCCATCTTCATGTAATCAGCGATTTCTTCGGGCGTCGGTTCACGACCGTATTCCTGAAGTAACTGACGTGAAACTCTTATGAGTTTGTTGATGGTTTCAACCATATGTACAGGAATTCTGATGGTTCTTGCCTGGTCTGCGATGGCACGTGTGATTGCCTGTCTTATCCACCATGTAGCATATGTGGAGAATTTATATCCCTTGCTGTAGTCGAACTTTTCTACAGCCTTGATAAGTCCGAGGTTACCTTCCTGAATAAGATCAAGGAATAAAAGGCCTCTGCCGACATATCTCTTTGCGATTGAAACTACGAGACGAAGGTTTGCTTCGGAAAGTTTTTTCTTGGAGTTTTCACCTTCAAGAATCTTCTTTTCAAGGCTCTTTCTTTCTCTGTCTGAAATATTGTCACCTTTTTCTGCCAATTTTCTTTTAGCTTCTTCGCCAACTTCCATCTTCTTGGCAAATTCGATTTCTTCATCTGCCGATAAAAGAGGAACTTTACCGATTTCCTTAAGATACATTCTGACAGGGTCATCAGTATCAATACCGAGTTCTCCGGATAAATCGATTTTGTCGATATCCATATCGATTTCGGCTTCAACAACACTCGCTTCATCCATCATGAGTCCGAGTTCGTCATCGGTGATTAAATCATCGTCTTCCATAGGACGGAAAACATCGATACCGTTGGCATCTTCGAATTCCTGAAGGCGGTCATATTCTTCTTCACCCATCTGAACACCTTCAAAATGCTTTTCGATGTCCGAAGGATCGAGAATATTCTTCTTCTTTTTAGCCAGTTTAAGTAATGATTTAAGTCTTTCTTCAAAGAGTTCATTTACTTTAGGCTCTTCTACGGATTCGCTTGCCTCTTCGATGAACTCTTCATCTTCAATTACTTCGACTTCTTCGATTACTTCTTCAGTCTTTTTTCTTCTTCCCATTTTCTTTTTCTACTCCTTATTCAGGTATTGTTATTTTGATTTTTCTGATTTCCATCAGTTCTTTTTTCTTTTCCATATATTCTTTTGGATCAAGTCCTGCTTCGCTCTTTCTCTTTTCATCAAGCGAATTAGACTTAAGTCTGAATATTATGTCAACCAAAGCGCCTGCGATTTCTTCTTTATCTTCAACTCCGCTTAAGGTTGATGTAAACATATTCGAAACCGTATTCTGAACTTCCTCATCCTCGAACATATTTACCATTCTTGCCGGCGAAGCATTGCCGTTCTTTAAATCCTCGAAAAACTTAGTCGCAACCTCTTTGTAAGGCTCTTCCCAAAAATCATCGGGCGAAACATAGTCTTTTATCTGAGAATATATCGAAGGGTATTCAGCCAGATAGGTTAACATAAGTTGCTGAAGCCTTGCTTTGGAATCATCTTTTTTCTCATGAATTCCGGACTGTTCTCTTACCGGCCTGTTGAAATTCCTTAATCTGCCGGCTTCCTTTGCAACCATATTGGTAAGCGTATCGACGCTGATGCCCATCTCTTTGGCACATGCTTTTATATAATTGGTTCTTACAACCTCGTCTTTCATCTCGGCTAAAAGAGCAGCCACTTCGTTATCATATCTCGTATTTGCATCGGGATCCGAAGGGTCGTACTTTTCCCTCAATGTTCCTATTTCAAATATAAAAGCATTCTTAGCTTCGTCTATTCTCTTTTGAAATTCTTCTTTGCCCAGATTCTTAATGAATTCATCGGGATCCTTGTAAGGCTTCATATTGATAACCTTGCATGATAATCCGAATTCCCTGCAAATCTTAGCGGCTCTTATTGCAGCCGTAACTCCGGGACCGTCCGAATCGTAGGAAAGAAAAACATCATTAGCGTATCTTTTTATGATATTTGCCTGGCCGGGCGTAAATGCCGTTCCAAGCGATGCAACTGCCATATTAAAGCCGGCCTGGTGAAGCGCTATTACATCCATGTAGCCTTCGCAAAGAATGAAATATTTGCTTCTTGAAGCCCTGGCTATATCAAATGCATAAAGATTCGTGCTCTTGTTAAATATCGGAGTTTCGGGAGAGTTTAAATATTTTGGTTCTCCGTCTCCTAAAACTCTTCCGCCGAAGCCTATTACTTTGCCGGCCTGATTCTTAATCGGAAACATTACTCTGTTCCAGAATTTAGACCTTAAGCCGTTTCTCTCGTCAAAAGTACCGAGACCCGAATCAAGAATCTCTTTATCCGTAAATCCCTGATTTTTAAGGTATTTAACAACCGAACCGTTTATATCTGCAAATCCGAGTCCGAACTTTTTCATCGTCTCGTCGGAAAGTTCTCTCTTCTTAAAATAATCAAGACCGACCTTGCCGGCGTCGCTTCTAAGAAACGCATAAAAGTACCTTGCAGCCTCGGTATTGCACTCTATCATTCTTAGCTTTTTATCCTGTTTTTCCTTTGAGAACTCACCGGTGTAAGTTTCGGGAAGTTTGATTCCGCTTCTCTGTGCGAGAGTCTGAACGGCTTCAACAAAAGTTTTGGAATCGTATTTCTGTAAAAAGGTAAAAACATTTCCGCCTTCGCCGCATGCAAAACATTTGAAAAGCTGTTTCTGCCTGCTGACCATCAGCGAAGGATTTGTATCGGCATGGAACGGACAGATGCAAACGTAGTTTGATCCTTTTTTAGTCAGAGGTATGTATTCGTTAATGACATCCACAATATCGTTATTCTGTTGAACTTCATCTATTAATTCCTGCGGATAATACATTTTTAACCTCAGCCGTACCAAACCCTGGGTATGTAGATTTCTTCAAATTTAGCTATAGCGTATCTGTCGGTCATGGCTGCGATATGGTCACAAACCACTCTCTCGGCAGTTTCGCCTTTTTCCATTAATTTTATGAGTTCATCGGGAAGCTCTTCCGTATGAATCAGATAATAATCATAAAGATTGTTTATCAAAAGTTTTGCTCTTCCCTCTTCTTTTTTGGCAACGGAGTTTTTATATACACGGTCGTACATAAAAGTCTTCATCTTAACCATTGCATCAGCTACAGGAGGGGACATTATAATATCGTCTTTGCCGAGCGAATTGGTTACTATGTCGTGAATAAATTTATCTAGTCTCTCGCCCGTTGTATTACCGAGCACTTCCCTGATGTCATTGGGAACATCCTCTTCGGTAAGAATGCCTGCTCTTATGGCATCATCCATATCGTGATGGAAATACGCAATTTTGTCGGAAAGTCTTACAATCTTGCCTTCAAGCGTGCAGGGCATGCATGAAGTCTGATGATTTAAGATACCGTCTCTTACTTCAAACGTAAGATTTAAGCCCTGTCCGTCCTTTTCAAGCACTTCAACGGTACGTAAGCTTTGTTCATTATGTTTAAACCCGTAAGGGCAGATTTCATTTAATATTCTTTCACCGGAATGACCGAACGGTGTATGTCCGAGGTCATGTCCGAGCGCAATAGCCTCCACAAGGTCTTCATTCATTCTAAGCGCTTTGGCGATTGTTCTTGCATTTTGAGATACTTCCAGAGTATGTGTAAGTCTCGTCCTGTAATGATCGCCTTCGGGAAGAAGGAAAACCTGCGTTTTGTCTTTTAACCTCCTAAAAGATTTGCTGTGGATAATTCGATCCCTGTCTCTCTGAAAAACAGGTCTGATGTCGCACTGCTCCTCTTCACGCTCTCTGCCTTTGGAATTAATACTCAGGCAAGCGTAGGGGCTTAAAATATCTTTTTCTTCATTTTCAATTCGTTCTCTGATTGTCATAAAAGTCTCCGAAAAAGCCCATCCAAAAATATTATTCTGAAAAACCTTTTAAAATCCTTTTTTTATTTTTATTTTTTCTAATTTTATTTATTGACAATTGTTTCGGTCTTTGCTAATATATTTAAGTCGCTAAAGACATGCGGGGATGCTGGAATTGGCAGACAGGCTAGACTAAGGATCTAGTGTTGGCAACGACGTGTGGGTTCAAGTCCCATTTCCCGCATTAGGAACCCTTGAAGAATCTTTCAAGGGTTTTTTAAAACTTATTTACTTTTGCAGGAGTGGCGGAACGGCAGACGCGCACGGTTCAGGTCCGTGTGATGGAAACATCGTGAGGGTTCAAATCCCTTTTCCTGCATACGTACGACAGATTTTCATGTGAATGCGTGAAAATCTGTTTTATTTTTGTTATAATAAACACATCAATTATTTACGAGAGGTTTAAACATGGAAGAGAAAAAATTCGCATTATTAATCGATGCAGATAATATATCGTCAAAATATATCAAAATAATAATCGAAGAATTATCAAAATACGGAACAATTACTTATAAAAGATTGTATGGCGATCTGACCAGGCCAAATAACAGAAGCTGGAAGAATGCCATGCTCTCCCATTCTATTGTTCCTTTTCAGCAGTTTAATTACACAACAGGCAAGAATTCGACAGACTCAGCCATGATAATCGATGCCATGGATATTCTTTATTCAGGCAGCGTAAACGGCTTTTGTCTGGCCACAAGCGATTCGGATTTCACACGTCTTGCAATGAGACTTCGTGAATCCGGAATGACAGTAATCGGTATGGGCGAGCAGAAAACTCCGGAACCCTTCAGAGTATCCTGCGAGAGATTCTTCTTTATCGATCTTTTATCCGATGAAGAAGATACGGATATAGACGAAAGCAAAGCAGAGAGTGAAGCTGCAGATGCCGTAACTCCCATTTCCGCACTCGAATTGCTTATCAGCAAAATCATTATGGAAAACGGTATTAACGGAACCGCAATGGATATCGGAGAACTAGGAAGCCGTATCACAAAATACGATCCTGCATTTGATATCAGAAACTACGGATATACCAAGTTTTCAAAATTCCTCGAGAACTTTAAGAACATCGATTTGAAATTTACAGAAAATACTGTTACAGCCATATTGAAGGATTCAGAAATTTCCCTAAAGGCAATTGAGAATGACATTATTTCTCTCCTTAACGAATGCGAAAAGAATTCCTGCAATACAGGCCAGTTAAATCAGAAGCTCATTGCACTTCATCCTACTTTCTCATTTGAAAACTACGGATATAACAGATTTTCAAAACTCTTAAGTGATTTGGACAGCGTAAAGGTTACAAGCCTCGGCCGTGTGGTTACTCTTAATCCCGAGTTTGTAAAAGCTCCCAAGACAGGCGCTTCAAAAGCAAAGAAAAGTACAACTGCCAAGAAACAATAAAAAAAATGCCGGGCTTCCGAAGAAGCTCGGCACTTTTAATTTTTTTAGCTTTCTTTTAGGATCTCATCGACGATAATAATCGCTTCGTCATAATCGAACTCTCTGACTGCTGCTCTAATCTTCTTATACTTTTCTCTCTTTTCTTCCGAGCTCTGTGTTTTAAGAAGTTCGGAAATCTTTTTGTCGGACTCGGTCATATCGAGCATTTCAAGACTTTCACGTAAGGATATAAGTTCGTTTCTTTCTTCATCCGAGGAAATCTGACCTCTTGTGACCTCGATATCTTTGCCGATTTCAATTCCGTTATCAACGAGCACAAACTTAATATTAGCCAATATTCTTCTGTATTCGTCTGTAAGAACAGGCGCTTCGGATTTTACTTTTTCGTAATTGCCTTCTCTGACGGCAAATTCAAGCTCTTTAGCTTTTTCTGCAAGAGAGGTTGCGCCAACACCCAGAGCAAGGCCCTTAAGAGCATGGGTTTCGAATGTGTACTGCTCATACTCTTCGTTTGCAATCATATTCTCCATACGCTCAATCTGTGCGCCGCCGTCATCATAGATGTATTTAAGCACCTGAACATATCTTGAAACGCTGTTGTTGTAATTTTTAATGCCGGCCTGCGTATCAACACCCGCAATCGTAATGTTTTTACTAACCTTAAGGCTCGGATCTTCCTTATCCACGAAATGAATGAATTCGTCGGGCAGATATTTTATGAGAAGCGTTTCCAAAAGGTTGATGTTCATCGGCTTGGAAAGATAATCCTGGAAGCCTTTTTCAAGGAACATCTCTCTCGCGCCTCTGATTGCATTGGCTGTAAGTGCAATGATAGGAACGTTTTTCTTATCCTTTTGAGGAAGGTTTCTTATTCTGGCTGCTGTTTCGATACCGTCCATTATAGGCATCATCTGGTCCATAAGAATCAGATGGTAATGATTCTTCATTACCTTTTCGAGACACTCCTGACCGCTCATCGCTGTATCAACCTTTATCTGATACATTGCAAGAATACCCTGAATAACCTTTATGTTAGTTGCATTGTCGTCGACAGCAAGTACCTTGGCCATGGGTGCGATAAATGATTCATTCTCGGCATCGCCCTTTGTAGGCACAACGATATCGGAAATCTTTCCTGTATGTGCAAAATTCACGACGTTCTGGAATATCGTAAAAGAAAACGTGGAACCGACACCGTATGTACTTTTTACATTAATGGAACCACCCATACTTTCGACAAGTCTCTTTGTAATCGCAAGTCCGAGGCCCGTACCTTCAATGGTTCTGTTTTTAATCATATCCGCACGTTCAAATGAATCAAAAATCGTAGGAAGTGCTTCTTCGGATATACCTACACCGGTATCTTCGACTGATGCTCTGATAAGAGCCATACCGCTTTGAAGCGTCCAGTCGACATTTAAGGTAACCGAACCCGCATTGGTATATTTTACGGCGTTGTTTAAAATATTTGTGAATATCTGTCTTACATGAACCTCATCGCCTCTTAAAACCTTGGGCAGTGTTTCATTTACATTGATATAAAGTTCGATATTCTTTTCTTTTAATTTAGCCCTTACAGGATCTGTAATGTCTTTTATGAGAACGCCGGGCTCATATTCGTTTTCCGCAGCATTCATCTTACCTGCTTCAATCTTGGAGAAATCAAGGATTTCTGTAATGATTGAAATAAGGATTAATGAAGCATTCTTGATACTGTAAGCGAGTTCTTCAATCTTTTCGCTCTTGTCTCTTTCGCGAAGAATCATTTCCGTCGAGCCCATTATGGCATTAACGGGAGTTCTGATTTCATGTGACATATTTGCAAGGAACATGGTCTTTGCCTGGTTGGCCTTTTCAGCCTGTTCCTTAACTTCAATAAGGTTTTTGTTGTATCTGTTCTCTTCTGTCTTGTCATAAAGCCAGAGGTGATAACCTTTTAACATCTTCTTATCATAAAAGGGTTTGACCGATACCTGGAATTCTCTCGCACCGATGGACAGAACTTTTTTGTTGTTTCGATACA
>JAEEGK010018283.1_pt1 | contig 15181 bp, 7 predicted proteins | sample 8958771 | NCBI WGS metagenome assembly JAEEGK01 (sample SAMN16246547, study PRJNA631951) | gut metagenome | biome: gut microbiome; feature: rumen; material: SC-attached | host: Bos | place: Iran: Karaj | collected 2018-10 | reverse complement strand
TTAATACTGATTATATGAATATTACATCACTTTCAGATTTAGGTTATGTTAAACTTGCTATTTTAATGAAAGGAAATTCTGTTGATAAAAATTAGTGCTATATTTGATGTTGAATGTAATTTAACTGAATATGAATAAACAAATATCAAATTTAAAAAAATATATTTTTTTCTTTTTTTTTTGAAATCATTTATTTGTAATATATGATTTTTTTTAATATTATTCTGAATTTAACCATTTTCCAAAATTCTGAATTCTTTTTTCTTCTTCTTCTTTACTTTCCTTTACCTTATTATAATCAGTAATCCCATCCCAATAAAAAACTTTAATAATTCTTCCATTATATTTTCTAGAATTAAAAAATTTAATACAATTTTCAGCAGCCTTGGGAGTTTCAAATTTAACTTTAACAATTCCATCAGGATTATTATCAAAAATTTCCCATTTAATAATTTTTCCACATTTTTCTTCGCAACCTTCAATAATATCATATTCAATATCTTTTTTTAAATTATCATCATTTTCAAAATCTGATAATTGAAACATATTTTGAAAAACAACAATTCTTAAACCTTTTTCTTGATCTTCTTCAGCCCAACCTAATTTTCTATCAATATCAGTTTTATTTTTAAATTTACTTAAATTATCTAATTTATAACTTTCTCTCTTAATATATTTATCTCCTTTTTGTTCAAAATAAGCTCTTTCTACTTTAATTGTATAACCAGGTTTAATTTCTGTTTCATTTAATAAATTTATTGCTAAATCTACACTTTCTGGTCTTAAAAAAGATATTAATGCATCTCCTTTCTTTTTTTTTGTTTCTTTATCTGTATAAATTTTTACTTTTAATTCATTTGTTTTAGGATCATTTCTTATAAATCCACATTTTGAAAAATATACTACTAATTCATTTTCAGTTATATCTAATGGTAAATTTGATATATATATATTTGAATCTATTTTTGGTTTATACCATTTTTCTTTTTTTTTAATTTTTTGCTTTTCTTTTTTTTTTCTATTATGCTCTTTTTTCTTTATTTCTTCTGGAGATAAAATTTTCTCTTTTTCCTCATGAACTCCTATTATTATATTATCTTTTGGTGTTCTTTCTCTTTTTTCTTTTAATAAGTTTTTTTCATCATTTTCTTCCATTTAAAAATTTAATTTAAATCTTTCTTTTTAAATTAAATATTTTATAAGATAATTAATCAGTATTGAAAGAAATACACATATGAATATTTTATATATTTTATTCTCATAATTTTAAATCGGAAAATCTTAAACAAGATTAAAAAATTAAAAGTTTCTTTATATTTAAAAAGTATTCATTATTAAATAATTTTTTTAGTTTATATTAATTTGTTAAACTGAAAATTAAATAATTGTAATGAGATAATATTTAATGAAAAAAAATAATAACATATTTAAAAATAAAATGATATATTTAAAGGATTTATTGATAGAAAAAAGTCATTTATGAAGTCAATAATATTTAATTATTATTATAATTTATTTTAATCATTTTCATATATAAAAATATATTAATTATTAAACCAATAATCCATATAATATAAAAATAAAAATTGTAACAAAATTATAATATTTCCTGATTAAAATTTCCAAATTTTAATAGTTTGATCTCCCGAATAAGAAGCAATATTTCCATTTTTTAATAGAGTTAACCCATAAATTCCATCATCATGAGCATATTTAACTGTTCTAATATATTCATAATTATCAATTCTAAAAATCCTAATATCACCATTTAATCCTCCAGTTAAAAAAACATTTTTTTTTTCAACAATACAAATACCACAACATTTACTTTGATTATTAATTTCTTGAACTATTTTTTTTTCAGAAAGTGAAATAACTTTCATAATATAATCAAATCCACCACCAACAATAATTTTATCATTATTTAATCTACAAAGAGCATTACTTTCACAACATTCAGCTTCTTTAATATAATTAATATATTCATAATTATTATTATTCCAAAATTTAGTTCCACTCCATTCAGAACTTAAAACTAATATATTTTTATCTTCTAATAATAATATTGATGTTATTATTCCTGAATGAGTTAATATTGTTGAACATTGATAATTATTATTATTATTCTTATTTGGTTCCCAAATTTTTACTGTTTCATCTGCTGAACATGATATTAAATTATTATTCTTTGAATTATATATTACTTTATATATATCATTATTATGTGCATTATATATTATTTTATCTTTTTGAAAATTTTCATTTATTTTCACCCATGTTATTATTCTTTTGTCTTTTGATGATGTTACAAAATTATTTTCATCTTTTATACTTATGTATAATATATTTTTATCATTTGTAATTACTTGATTTAAATTAAAATCTTGGTCCCAAAATTTTATTTTTTTATCATCTGAAACTGAAACTGAATTTCCTGAAGGAAAATTTGATATTACATTTATTGTATTTTCATGAGCATCTATTGATTTTATTAATGTCAAGTTTGAATTCTTTAATTGAACTTTTTGCTTGGTTTCTCTATATAAAAATTCCTCTAATAATATATTTATTCTTTCTTTTATTTGATTTATTGTTTCATCAAATGAAAATAAATGCTTTTGTTGATTTTTTATTTCTTCTTTTTGATTTTCCATTTCTTCTTTTCTTAAATTCTCCTTTTTTTCAAAAGCTTTTATTTTCTTTTTTAATTTCTTGTTTTCTTCTTTTAAATTTTCCATTTGATTTATTATTATTTCAATTACTTCTTCTGAAAGTTTTCCTTTTGGATATAATATTAATTCCATATTTGAAAATTCTGCTATATTACATAAAAATACAAGTTTTAAATTTTTAGCATTTTCTTCTATTTTTATTTTTTTTTGTTCTATTTGTTTACAAAATAAATTAATTATATCTTTTATTGTTCCTATAGAAGAAAATATTTTAAATGATTGTAATTCTTCAAGTTTATAATTATTATTATATATTTCATATGTATTTATTTTATTTATATTAATTGTTATCGAATCATTATCTTGATTTAAAATTAATTTCCAGTTATTAAATATTTTTTCAATTTTATTTTTTGAACTGGATTTAGACATTTTTATAATTATTAATTTATAATTTTGATAAAATTTAATATATTTCTTTCTTTTATTCTTTTTTCAAAATTTATTATGTTTAATTTAAATATTAATTTTTGTTGAATAAACATAAATTATGTCTTTAAATCATCATGAAAAATGGGATTTGAAGATAATTCTTATTAAGTAAAAATAATAGTATATATGAGTTTAATTTTAAGGGGAAGGAATATAAAAAATAAGAAAAACACATAAACGAGCATCAAATACATCAAAAAATAATAAGAATAAAATATATTATAAAGAATAGTATCCAAGAAGATAATTTGATTGAAAAAATAATAATAAAAATGTTTCTTATAAAAAATAAAAGGAAAAAAAAGAAAAAAAACAGTAACAATGAAAAAATTGGAAATAATTTCAATAATATAAACATTAAATTCTCAAGAAGAAATAAAATATAATAAAAAACCATTACAAACATTCATACAATTGTTTATTTTTAAATTTAAAATCACTGAATGGAAATAAAATAAAAGAAAACATTAATTTGCAAAATGAAGATAATTAATATATTATAATCTAAAAACTTTACTTGAATCAATATATAAAAAATAAACAATACATTAGATAGAGAAAAAGCAATTTTAGTTCAAAATAAAATTTATTATGATAGTGTATTGAATAATTTTACCAAAATAAAAAAAAAATAAATGTAAATAAAAAGAATAAATGTTCTGAATTAATATCACTTCTCGTAGATTAAGAGGAATAATATCAATTAGGAAATCTTTTATTATTGCTGATGTAAACAATTTTTGTCATGAGTATATAATTAAATAATGATAAAATAAAAAGATTTTTCTAAAAAATTTGATAAAGTCTGATAGATTATGAAGAATTCCATATAATACAGAAGGAGAAATTAATGAATTTAGAAAAAATATAGTTAAAAAATTGTTTGTTACATTTGGTATTGAAAAAGAAGATATTAGAATACTTATAATTCTAAAAAACATCCTTAAGTTATTTCAGGAAAAAAAGTGAAGATGAAATTCTTGCTTAATTTTTAAATAAATTTTAATATCATTTTTCAACTTTAAATACTAATAAATCAAGAGATGGAAAAATTACTCTTGATGAATTTAAATGGGAGAAAACAATATTATGATAAAAGATATAAAAGATATTAAATTATTTTTTTATTTGTGTTTTTTTTGTAATCTATTTTTTTTTATTTAATAGAAATTAATTTTTTAAATTTTTTTTTTCCTGATTTTTTATCCTACTATTATTTCTGGTTTTTCTTCTCTTTTTAATTTTGCTAATACAACATCAACACGTCTCATTATACAATTTATTTTAAATATTTTTAAACAGCAATTTTTATAAGGAGGTACAATACAATGTAAATGTAAATGTTTAACAGTATAAAAAGGAGGTATATGGAATCCCTGAATTATATCTTCTCTATTTACCTTATCATAGTTCTTGGTAATGTATTTAATACTCTCTTCTTTCATATGTTCAATTAATGATATAAATTTATATGTTAATGAATTAATATTTTTTATATGAATCTTGGGAATACATTGTAAATGTATATGGGCAATTGGATTTCTATCTTTAATAATTATAATTAAATCATCTTCATATAAAATTCTATTTCTATATTTAATGGGGATTTCACAAAAAACACATAAACTCATTTTTAAAAATAATAAAATAAAATTAAATCAAAAAATTTTAAAAAATTAAAAAACAGTTTTTCCTAAATAAAGTTGAACAGAATATCCTAAGAAAACTAATCCGAGAATAAAATTAAGAACATTTTCATGTAAATGCTTAATTAATTGTTTACCAAAGAAAACTCCTAAAAAAACACTACAAGCGAGAGCTAAAGAAGAACCTAAAAGTACACCCCACATTTCATAAACTCCACTCATAATCATAGCAGTGAATTGAGTTCTATCTCCACATTCAGAAATACACATAGAAGAAAAAATAGCCCAAAAAACAGTATTATCAATACCATCTTTTTTATCATCATTACTTTCATTTGTATTATTCTTATTTACTCCAAATGTATCTGTTGGACCAAATGAAATCATATGTTCATTTTTTGTTGTTGCTAATATATCTTCTTCTTTATCTAATAATGGAGTTTCATAATCATTTTCTTCTTTAATTTCTTCATCTTCTTTCTGATTCTCTGCTTGTAATATTTCTGCTTCAAAACTTTCTTGTCCTTGTTGAAAACTGTCTCCTATTAAAAATAATCCATAAAAAAAAAATATCATTAAACCGATGTAATCCAATAAATTTTGATATAACATTCTATCTATTCCAAAACCTAAAAATACTGCTATGAAATTCATAAATATTTCTGCAAGTAATGCTGATGTTAATATAGTTATTTGATTTGTTTTCATTTGAAGAATTATTAACATTATAAAAGTTTTATCACCTAATTCTGCTAATAATATTAATATAAATGCTTGAAGAGCTGAAAAAGCAAATGGAAGTTGAAATTTATTTTCTACAAATATTTCTTCTTGAGGAATGGTAGAATTCATTTTCAATAATAATTTAATTATTTTAAATAACCTTCATAATAATACATTTTAATAAAAAAAATTAATAGATTTTATTTAATATTATAATGAAATATTATTCAAATATTAATTTGAATATTAACCATTGATAAATATTTATAGATTCCAATAAAAAATTTTATTATTTATTCTTTTTTTCTTTTGATGTTTTTTTTCTTTATATTTTTTTATGAATATAAAAATTAAAATATATATAATGACATAATATTTAAATTAATTATCTATTTTTTAAATAAAAGATTCTTTGTTTTTTTAATTTTTTTAACTTTTCGAGGAGAAGAATTTGTGATTGTAAAAGGTCCTCTTTTCTGTTTTAAGAAAGAGGGTTCTTCATTTGGTTGAAATATTATTATTTTTGTATTTTCTCCTCCTACTTTTAATATATTATTTTTATCTTCTTTAATATTATATTTATTTTCAAAAATATTTTCTTTTAATTTGTCTTCTTCTTTCATTTTATTTATTTTTTCATTATTTTTTTTTTCATTTTGAAATAAATTATAATTTAATCTTACTCCCATAAATATTTCTTTTCCATTTAAATTTAGAAATTTAGGAATCATTATTTTAAAATTTTTATTTAAATTTTTAGAAATCTTTTTTAATTTATTATTTAATTCCTTAAATTTTTCTTCATATTTTATTTTTTCTTCTAAAGAGTTTCTTAACTATATTTCATTATTTCTTCTATTTACATTTTTTTGTGTTTTATCAACCATTATAAATTTAAAAATAATAATTAAACATTTATTTTATCTGTTCAATTTAAAATTATTAAATAATTAAATATTTATTTTTTCAACAGTTTTAACATAATCATCATGAATATCATTAGTTAAATCTTTTTGTTCTTTCATTAATTTTTTAATGTTATTTTCAATATTAGAATAAATTTCATTATTATTTTTAAAAGTACTTTCAAAAGCATTTATTCTTATATCTGAATTTAATTCTAATTCTTTATATTTTAATTCTAATCTTTTTAATTTTTTTTTTAAATCTTCATTTTCTTTTTCTAATTCTTCATTTCTATTTTTCATTTTTCCAATTTCATTTTGTAAAGCAAAATCATTTTCTTTCATTTTATCTTTTAAACCTTCATTTTGATTATATTCTTGAAGTAAGCTTTTTAATTCTTCATTTTCTTTTTCCAATTTTTCAATTTTTTCATTTAAAGATTTTATTTTATTTTGATAATAAATTTGAAGTTTTTGATTAGATTCTTCTTTATCATAATTACTTTTTAAATTTTTTTCATTTAATTCTTTATAAGAATTATTAAATTTATCATATTCATTTTTTAAAAGATTATATTCAGTATAATATTTATCTCTTTCAATTTTCATTGACACAAATTCTCCTTTTGTATTATTAATTTCTTCATTTTTTTCATTTAAAATTTTTTCAAAATTATCTCTCATTTCATTAAGATACTTTTCATACTCTTCACTCTTTTCTAAAGTATCTCTTGAATAATCATCTCTTAATTTATTTAATTGTTCATTTTGCGTTTTTATTCTCAATTTTAATTTTTCATTTTCAAGTTCAATTTGATTAATTTGATTCTTATATTTTTTAGTAATGTAATCTATTGATTTTGCTTTTTCTTCTGCAGTTTTTACAGTTAAATTTGAATCTTCAATTATTTTGGTTAAATGATCATTATCTGATTTTACTATTTCATTTTCTTGTTTTATATTTCTTATCTTTGAATTTAAATCATTTATTTTTTCATCTTTCATATTTATTTCTCTTCTTAAATTATCCACGTCATTTTTTAAATTCTTTAAGGAATTGTTTAAAGAATTTATTTCATTTTTTTTTCTTGTTAACATTTCATCCATTATTATATTAAAGTGATCTAATTCATTCTGTAATTTTAAATTGTCTTCTTGAAATGCTTTTGATTCTATTTTTGATTTATTATATTTTTTCTCCATTTCTAATTTCTCTGTTACTATTTCCTTTATTTTATTTTCTGCATATTCTTTATATGCTTCATTACTTTTTTTATTGTTTTTCTCTTTTTCATAATCTAACACAATTTGATTATATTGATTCTGTAATTTGTCATAATTTTCTTTTAAAATTTGGTTATTAGATAAAGCTTCTTCTTTCTCTTTATTAGTTTTTTCAATAATAGAAATCATTTGATTTTTATCAACAAAGGCATAATTAGACATTCTTAAACAAATTAAAAAAAAATCAAAAAATATAAAAAATCAAAAAAATTAAAATATTTAAAAAAAAATTTAAATATAAAAAATTACAATTTTTTCAATCCTAAAAATCCAAAAGCACCTTCAACTCCAGTATAAGAAATAGAAATTTTTGAATTTTGAGGAAGCATAATATAATCAATCATAGTTAATCCCGTAACATTACCAAAAGAATTTTTTCCAACACTTTTTAATCTTCCTCCAGAGCTTTGATGAATAACATAACTATTACTATTAATAGCACTAATAATAACTTCATCATTAACTAAAATTTGAATCGTAGGTTTCTTATCAGCATAGAAACCTAAATTTAATTCATATAAACCATTTTCATTAATAATAATATAAGTTTTATCTTTATTCCAAATAAAATTTTCAGGTGAAGTATTTATACTTTGAATTTCCCATGGAATTGAATATCCATTTTTTATTTTTCCACTTTGCCAAATCCATCTTCCTAAATAATTTTCACTACATAATGTTTCATTTATTATTGATTGATTATCCATTGCTTTTGAAAAATCTTCAATTGAATTTTTTTTTTCTAATTCATCATGAATTTCTTTTAATGCTTTATTTATTTCTTCTATTTCTACTTTATTTTTCAATATTTCATTTGTTTCTTTCATATTCGATTTTGTATCCATTTCTTCTTTAACATTGTCAAAACATTTATTAAATGATTTTATCACTGATTCAAATTTTTGAGAATCAATTTTATTTTTTAATTCATTATTTGTTTTCTCTAATAATAATTTTATTGATGATATTTCTTCTATAAATATTTCACTTTTATTTATTTTATCTTCTATAATATTATCAATTTCATTTTTTGATATTTTATTTTCTAATTCTTTAGAAAATATATTTTCAAAATCATCTAATCTTTTATTTATTTCACTTATCATATTACTATTCATTTCTTGTATTTCTTGAGATGATATTTTTTGATTCATATCATTTGTTATTTGAGATAAAATTTCATTCATTTTTGAAATATCTATTTTTTGAGAAATTTCATTTTTTAAATTTGAAAAATATTTATCATATGATAAATTTAAATCTGAAATTTCTTTATTTATCTCATTTAAAGTTTTATCCATTATTTCTTTTGTTTTCTCTTCTATATTATCTTTTTCATTTTCTTTTTTTTTATAATAATTTTGTATATTCTCTTTTTCATTATTTATTGAATTTAACATATTTTTATTGTCATTTTGTAATACAGTAAATTTTTCATTTAATTTATCTTCAAATTTTTTCCTATTTCCAATTACATCATTTTTAAATTCATTTATTGTTTCAAACATTTCATTTTTTAATTTATTTATTAAAGAATCTACTTTTTCCATATCAGCTTTTTTCGAAATTCCATTTTGAATTTTTTCAAAATTTCCTATTTCAACTTTATTATTTTCTAAATTATTAATAACAACATTTAAAGATTGAAATTGAGTTTTTATATTTTCAATTAATCTATCTAAATCATTATCAATATCATCAATTCTTTTATTTAATGTTGTTTTCATATCTTGAAAAGCATCTGAAATTAATTTAAAATCATTTATTTCTGCTTTGGAATTTATTATTTGATTAATAATATTATCTAAAGCTATTTTATCTACTTTTGAATCAATCATATTTTTTAAATTATCTGCTTGAACAATATCTAATTTTTCATTTATTTTATTTTTTAATGAATAAAAATCACTTCTATCTATTTTATTATTTAAAATAATTTCTATTTCATTCTTATTTACTTTATTTTGTAATGATTGTAAAACTGAATCTTTATTTGCTTTCTGATTTAAAGCATTTGAAACTTCAATTGAATTAGCTTTTTCTTCAATATTTTTTTTCATATTATTTAAATCTTTACTTAATGCAAAATTAGGAATTTTTTGCATAAAATTTTTTTGTAAATTATCAACTTTTAAATGTAAATCATTTATTTCATTGGAAAAAATTCTAGAATCTACTTTTTCATCTATTAAACATTTAACTTCATCAATAGAAGGTTTAGAATTTAAATAATAAACTAATTCACTTTTAGAAATTTTATCATTCATTAAATTTTTAGTATCATCAATATTAGTTTTATTATCAATAGAAGAAGATAAATCATTAATTGCTCTCATTACATCATTTGTGTTTGCCTTTAAATTTAAAACATTATTAAATTCATTTTTACTTATTTTAGATTGTAAAATGTTTTCACATTCTCTTAAAGCAATTCCTTGATTTCTCACTGTTTCACATAATGATTTGAAACATACTTTAATTATATCTTCTATATTTCTCCAATCATTTAAAGACTATTTTTATTAATTTTTTATTATTTATTTTTTTACACTTAATAAATTTTCAACTTGAAGTGGAAAATATGATTCTTCTCTATATCCTTCCATTTGATATGAATTTTGATATGATGATTTCATTTTAATTTAAATTGAAAAAAATATTATTTTTAAATATTATTATTTTGAAAAATTTTATAATAATTAAATATATTAATAAAATATCATATATTCATTAAATCATTTTCATCATCTCCACTTTCTAAATTTTCTGTAGTTGTAGCTTGAAAAGATAATTTTGGAATTTCTTCACAAGCATAAATACTTTTATTTTGATATAAATCAGGTCTTTTTCTACTATATTGAATATGTTCTAAAATTTCTATAATTTCATTATATAATTGATCCATTATCATTTCAGTAACTTCTACTTTTAATTGTGTTTCTTCCATTTCTAAATTTTTCCATTGATATTCATTTTCATCTAATTCATTATGAATGGTTTTTAAAAATCTTCTTTCTCTTTCAACATTTAATTGTTCTCCAGATAAAAAATCATAATTTTCACTAATTAAACCAATTCTATTATGTAATAAATATAATAAATTTTTAGTGATATGATCACATAATTTTTTAGGATCATTTTTATCATATTTAAAAATAATTTCATGTGTTCTACTACTCCAAGGAAGAGGATTACCACTTTCACTATATAATCTTTCTTTATTAATTAATTCTATTGTTGTATCAATTAAACAATTATTTAACATATTATCATAAAAATTATCTGAAGCAATATTATCTTCATGTCTTATTTTTATATTTATTGGCTCAAATTCTTTTAATATTTTTTCTTTATTTATTATATTACTTATTTCCTTCTTTAAATATAATCTTTTATAATTATCTCTTAACATTTCTGCATCTTGTAATGATAAAGATGTCATTAAACCTTTTGCATAATTTTTCATTGGAGTTGAAATATTTTCATAAATTTCATTATATTTTTCTTTAATTTCTCTTCTTATTAAAATTATTAATTTTGGAGCTATTTTATTATAATATAATTTAAATGAATTTTCTTTTTTTTGTTCTTTCATAGTTTTATTGAAAATAGAATAAGCAGAGTAACTAGACATTAAAGAATCATTTAAAGCTTGTAAACTATTATCTTTTAAAGATAAATTTGATAAATTTAATAATGGATTTTCTTTTATTGAAATATCTTTTGAAGGAGATTCTTTTGAATTTGATAAACTTCCACTTTGACTTAAATTTATTTGAAGATTTGAAAATGGATCATATTTATATTTTCTTTTTGGAATTAATTTTACATTATCTGATTTTATTTCTGAGTTTAATATATTATTTATTATTTCTTCTGTTATATTATTTATTTCATTATTTTCAAAATTAAAATTGATTTTTTTTTCATCATTTTTATTATTATTATTACTTAATGATTTTTCCTTTTCTTCTTCTTCATTTTTTTGAGGACTATTACTTAAATTATTTCTTGATTTATCATTTTGTTTTGTTTCATTTTTTATTATTGAAATAATATTTTCTTCTTCTTTTTCAACGTCAGAAACATCTTCAAATCCACCATATTCCTCTTCAATATTTATTTTATTTCCTTTTTTATTATTTTCTTTCTTATCATCATTATCTTTTTTTTTATTTTCATTTTCTTTTAATTGTTTATTAATATCATTAGGTTTAGAATTAGTTATTGAATATTCCCATTCTATTTGATTACCATCTTTCTCAGCTGAAATATCAGGATCGCTTAATGAATTAAATTGTTTATTTGGAATTTCAATTATTTCTGGTTTATTTGTTTCTGGTTTATTTTTATTTATTTCTTTTTTTTTCTCTTCTTCATTTTTGTCTTTCTTTTCACTTTTTATTTCTTTTGAATCATCTTCTTCATTATCATTTTTTATATAATTTCCTAGATTAATACTATTATCTTTTATATCTTTGTAATTTTCTGGGAAGTCAATTTCTTCCTTATTATTTGTTTCATTTTTACTTTTTTCATTTGTTGAATTTTTTTCTTTTATTTCTAATTCTTTTTTAAGTTCATCTTCTTTATTTTCTATTTTCATTTTTTCTTCCTTTGTTAAAATAGAAGGAATTTCTTTTAAATCTTCGAAATTATTTTTATCAATATTTTCAGGTTTTAAATTATTTTTTATTTCTTCAATTTTCTCTTTTAAAGTTTTTTCATTTTTATCATCATTTAAACTATTATTACTATAATTTTCTTTAGATTCATTTAAACTTTTATTTAAGCTTTTCTGACTAATAGATTTCTTAATAGAATTATCATTTGATAATTCAGATATACTTTTACTAATATTTAAACCTGGTTTCATTTTACAAATTTCTTGTAAACTTTTAGAACTTTTATTAGAAGAAGTTTTCATTTTTTTTTCTTCATAATCATCATTATAAGGATAATCATCTAAATTTAATTCTTCTCTTTTTTCAATTAACAATAATTGCAATTGATGTAATCTATCATTATCAACACTATTAGGTTCAACTGTATAAGAACTTTTATTTGAACTATCTAAAGATTCATAAAGAAAACTATTCATTTTTAAAGGATTATATTTCATTTTATTTAAGTTTTTATTTTTAAAAGAAGATTGAGATGAACTTGTTTCTTCTCTTATAATATTATTATTAATGTCAAAAGGTGCTTTTGCACTATAATCTCTTTTTTTTTTATTTGGAATATTAATACAATTATTATAAAATAAATTAAATGCTTCTTTTAATTTTGGTTTCATTGTTAATTTCATTATTCTAGTAAATATTAATCTGAATGCTAATGCCTCTTCTGAATTATCTACTTCTTGAGAAAAATTAAATATTTTTTCAAGAACTTTAAATTTAAATAATCTACTTAAAATTTCAGTAAAAAATTCTATTTTTTTCCTTGTGAAAAAACAGTTAAGAAAATAAAGAAATATTCTTTTTATAAAAGGTTTAAATAATTGAAAAAAAGCTAAATAATAAGTTTTATAATTCGAATATTCTTCTATTTTTCTAAAAGGATAATGTTTAATAATAGCAATAAAAAAAGTTATTCCAATTGTAAATCTTTGAGTTATTATTTCATTAATATAAATTTCAAATAAATTATAAAATACTTTTCTTTGAATTATTAATCTTAGAATATCAACTAAATTGAAAATTGAACTTGGATCAATTTTTGTTATTTTCTTTTCGTTTGAATTTTGTAAAGGTAAATTTTTTTCTTGAGTATCAATATTATTTTCACTTTCACTTTCTATATTTTTATTATCATTATTTATTCTTTTATTTGAATTTGAAATAATATTCTTTTCTTTAATTTGATTAATTAAATTTTGATTTTTTGAAATAGTTCCATTAACTTTTTCTTTTAATACATGTAAAGAATTATTATTTTCATCAGTATTTAATCTAGAACTTTCCTTTTCAATAATTTTCTTAATTTTTTCTTTGTTAATAGAATGATTACTAATATTATCAATATCAATTTTATATAAACCACCATTTACTAATAATTGTTGACTTTCTAATATATTTAAATAATAATCATTTGGTTCTATTACTGTTGAATTACTATGTGATTCATTTCCTACATAATATTCATTTTTTATTCTTTTTCTTCTTTTACTTATTTTTGGCTTTGATTCATTTTTTTCTTTTGTTGATAAACTAAATAAATTTTTAAATATTATAAATAATTTCTTATTTTTTTCTATATCTTCTTCTTCTGTTTTTTTCCTTAATTTTTCTTTTTGTTTCTTAGTAAAATCTCTTAATTCTTCTTCTGAACGAATGTTTTTATGATGTGTATATAAAAAATCATTTTCTGTTTCTTCATTTGTTTTTAAATCTAATTCTTTTTTATTTTTTTCATTTGAAGAAGTTCTAAAATAATTTTCCTCATTTTTTTTCTTATTATTCGAAAAATTACTTTTTGATATTGAAGATCTTTTACTATAATTTTTTTTTCTTTCCTCATTTATTTTTCTCAAAAATTCAAATTGATCAATTTTAGGTTTAAAAATTTTTTTTTCAGTTTCTTTTTCAAGAAAATAATTATTATATTGATTTGGAATAATTTTATTATTTTTAATAATAACATTATTATTAGAACTTTGAGAATTTAAATTATTTTCTTCTTCAATTTTATCTTCTTCAAAATTATTATTTTCATTTTCTTTTCTTTCTTCATCTTGAGTATTATCTAAACTATCAACATTAATTTCAATTCCATTATCTTCTAAAATTTTTTGTTTTTTTTCATTCATTTCTTCTTCAACAGTTAATTTTTTTTCTAATTGAATTTCTCTTATATAACTTGCAACTGCATTTTCTATTAATTGATTCATATATTTTTTTTTTTCTTCTTCGAAAAATTCATTTTCTTCTTTTTTTTCATTTTTTTTTTCTTTTTTCTCTTTTTTTGAATTTTCCTTTGTTTTCTTAATTGACTTTTTCATACTTTTATTATTTGAACTTGTGCTTTTTGGAGGAGGAGAAAAATAATTATTTCTCATAATTTTTTTTTTATTATTATTTTCTTTTTTTTTTCTAATACTTTTCATACTTTGAGAACAATTAGTTTTAATAATACTTTTCGAGTTAGAAGAAGAAAGAACTTTACTTTTATTTTCTTTATTAGTATTTTCAGTATTAAATTTTTCTAATTTTTTCTTTAATCCACCATCAGTAACATATTCTCCTGATTTAAGTAAACCAAATTTAATTTCAGGTTTATAATGAGCTCTTGGAGTTTTTTTATATATTATTATTGGTGATGTTCCATTTGTATTTAATTGTTTTATATTTGTTGTTTTTATAAATATATTTATTTTCTTATTTGGAGTTGAATTTACTCTTGAAATACAATCTCTTGATGATAAACTCTTCGGAATATATCTATAACTTATTGGAAG
>JAEEGK010018280.1_pt1 | contig 15183 bp, 10 predicted proteins | sample 8958771 | NCBI WGS metagenome assembly JAEEGK01 (sample SAMN16246547, study PRJNA631951) | gut metagenome | biome: gut microbiome; feature: rumen; material: SC-attached | host: Bos | place: Iran: Karaj | collected 2018-10 | reverse complement strand
TACGACATAAAACTTTTAAAATAAAAAATGAAGAAATTTCTACTTATCTTTGCCTTGTTGTTAGGATATTTTAATGCCGTACCGCAAAAAGTCGGCTTGGTTTTGAGCGGCGGCGGCGCAAAAGGGCTTGCACATATCGGAGTTTTAAAGGCTTTTGAAGAAAACGGCATACCAATAGACTATATTACTGGAACTTCAATGGGCTCAATCATCGGAGCATTATACGCCTCCGGATATACAACCGACGAAATGACCGAACTTTTCACCTCGGACAAATTCAAGACATGGCTCAGCGGCACAACAGCAGAGAATCTTCGCTTTTTCTACAAAAACGAAGACCCAACCGCTGTTTGGCTGAATCTTAGAATGAACGTGGATTCTGTTCTAAAAATATACTTGCCAACCAATATCATTTCGTCTTATCAGATGGACTTTGCCTTTGAGGAAATCATGGGAAAATCCGCGGCAGCAGCAAGATATAATTTCGACTCGCTTATGGTGCCATTTAGGTGCGTAGCCTCTGACGTCTACAAAAAGAAACCCGTTATTTTCAAAAACGGACATCTAAGCACTGCTGTACGCTCGTCGATGGCCATACCGCTGTATTTTAAGCCAATGATTTATCAGGGTAGCCTGCTTTTTGACGGCGGAATCTACGACAACTGTCCTATTGACGTTATGGAAAACGATTTTGACCCTGACATTATAATCGGCGTTCAGGTTTCCACCAACAATGAAAAACCCAAAGAAGACGACCTTATGAGTCAGATTGAAAACATGGTAATGGACCCAAGCAACTACACGATACCAAAGGAAAAAGGCATCATGCTGATTCCTGACGTATTGAACCACAGCACGTTGGATTTTTCGCCGGTAGACGACCTCATAAAACGCGGCTACGACGAGGCTATATCAAAGATGGACTCGTTGAAATACCTTATTCAAAAGCGCGTTACAAAAGAACAGATGGCAGAAAAACGCCGCAAATTCAAAGAGAGACTTCCTGAAATGGTGTTTGACGACGTAGTAATCAACGGTCTGAAACATTCTCACGCAAAATACATTGTCGCCTCTTTCAGAAATTTCAAAAACGACACTATCGGTATTGACAACATGAGAAAAGAGTTTTACAAAGTTGCCGCCGACAAGACATTGGACAGAATTTATCCGACAACAACCTACGACGAAAACACCGGCAATTACAGTCTCAACATGGAACTCACAAAAAGCAAATCCATAAGCGCGAAAATAGGCGGCAATATTTCAACAGCCGCAAACTGCGAGGGTTTTGTCGGCGCGGAATATCTGTATTGTGCTTATATTCCGATAGAAACCTCAGTCAACGGCTATTTCGGACGTTTTTACACCTCAGGTATGGCGAAAATGAAAGCGTATTTTCCTGACCCTATTTTCTCCGTTGAAACCGCCGTGCAACTAAACCGTTATAATTACATGGAGGCAGACCCAGACGTATTTTTTGTTGACACGCGCAGTCCCGTGTCAATAAAACACGACATGGAATATTACGTAAACTTGATTGCACCAGTTTCCATGGCTGGAAAAATCACACTCGGACTTTCAACCGGAAGTTTTTCGGAGCAATATTATATGTCGCCGTCATACAAATCTTCTGACAAACTTGACAAAACGCAACTCGGATATTTTGGTACACATATTACTTTTCAATACCAAACCCTCAATCATATCACGATGCCGGGCAAAGGAATAAATTTTCTATTAAAAACAAAGTACACCAAAGCAAAGGAAAAGTTTTTGCCGGGTTCGGATTTTACGGGCGACAAAAAAGACCTGAAAACCATAAACAGAAATTTCTACGAGATTTACGCTTTTTATGAAAACTATAATTTGCGCACTCAAAACGGCAAAATAGGTTTTCCGTTTTCGGCAGAATTGAATTTGAGCAAACACGACAGCCTTATGAATTCTATGGCTACGCTTCTTTCCACAAATGCCTACCGTCCGACAGACTACACAAAAACCATGCTGTTTGAGGATTACAGAGCATTGAAATACATCGGAGCAAGTTTGGGCGTAATGTACTATTTCTCAGACGATTTCACGTTCAGGCTTTCGGGCTTTGCGTTTGTGCCGTATCAAAAGGATTTTCTTACTGTCAACGAACAAGGCAACCGCTTTGAACTTATAAGAAAAGGCGATTTTGACGGTTTTAAATACTTTTTCAACGCGGCATTGTCATACCAGACTTTTATCGGACCGATAGCCTTTACGGCGCGTTACGAGCCAAAAGGCAAAAGCAATTTCTACTTTATGTTCAATATCGGTTTTATGCTGTACAACAAGAGTTGGTGGGATAGAAATTAAACTAAATTAGATGAAATTTATCCAAAATTTCATCTTTATAATCTTCAACAATTTTTAGCGTATTGCCTTCACATTCCACGATATTGTCGCCGATTTCGTCAAAGAATTTTTCGTTAAGATTGTCGGCAACAATTGTCGGCATTAGGTGATGCTCTTTAATTAAATTGTCGGGATTGTCGCCTTTTAAAAGCATAACAAGAATCTTGGTTTCAATGTCTAAGACTTTTTCTTGTTGCGGCGTTTCTTCTATAACGGTCTTATTTTCAGAACTTTCAAAAATTTCATCTTCCGTCAAAAGGCTATCGCGAGTTTGCGCGGCGTTTTGACGGATATTTTCAAGACTTTCTAAATTGATGTCAACTTTTGGGCGCAGAGCCTCCTCTTTTTTGCGTTTGTCGTCTTCGATAACGGCATTGATGTACGGCAAAAACCAAACATCAGTAGGATTCTCTTTTAAATATCTTCCCGTCTTAAAATAACGTCTCAGCCGGGCCTCTATCAGATGCAAAATCCCTGATAACAGTTTAGTATCAAAACGGTTATAGTTGTAGCATTGTAAATGCCATTGTCCGTTGTGATATAAAAATTTACGAATTTCATTAACCCCGTATATGTTTTCCTGCTGATTTTTGGAATAGTAGACAGCGTTTGAAAACGGTTGCCAGATATACGAATCCATACCGCCAAAACATTTTTTCATCAGACCGCCGTCTTCTGAAAAATTCTCTACCGCATAACGCCAAATTTCCGCCGCCAAATTTAGACCTTCGTCCGGCAGTTTGAAAGCCGTTTTTTTATCCGCTAAGGCAAAAAGCGCATCAAGAAGTAACGAATCAGGATATTTTTCGGGGTGCGCTAATACCAAAAGAGTACGGTCCATGGTGAAAAAATCCTTGTAATATTTCGTTAATTCACTAACAGACAAGGCGTTAACAATAATAAAATCAGGAATCCAACGGCTAATATTCCGCTGAATGTGCAAAGAATTATAACTTATATTTACAACTTCGTTATAGATTTCCTGCAATTTTTTCAAACCCTCTTCTGCTGACTTTGTGCCGATACCGTTCAAGAGTTCATAAATATAGATGTATATAAACGAATCTGAGGTTTTCTCAAATATGCCTTTGCGAATTTTTGTGCGCCACGAGAAATATCCGCGCAACTGTTTGACATTCAAGTCATGATAAGTGGTGTAATATTGTTTGTTGACCTCGCCGTTCCAAAGAAAATCGTCTTCGTAATCCTCCATAAATTTGCCCTGACAGAAAAAATTTTCAGCACGTTTTTCGGGTGTCGCAGCACCGTAAGAATATAGTTGCTGCATTTTACGGATTTTTTCAGGGATTGAACTATCGGAAAGTAAGTTAGCGGAAAAAAGCGGCGTATCTTTATAATTACTTGTAGAGGTAGGTACATCGTCAAACGTAAAAGTAAAACTTCCCGCCTGACTCTCCCTATCAACAGCGTACTTGAAAAGCATTTTAACTATTTCTTTGTCGGTATGGGAATCGAATTTTATTCCTACCCAATCTTCACCCTTCATACGGAAAGGTTTGTAAATGAAATTATAGCCGCTCAGGTAGAAGTCCATTTTTCCGCATTTTAAATCACAGACTTCGATAATTTCACCGGACTCTCTGTCCCATTGCCGCATAAGGAGAGCAAGTCTGCCGCCTGTTGTTATGTGGCAGAGTTCTGATACTTCGGGCAAGCCGGTTTGTTTGTGCCGCTCTTTTATGCCGAAATATTGTTCCGCGTATTTTGTTAAATCCGATAAGGTCATGGCGCAAAATTAATATTTTTTTGTCAGCGTTACAAGTTGTGGCTTAAATTTTCCCATTTTTTTTGTTACCCTTGCAAAGAATCAAAATTGAACTTTGCGGTAGTTCAAACTGAGTTTGTTTGTAAAATCGGCATCGAGTTTTCGTTCGTATTGACTCTGATAAATCTTGCTTTGGGCAAAAGTTATAACGCTAAAAAGTGTCAAAAAAATTAAAAATAGAGTTTTCGATTAAATATATATATAACTAAACTTTCGCCCCGTTACAAAATAATCCTTATCCTCGAAGATATGAAAAAATCTATTGACGAAATAAAAATTATAATGTCCTTTGAAGAAACCTCATATTACAGCGCAAAATCAAGAATCAACGGGGCGAAAAAATAATTGTAAAAGCGGAAAACTTTTGTTACCTTTGCGAAGAATCAAAATTGAAAGTTATGAGCAGATTTTTAGACTACGGAAATTCGGATTTTAAGCGCATAAAAAACAGCAATTTCGTTGATAAATCTGGGTTAATCAATGTGTTAAATGATAAAATTGACACCGAAAAAAGTTTTATGTGCATTTCACGTCCGCGGCGGTTTGGAAAATCCGTTGCGGCAAAGATGATTTATGCTTATTACGACCGCTCATGCGATTCAAGAGAATTGTTTAAAGGCTTGGAAATCACCAAATCACCCGATTTTGAAAAGCATTTAAACAAATATCCGACGATTTATTTGGATTGGAATTTTTTTGTTTCAAAAGATAAAAATACCGTAGTAAAAGAGGCTCAAAAAACAATAATTCAAGATTTAAAAGAGTCGTATCCTTTTTTGGAGGAAACTGACAATTTGATGTTTGCGTTAACAGAAATCAACAGTAAAACCGGCGACCGTTTTGTTTTTATCATTGACGAATGGGATATGCTTGTAAGAGACGTTAACGAAGAGGTTCAGAAAGAGTACGTTAATTTGTTGAGGTCGCTATTTAAATCGAACACTGCCAACAAGATTTTTCTGTTGGTTTACATGACTGGAATTTTGCCGATTATCAAAACCGAAACGCAGTCAGCATTGAATAATTTTGACGAACTGAGTATAATAGATCCTGCACAAACCGCTAAGTATTATGGTTTTACCGAAAATGAAGTTAAACAAATATGCGAAAAATTCCAAATGGATTTTCCCCTTATGGAACACGCTTACGACGGATATATTTTCGGTAGTGAAAAATCCATGTTTAATCCAAATTCGGTAATGCTTGCAGTAGAAAAACGTAACTACAATAGCCATTGGTCTAAATCTGCATCTTTCACAACGATAGAGCATTACATCGAAATTGATCACGATAATGTGCAACAAAAAATCATCAAAATGCTTAACGGTGAAAGTGTTACGGTGGAGGTTACAAGTTTTCGCAACGATATGAAAAACATCGACAATTCAGACGATGTTCTAACGCTTTTGGCACATCTCGGCTATTTGTCTTACAATCCCGAAGATTGTACTGTTAGAATACCGAATACCGAAGTTGCCGGAGAGTTCCGTCTTTCAATCGGGCGTGCCGGGTGGGGCGAGGTTTCTGCTGCTCTGACTGATTCTTTGACGCTGATTAACAGAACGATAGCGATGGATGCGGATTATATTTCAGAGGCTTTCGATAAATATCGTTTTGAATCCTCGTCAATCATCAAATACAAAGACGAAAATTCGATGGCGTGCGCGATAACTATTGCATATTATGCAGCAAAACGTTACTACAAAATTTACCGTGAACAACCTGCCGGAAAAGGTTTTGCTGATATGGTTTTCGTTCCGCTTCATAATTCAACGCGTCCGGCGATTGTTATCGAACTAAAACACAACAAATCAGCACAAGGCGCAATCGATCAAATCAAAAACAAAAATTATCCGTCGGCACTGAAAGGCATTTCGCAACGGATAATTCTTGTCGGAATTAATTGGAGCAAACGTAAGGCAAAACACGACGTTAAAATCGAAGTGGTGGAGCCGTGATAAGTTTTACATCCTTTCTTTTTCGTCGTTTCCTGCACCGGTGCCTTTGTATTTGGATTTTGCCGGATTGAAACGGTATTGAATCTGCAAATAAAATTCCCGCGTGTCGTATGTGTCATAAATATTCATATAACCCATTTTCGACAAGGATTTTATATCGCGGCGGGTGTCGCCCGTAATGTCTGAAACGCCAGCCTCAACATTCAGCGCACCGTCCAAAAACGATTTTGAAACGCAAAAATCCAATACAAAGTAGTTTGAGCGGAAATAATTGGACTCACAATGCCCTTTGCCATAAAAATTTACGTCCAAATCAAACGTCCAGCCGCTTTCAAAATCAAAACAGTTGTCAAGTTCTGCCGTCAGACACGGTTTGTTGAGTTTTTCTGTAACTGATTGGGACTCAACCTCAAAACGCTGCTTTCTGAACGTCAAATCAAACTGCGGCGTGTAAAATCCGAACTCCGGCGCGGCAGAAAAATTCAACGCCAAACCCTGAACATGCCTGTTATAGTTGACAGGTCGGCTAATATGAACCTCTGGATTGTCGTAATCAACTGTGCCGTAATACATTATGTAATTTTTAACATCGCGGTACGAGGCGGAAAACTGCAAAAATTTCCACGAAACAAGATACGTAAAATCGCTGATTTCGCGCGGCAAAAGTGCTGAATTTCCAGATTCAATAAAATAACGGCTGCCATACATATACGAATTTCTCAGCATAAAATACGACGGACGTTTGGTCTTTTTCGTATATGAAAGGTTCATTTCAAAGTCGCCCGGCGAAAAACTAAGCGATGCCGACGGAAACCAACTGCTGTATTTTCTTGACGTTTCTTCGTCCAAAACTTCGCCGTTAAAATATTTAAAATCAACATCTTCATAACGCAAGCCCGCTTTTACGCTCCATTTGTCGGAAAACTTGTAACCATACTGCAAAAATGCCGCTGTGGTAGTCTGACGGCTGCGGCTCTCAACCGTCGGAACAAATTCTTCTGCTCTGCTTTTGAAATTGTCGCGGTAGTCAGAAAAAATGTTTTCGCCGCCGAAATTAATTTTTCCGCCAAAAAGTTTATGACCCAAAACGAGTTTTTCCGCAAACATTTTACTGTCAACTTTGTCGGACGTTGAAAATTCTCTGTCGTCCTGAAAATCAGCATTTTCGGTATTCATAGTGTTTTTGTCAACAAAATTTGTAAAAATATCAGCATTGAAATCAACCGAAAAACCGCCGACATTTCCGTTGTAATAGGCGTTGAGGGAATGTGAAAAATCCTTGTCGCATTTTGCGCGGCTGCCTTCCGCAATTTCGTCAACAAATTCTCCGTTTTTATACGCCATGAGACTGCCAAGAGCGGTTTGGTCGTCTTTGGAATCATCGTTGAACTGGTATTTAATTCCGGCAAAATTCTGCGCATTGAACTGATAATTGACACCGCCCGAATAACGCATACTACATTGCTTATAATCAACACTTTCCGACTGTTTTGTTTCCCACAGAGCATCGGTTTGTCTGAGGTCATAAGTCTCTGACTGCAAAAATGATTTGGTGTCGTAACAAAACACACCGCCGAAAACGTCCAAATTTCCACGCCGATAATTAAAATTTAGTTTCGTGATATAATCACTGTATTCGCATATCGAGTACAGACCGAGAGCATCAAAACTGAAACCGTCGCCGACGGGCTTCAAAGTATAAATTTTGATGACGGATTCTACTTCCGCGCCGTATTCCGCGCCGGGATTGTTGATTACTTCAACGTATTTCACATTTTTAGGGTCAAGGTTCTTTAACTCGTTGTCGTCACGCACTTTTACGTTGTTGATGTAAATTTCGGGCGTTCCTTTACCAAAAACTTCTATGCCGTCTTTTGTGAGCGTAACGCCGGGCAGTTTGGCGAGCATTTTGTCGCCGCTCAACGTCTTGGTTAGCAGCGTGTTTTGAACGTCCGTTACCATTGCGCCGTCTTTTATCCTCGTTTTTGGCAAACCGGCTGAAACTGTGATTTCTTGAAGTTCCAAATCCGAATTTTTCAAAACGATTTTTTCAAAAGAGTCATTGACACTTAAAATTTTCGTTTCGTAACCAAGACACGACACGCTTAAAAATTTTGCGTTCTGACTTTTTTCAACGGAAAATTTTCCGTTTTCGTCGGTGATTGTGCCGCTAAGAAAAACCGAGTCAGCCGACATCAAAACCACATTAGCAAAAATAACGGGCGAATTGTTTTCAGAAAAAACGCCGCCCGTTATCGTCTGGGCAAAAGATGCTGCACTCAAAAATGCAACCAAAATTGTTAATAAAAATCTTTTCATTTCGTTTGTGCGTTTTTTAATTTTTTACGCTGCAAAATTATGTCTGAGAAATTTCCCGCGCAATAGCCGTTGCTGACCCAAAAAAGTCAAGTTATTGAAAATAACCATGTTGCAATTTTGCAACACTTCGTTTTGCAACAAAAATCAGGTGTTGAAGGCTTGCAACAACGGTAAAAAATCTGTATTTTTGCGCCGTCAAAAAAACTGTTTTTAACATGAAATTTATAAAACTTCTGATAGTTTTGGCAGCGTTTTTTACGGCGTGCGAACACAAACCCGAACCGAATGTGTATTTGGTTTCGTCATACGATTTGCTGAAAAAAGGCGATTTGGACACAGCGAAACTTCTTGTTGAAAAGGCGGAGCGCAAGAGTGAGGCTGACGACGCGCTTTATTATTTGGTACGCGGTGCGGTTGCGGCGGCAACCTTGGAAAGGTCTTACCGTGATTTTGACGGCGCAGAAAAATGTATTAGTTTTTTTGAGGGCGATGACGAAAAATCTGCGTGGGCGCATTTCATAAAAGGCGAACTTATGTACAATTCTAACCGTTGGGAAGAGGCGGCGGTTGAGTGGCGGACGGCGGAAAAACTCGCTGCAAAAACCTCCTGCGACGAACTTAAATTCCACGTTTACTTGAAGTTGGTATATTTGAACTTAAATTCAGGCAATTTTGACGGCATTGAATTTTGGTTGGAACAGATGCAGAAACACGTCGTTACAAATTTTGACAAGTCTGAATTTTATTATCAAAAATGTTTCATTCCGGATATGCCGACAGACAGTGTCAGGTTTTATGCCGAAAAAGCGGTCGAATACGCAGAAAAATCGCCGAAATTCTACGCCGGTATTTACAAATATTACAAATTGGCGGAGGTGGTAATGGACAAAGACGATTCTTTGTCTGAAAGCCTGATAATCAAGTCGTTTGATAACGGCGTACATTTTCAGGGGTATTCGATTTTGGGACAGATTTACCTCAGGCGCGGCGACATAAAAAAGGCGGAGGAGTATTTTTCAAAATCTACTGACGGCGTTTACTGGGTTGACAACGAAATCAAAATCAACAGACTTTTGGGCGAGTTTTATGCCGGTAAAAACGATTACAAAACGGCATACGGACACGCGCTTTTGAGTTCGGCTGCCAAGGACACAATGATTGCATTTTATCAGAACAGCGGCGTAAAAACGACGCAGACAAAATTTGCCGACGAAATCGAAAACCTCAAATTAAAATCCGCTTTTGAGAAGAAGATTTTTCTGACAATATCTGTTTCGGCAGTGATTTTGGCTGTTTTGGTTTTGACGGTGGTTTTTCAGAAGTTAAAACTTTCGGAACGTTCGCGCAAAATTTTTGAGGCTCAGCAGACGATAAACGGTTACAATCAGAAAATCAAAGATTTACAAAACACGAGTCAAGACAAAGACGATTCAGAGATAAAATTTTTGCAGCAAAAAGTCCAAGCCTTGGAGCAGAAATTTTCAGACGTTTATGTCCGTGGCAAAGAACTTTATTCACAGATACTCAGCGACAAAAAAATCGGACGCTGGTCAAAAGAGGATTACAAAAATTTCATTGACTATTATCAAAGTGTTGATTTTCTGTTTGTTTACGGTTTTGAGACGGATTATGTAAGTCTCACCGACCGTCAGAAAATTTTTCTGATTCTTCTGCATATCGGCAAAACAAAAGAGCAGGTTATGCAGATAATGACGATTGAGGACGTAACTTTCAGGTCGATGAAATCAAGATGCGAGGGACAGAAAAAATAATTGTAAATAAGGGCTTGGAAATAAGGCATTTCGCGACAGATAATTCTTGTTGGAATCAATTGGAGCAAGCGAAAAGCAAAACACGACGTTAAAATCGAAGTGGTGGAAGGTTAAAGTTAGCACCGTCCATTGACAAACAAATTATTGAGCCACTGTCCAATAATTTGTTTGACAAAACAAACCGCCTTGAAAGAGCCGTCAAATTATCCGAAACTTACACCGCGTTATAAAATAATCCTCGTTCTTGAAGATATGGGAAAAACGGTCGAAGAAATCAAATTGATAATATCATTTGAGGCAACCTCGTATTTCAGCGCAAAATCAAGGATAAATTCGGCAAAAAAATAAATTTTTGCTATTATAGAAAAAAAACGGGACGTTGCACTGCAACGCCCCGACATTTACAAAAAAATTTTATCTGTAATTCTCCAAATCTTCAACTTTTCCGTTGTCGATGTAGGTCTTGCGCTGAGCGTTGTCGGCTACTGCAAGTTTGAAGAATGTGTTAGCGGGTTTTTCATATTGTTCGCCGCGCAAAGAGTCGGTGAAAAGCAAGTACGAAATCACTATGTTGCCAGCCATTTCTACCAAGTTGCGAGCCTGAAAATCAAGATACTCCTGATTTTTCAACTCCGTAACCTTTGCAACTGCCGCCTTGAAATCTTCTGTCATTTCCAACAGTTTCGCTTTCTGAGCCGCAAATTTCTCAACGCCTTCAAGCATTTTGTCGTATTCTGCCATGCGCTCTGCAAAAATGCCCGTCGTAACGCCTTTTATCGCCGCAACTACCTGCAACTGTGATGTTCCTTCGTAAATCGTCGTGATTCTCGCGTCACGAACCATTCTTTCAACGGGGAAATCTTTCATGTAACCTGAACCGCCGTGAATCTGCAAAGCGTCATAACATACTGAATTACACCATTCTGACGAGAACAGTTTCAAAAGCGGCGTGAAAGCGTCAGCCATTTTTGAAAAATATTTCAAGTCGTTGCGTAATTCTTTGGGAAGTGTGCCTTTGTTCTTTCTTTCGGTCAAAAGTTTCGACATATCAACAAATCTCGCTGTTTCATAAAGCAACGAACGCATACCTTTTATTTTAGCATTCATATTGCCAAGCAACTGATAAACAGCCGGGAAATTGATAATCGCTTTCTTGAACTGCTCACGCTCACCGGCATATTTCAATGCTTCACGATATGCAGCCTCTGCAATACCAACTGACTGTCCGCCAACGCCTAAACGTGCGCCGTACATAAGCGACATCACATATTTTATAAGTCCGAGTTTCTCCTCGCCGACAAGTTTTGCCGGAGCGTCCTTGTAAACCATTTCGCAAGTCGGAGAACCGTGAATACCAAGTTTATTTTCTACTCTGCGGACAATTTCGCAATGTTTGTCCTTGTCATAAACAAAAAGTGAAAGACCACGTCCGTCGGTTGTGCCTTCAACTGAACGCGCCAATACGAGTTGAATATCAGCATCGCCGTTGGTAATAAAGCGTTTAACACCGTTCAAAAGCCACATTCCTGACTCTTCATCGTATTTTGCTTTCAGTTGAACCGACTGCAAGTCAGAGCCCGCATCCGGCTCGGTCAAAACCATTGACAAGGTTGCACCCTGAGCCACTTTCGGTAAGTATTCTGCTTTGATTTCGTCAGAGGCAAACTCCAAAATCGTTTCAGCACAATCTTGCAAGCCCCAGAAGTTACAGAAACCGCCGTCAGCACGGGAAACCATTTCGCCAACCATCATATAAGGAACGTTTGACATATTCAAACCGTCGTACTGTCTTGGCATGGTGATTCCCCAAACGCCCGCTTTTTTCAACGCTTCGTAATCTTCCGTAGCGTATTTGTTGTATTTAAGGTGGTCGTTTTCAATTGAATGACCTTCAAGGTCGTTGCCCTCAGCATTTGGTGCGATAACGTCAGCGCAGACTTCACCGCAGATTTCCATCACTTTGTCGTAATTATCCAAAGCGTCTTCAAAATCTTTTGGGGCGTAATCGTATTTGTCCTTGTCGGAATAGTCTTCGTTTTCTCTAAGGTCTATGATGCGTTTCATCAACGGGTGTCCGAGATGAAATTTCAAATCTTCGTTGTCAGTATAAAAATTTGCCATTTTCTTCCGTTATTTAGAATTTGCTTTGTAATATTTAATCATTTTGGGCAAAACGGTTGCAACGTCGCCCGTTACAACGTAGTCAGCGATTGCATTTATCGGAGCATTTTCGTCCGTGTTGATTGACACGATAATTGACGATTCCTGCATTCCGGCTCTGTGCTGAACTTGTCCTGAAATTCCGCACGCAATATAAAGTTTGGGTCTGACAGTAACGCCCGTCTGTCCGATTTGACGTTCATGTTCGCAGAAACCTGCGTCAACGGCAGCCCTTGATGCGCCGACTTGTCCGCCGAGAACATCTGCCAATTCATGAAGAAGTTGGAAATTCTCTTTTGAGCCCACGCCGTAACCACCGGCAACAATAACAGGAGCGGCTTTAAGGTTGATTTTTGATTTTTCGATATGACGTGAAATGATTTCAACCGCAAAATCAAGGTCGGTAACGGATTTTTGCCAGTCGATTTTTTTGATTTCGCCTTTGTAATTTTCGTCGAAAACCTCTTTTTTCATAACGCCTTCTCTGACGGTTGCCATTTGCGGACGTGTATGAAGGTTCAAGATTGTTGCGATGATATTTCCGCCGAAAGCCGGACGAATTTGATACAACAAATCTTTATAAGGTGTAACAGTCTGCGTAAGTTCGCCGGTCTGAGGATCTTTTGTGGTTTTCTTTTCTTCATGGTCGCCGATTTCCAACGATGTACAATCGGCTGTAAGACCGCATCTCAACGCCGAAGCAACTCTTGGAGCCAGGTCTCGTCCGATACTTGTTGCGCCGAAAAGCATAAGTTGCGGTTGCTCTTGTTTAACGAGGTCGCAAATAATTTTCTGAGTTGGAAGTGTCTGATACGGAGCGAGTTTTCTGTCGTCTGCAACGTGAATGACATCAACGCCGTATTTATAAATTTGTCTTCCGATATTATATAAATTGTAGTCAACGGCAACGGCTTCGAGTTTGCAACCAAGGGTTTGGGCAAGTTTTTTGCCTTTTGAGAGGAGTTCGAGGCTGACATCTGCCACAACGCCGTTTTCTGTTTCGCAAAATACAAATAAATTATTCATTTTCAATATTATCCCAAAATGTGGTTAGACAATAAATCTTTAATTAAAACGTCGATGTCGCCATCAGAATCAGTGAGTTTTTTTGATTCTTTTGCTTGAAGGACAACTGAATCGATTTTTTTAACGGTGGTCGGCGAACCGGCCTTTCCGACTTTGTCGTCTTCGACTTTAATATCGTCAGCACCCCAAGTTATGATTTTGCTTTCGTCGTTTTTGTTTTTCATATAGAATTTGGCGTTGCGAGTCCTGCACGCAGCGGCCGAGCCGTGAACCGTTATCAAAACGGGGAACGGACATTTTACGGTTTCGATACCGGATTCCAAACGTCTGCGTACTGTGATTGAACTTTCCGTTAAGTTTTCGATTTCTTCTGCGTAAGTGATTTGCGGGATTGAGAGTTTTTCAGCCGCCTGAGGACCAACCTGAGCGGTGTCGCCGTCAATAGCCTGACGTCCGCAAAGAACCATGTCGTAATCGCCGACGTTTTTTATTGCCTGAGCGATTGCATAACTTGTTGCCAAGGTGTCAGAGCCGCCTAACTTTCTGTCGGTTAAGAGGATACCTTTGTCAGCACCTCTATAAAGGCCTTCTTTTAAGACTTCTGCGGCTTTTGGCAGACCCATTGTTAATACTGTGATTTGCGTATTTGGGTAATTGTCTTTGATTCTAAGGGCTTGTTCAAGAGCGTTCAAGTCCTCAGGATTTATGATTGCGGGAAGGGCGGCGCGGTTCATTGTACCGTCTTCTTTCATAGCATCTTTGCCGACATTGTGGGTGTCTGGCACTTGCTTCATTAAAACAATAATTTTAAATCCTTTCATTGTATATATTTTCTTAATAATAGGTTTAAAAATTTTTTCGCAAGGTAGACATTTTTATTCAAACGGGCAAATTTTTTTGGAAATTTAGGTTTTTCTGGATATTTTTGCCAAACAAACAAAAATCATAAAATGAATCCCATTGTACAATTAGATCAAGACATTACTCTTGCCATAAACGGCTTCAACTCAGAGAGTTTCGATCCGTTTTTCTATTATGTATCCTCCAAATACGTTTGGTTTGTAATCGGAGCACTGCTTATTTTTTATGTTTTCAAAAAGGCACGTCCCGAATATAGAAAAGCCATAATTTTTATGATATTTTTAGCACTGGCAATTCTGTGCGCAGACCAGATTTGCAACCTTTTTAAATACACGGTTCAAAGATTCCGTCCCTGCCATGACGATACGATAAAAGATATTGTTCATATCGTAAACGGCGACCGCGGTGGAAAATACGGATTTTTCTCGGCTCATGCCGCAGTATTTTTCACGATAGCTTTTATGACCAAGAAATATTTCTCCAACAAATATTATAATTTTGGTGTTTACTTTGCTGCCGTATTAGTTTCATATTCAAGAATTTATCTGGGACGACATTTCTTGGGCGATATAATTTGCGGCGCATTGGAAGGTACTTTAATCGCATGGGGCGTTTACTATTTTTATGAAAAATTTTTAACAAAATACACAGCGAAAAAAAGCACAAAAAAAGTTTTCGATTTCAAATAAAAAAGTATTATTTTTACGGCGATAATAAAAAAATAACAATGGCAGATTTTAAAAACCATATATCGGTCGGTGCTGCAACAGGTTTCGCAGTTGCAATTATTTCATATAATTGGAATTTGATACCTAATGCGTACATGGCGATTATAGTATTTTTTGCAACGGTTTTGGGTTCGTTTTTACCCGACATGGACTCACCACCGGGTATCCCGTTAAAAATAGTTTTCGGCGTT